>Ga0209425_10001373_pt1:2500-28464 | contig 28464 bp, 27 predicted proteins | sample COG_05_FD_184749 | JGI IMG/M metagenome (GOLD analysis project Ga0209425, IMG submission 184749) | Pelagic Microbial community sample from North Sea - COGITO 998_met_05 (SPAdes) (version 2) | ecosystem: Environmental > Aquatic > Marine > Neritic zone/Coastal water | place: Helgoland...
CAAGAAACTGATCGAAATGTCCGTTGATGATGCTACCAACGATACCTCCACCTCCCCGACACCCTCCGCTTTCGCGCCCTTCCGTCGCCCATTATCCCCTCCTCCACCTCGCAAGCGCCGCCGCCGCATCGACTCTTTGTCCGTCAAGCACACCCTCGTCCACCCAGACACCTCCATGAATGCCTTGAAGAGAACTGAAACAGACCCGCTCCCTGCACGCCTGACCCCCCCTCTCCCCACCCAACTGAAGAAGCGGCCCAAATACTTGTAGAGGTTTCTAGGATATGCACCCTTCTGCCGACATCCGGCCTTGTTTTGTCCCCGCGCTGTTGTGTCCGCGTGTGTAAGCTTTTTTTTTTAAAGATTCTTCTTTCTGTGGCCGCAGGCCCAAAAACTTTTAGGACCGAAGGTGAGGGAGGGGGGGCCGAAAGTACTCTTCCTCCGTCTCCTCTACCCTCTCTCTCTCTTTTCTTCATTTTCTGAAAACTTTTTTTTATTTGTGCCCCCCCTCTCCATACATTTACATACTCAGGATGTCCAATACCTCGACCCCCGCTCCCGAAGCTCCCCCTACCTCCACCACACCTGCCCCCGTCACCGCCACCAGCGGTATGTATGTTCTCCTTTTCTTGTTGTTTTGCATTGTTTCTCTTTCTCTCTCTCCTCTCTCTCTCTCTCTCTCTCTGCCCACGGTCATTTTATATTTTTTGTGCTAGGCGATGATTTCTTCATGGAAGTTTATGCGAGCGCCTTCGAAGCAGGCTTTAACCCGCCCGACCAGCCCCCAACCCCACCTCCTTCCCCTCCTCTCCTCACCGACGAGAAGACCACACCTCTTCCGTTCTCTTCCGACCGTAAGGTGGATTTGTCTTGTTTCCCGGATGTATTGAAGGGGCTGGTGGGAGATTTTCTTTTCTCGGATGATCGCCGAATTCTATTCGACGATTGCTTGTACTGCGGGTTAGCCTTAGGTGGGGTGCATGTTTTTTTCGTGGGGGATGTATACTTGGTCGGTTCCCCCTTCCGGCTGGGCGAGACAGTCTCTCTTTGTGTATCTTGCTTGGCTGAGTTGGAGTTGCGTGGTGGCGTGTTTTCAAATGCTTCATTTCAGTAAACTTTCTTTCTGACTTTATTCGTAGGTAACACTTACTTGCGGATTCCGCTACTGTCAAGAAACTTTACCGGTGTGTGGGGGTCAATTTTGCTCCAGGTTGTGTCAATCTAAATGGCTCGATTTTGAGGAAAGGCAGGCTTCCACTACCCCCATCTTTAAGACCTGCCTGGGCCCAGCATGCGAGAAGCCTCGCTCCAAAGATTTCGACCTCCATTGTTCTTTTGGGTGTTTTCTCAGAGATCTGAAGATGGCTAATAAGAGCGCATAATTCCTTAGTTTTACTCTAACTTCATGTAAGGAAAAATTATTATATGACTTTCCCTTAATAAAAAAAGATGTTCTCGAACACATTCGAGAACAATTCCAGAACATCCAAAAATTTAATTTGAAAATTTGAAATTTCAGCTCGTAATCTCACAACTTTTTCTTTGGAGCACCGACAACTTTTCAAAATGTTCCCGTCTTCCGTGGAGTACTCCAACTCGATGACCGTCCACTTCCAGACTCTCAACCTTTCTGACGACCTCACCACCGACGCCCCTATGTCTGATGAGGCACCCCCCCAGTACTCTCAACCACCACAACCCCCCTTGGTGGACACCAAGTCCCAGACTGACGCGCAACCCCCTACCCCCCCTACTCAGGAAGCTGGGTTTGTGTTTACTCCCGAATATGGTCCCGAGATGTTCCGGTGCCTGGCCTGCAACAATGTCCCCGCTTCACCACAAGACGTGACCATGGAATATTGCAAAGAGACTTTGCCGACGGGGATAGTTAGATTTAGACAGTACCCTTTCTGTACTAGAGGCTGCATGCAAGATGGCCCGCCCCGTGCTTTCCTCAGATATACCGGGCTTGCATGAAATGAAAATGAATGTCTGTGATGTGTTAGGTAGATCCTACTTTCTGATAAAGCGACCTCAGAGGTACGCCCTTTTCATTAAAACACATTGCTTTTGATTTAACTTCTTCTCGTGTAATTTTCCTCATTTATTTCCAAACTACTAGGGTTCGAGGAAATGTTGTCAAATTCAAAAGCCTCTGTAATTTTGTCGAAGCAGCTAGTGACCCATGTCGGAAAGCTCCGGTCTCTCTCTACCCCAGACTCGAGGTTGCAGGCACAAGTGGTCAATGAAATTTCAGAATTGAAGGCACTCGACCCTGGTGCAATCAAACGTCTTAGGACATCTTTGTCCCCTCCTCAACAAGCATCTTCATCTGCTCGTGCTGTCATCAGAGATATCGACGCAACAGTGGCCAATGCCCCACACCTTTTCGGCCCCAACCCCCCTCTGACGGCTGAATATGTTCTGGCAAGTGTTGAGGAACAACTCCACAAGCTCGTGCGGACAGGAGTCAAATGTTTTGTGAAGGTAATTTTGTGTTTATCTGACTGTGTTTAGTTACATTTTTGTTCTATTTTTACCGCAGTTTTTGTTGTTTTAGGTTATTTTTACAAATGGGGAAAGCTTGCTACCCCTGTCTGCCCGGACAATACCTTTGTCTGCCCGTCTGATCACTTTGTCTTCGCACCAATATTCCGACGGCCAAGCATTGTCAAGAGAGAGGGAAGCAGTCCGGAAGTTTGGTATTGACCCGGGTAACCGAGTAAGTTCTATCCCAAGGAAGCAAGCTAATCGCCGAGGAAACAGCATTGAAATGGAAGATGAACTGTTCAAGGCTGGCAGTGAATTTTTTGCCGTTTTCAATTTCGCTGTGCGGCGGTTTGGAGGTTCGGAGCAGAAGCATATCCAAGATGTCTCGATCGTAACTATAGACAGCTCATCAGCCCCCGATGGCACCGCTTCAACGCTGGATTTACTTGGAGCATCCGATCAATTATCTTCTGCTGAAACTATCGCTCGGTACAGGTTTGCTACCGGGCTGTTTTCCTATGAAAAGAAAATGAACTCGGCCCCCGCTACTGCCCGCTCGGCTTTTTTGACCGCCGGCTATCACGACCTGCTGGATTTAAACAAGTATTTGTCGGGCGTGAAGACTTCCCGTGGAACTAAGCCTCAGTGGAAGACCTACTTTGATACGAAGGTGTCATTGTCGCCCGCATACAAGGTACGGCTGCAAGGTTTTGATACACTGAAGACACAAGGCTACCATCGTAAAATTGGATTGAAACCATTCATGCCGAGGAAACAAATATTGGAGAGGAAATTGAGTTCACCTTCAGAGCGCAAGAAAATTGGAATTGACCGTCGCAGCCATTACAAGAACGTCATGAAACAAATCAAGCAGTTTTCCAAGGCATCAGGTACAAAAGCAATCAAAAGAACAAAGAAGTTGGTGAATTTAAGAGCCAAGGTCTCTTCCAAGAAAAAGCGCAAGGCGCCTTCACGGGCCGCCCACAAACCGACGACCCGCTCGACATCCGCAAGGACCATACGTATGGTTAACCGGTCGCGGGGTTCTGTTGCTCGCAGGTCGAGGAATCAAAACACAGACAACGGATTCTTCCCTTTTTATTTGGCCCCCGAGTTTGAAGATGTGGATTTGACCAAGTACCAGGTGTTCAACAACGAAAAAAAATACCTCGACAGTGGCAAGATGTGTTTCCTCCATTCCCTCGAGGTGAGTGGGATAACGTCTTTGGAGCTGGAAAAACTCTCTATGCTAGATTTATCCAACCGTCCGATGGCGACAGTCAAGGACATGCAACTTGCTGCATCTACTTTGGGGATCAAAATTGTCTTTCGGAAGTGGCACGAGGGAACAACCGTGTCCAAACCCCGGTATGTCAAATCATCCTATGCACCAAAAAAGGGCGCAGCATCAAAAACAATTCACTTGGCTGCAATATCAAATCACATCTTTGTTGACGAAAAAATCCCACTCACTCTGTTCTACTTCCAAAATGCTGCGCTCTGCCGGCGTATTCAAATGACCCAGCTTTATACGTCCCAGCGTGAAAGGAACCCCCAAATTATCGACCACCAGAGTGGGCGTGAGTCTAAGACAGGGACATTCACACGCAAAATAATTAGATGGTTGGTGCAAAGCCACAAAACGGAACCAAACAAGTACTTGATCCGAGGTAATCGGGAGCTGTATCCGCTCCCCCTGCGAGCTACCCTTCCAGCTTCGAATGTAGAATCCGAAGCAAATGTGATTTTCGAGAAGGACATCATTTTGGATGCCAAAGACCAGTCAATGAACACAGTCCAAGACTATACTATCAAAACTCAGCACAAGCCATCGATGACATTTGCACTGGATATTGAGGCGGTTTGCAAGGTTGGATTCCACGAGGCTCTGATGGTGGGCGTGGCTCATGTTTTTTTTGACGAGGACTACCTTGAAGATGAGGGGAAATACGTGGCAGCAGATGTTTCCATATTCGATGGGTTCAACGAGGGGAAGGCGAACATTGAGGCTGCGTTTGACTTTATGGCCAGTGAGGCCAAATTGTATGAATCTATCATGGCTGAGTCAGATGATGATTCCGACATGGGGGGCGGCGAGTGTGATGACAACGACGAGCCCATGGATGGTGAACCCAAAGTGGTCGAAGAGGAGAAAAAAAAGAGCAAGGTTACACCGACGGTCAACGTGTACATACACAACTTGAAGTATGATCTCGCTATGATTGAGCACGCAATGTTCGTGACCGAAATCTGTAAGAAGGGTACAACAAAATATTCGGCCACCATTCGGTGGAATGGGGTTAAGTTTGTCTTGTTGGATTCCGTGAAGCTCCTACCCTTTGCTCTGAAGCAATTTCCAAAAGTGCTCGGCCTTCCTCCACATTTGGAGAAAAAGGAGTTCATTTGCTACGAATACTACACGTATGGCAACAGAGATGTCCGGGCATGTGTATCTAGCTACATGGCGGAATGGTCGGATGGAAAAAGTGAAGAAGCTGCCGCTGACTTCGCTAAGGCCTTAACCTTGACATTGAGAGGAAATCCTACCGAGTTTGAATGGTCAGAAGACGAGCAGACCTTTAACCCCTCAGCTTATTACCGTTATTATTTGAAATATGACGTGCTTGTGCTCGCAGCTGGCATTACTCGTCTGAATGAATTGGTTGGTGACCTGTGCGACCGTTTGGGGGTGGATGAGGACCAAAAGATCGAGATTCATAATCTCTTGACGATTACGTCTATAGGCAAACAAATTTTCAACGCAGCTGGCGTCTACACTAGCGCTGCGGGTACGGCAGCCCGAGGCGTGGCCGGTAAAATGAGAGATTACGTCCACCAATCAGTCAACGGAGGACGTATTTTCATTCCCCCACCGACACCCTCTATGGTAGTTCGAGAACCTTCAATCTACAATGACGCGCGCTCTCTATATCCTAGCGCCAATCACTTCATCACAGCACCTTCAGTTGAAGGTGGGCTCGGGTTAGGGTTCCCGTACACCACCCCAGAAATTATCCCCCCGGATGTCTTGGCTTCCAAGACATTTATGTCTGACCCGAATTTCCCGTGGTTCACAGTCACTGTCAAAGTAACAGCTGTCCGAAAAGAACAGAAGTGTGGAATCCCTGCGTTTTATTACTACACCCCAGGTCGTAAACTGATCTATTCAAATACCATGCCCCCGGATTTCGAGTTCGTGGAAGCCACTGTCGACCAGGGCACTTTACGCTCCTGGACTGAGTTTCACGACGTGGAATTTGAGGCTACCCATGGCCTACGGTGGCCTTCTAATGAGACGCTCGGTGATGCTAAAGAAGAACGAGACCGCCACCCTATGGGGTTGTTGGTTAAATTCCTTTACGACGAGCGGCTGAAGTACAAGAAAGAAAAAAATACAGGGATGTCAAGTCTATGCAAGCTGATTATGAACGCGGTCTCCTTTGGCGCACTCATACCCAAGCCTTCAGAATCGAAATTCGTGATGCAGAAGGATGAAAATGTGCTGAAATATCTCGCAAACAACTTCCACACGGTGCGACGCGCTCGCAAAAGCGGGCTAAATTACGAGGTGGAGCTATACAAAATTGATATGTCCTGTACACTCGCTAAATGGGGGGCGATGGTGCTCTCATACAGCAAGTATTTGATGGATCGGCTGTTTGCATGTCTCGGAGAACTAGGTGTGGTTGCTTCGTATACAGACACTGACAGCGTGGTATTTCCTGCGGCTGCTGTCCCCGATGTGTCTGCACTGTTCGAAGAGAAATTTCAAGTGGAATTTATGGGGAGTGGGCTGCTCCAATTTCACTCCGAGTTCGAATTGACTTCTCTGGTCGATGGGAAAGAAATCCTGACTAGTGAAGGGGAAACGATCCCGACTGAAGCTATAGTGGCTGACCGTTCTTACTACCTCGGCAAGAAACTGTACTTCCATCACCTGATTGCTGAATACCGAGGGGAAACGTTTGAATCGTGCAAATTCTCTGCTAAAGGATTTACCAAGCGGGGCATCATCCGCAAGGGATTGGAATTGTTGAGCGGTGAAGGGCCTATGGTTGAGGTTACCCATAACAACATTGTTTCGGGAATCGAGCGACTCTTTTATTTGACTTCTCAGGGTGCCACTTTCGATGTCGACCTGTTCCCCCCCGGTTCCGGTGCACCCCGTTTTGTCTTTGAATTTGGTGTCGGAGTCAGCACGCCGCACACACCATTTTTGAGAAAATTCAGCATCACCCGGTCAGAATTGAAAGCAGAAAAAAAAAGCAGCTCGAAACGGAGCAAAAAATCCAAAACACGCCAGATTTTACCATCGAATGACGGATGCGTCGGAGGCAATGGAGTGGGAGAGTTTGTCGAGTACTTCCAAGGTGAGCTTGTCCTCGGATACAGCGACAACGAATCCTCTGATGATGGGGGCGGGTGGGAAAATGCTTCTGAAAGTGAGACGGAAGAAAGTTCCGATGAGTCAGGAGATGGAGATTGACGACCTGTTTCAAGGTTCGGCATACCCTCAACGAACCGACAGGGATGTCAGGAACATTCTACAGTCCGATGGTGAAATGCAGCTGGCATTGTCTGCTACGCAACCTCCTGAACTAGCTTCGGCCGAGTACGAGCCACATTTACCAGTGGAAGCAATTGTGACTAAATGGGATGGCACCCGAGTTTGTAATACATTTCAGCACTATGCTTTTGTTTAATTAATAAAAAAATAAGGTGAAACCCCTATGAATAGTGGCATTTTTGAGGGGAATTATTTTTTATTAAACAAAAAAAGAGGTTATTAAGTTTGGAGTGTAATCAAATGGGCGCTCACCCGCTTCTTAGTGGGAGGAAGGCCATGGGATGTCAGCGCTATTCTTGGCGGGGTAGGGTTGGGAGCGGTATGGCGGCACTGTCATAGGGTGGAGAGATGACGAGATTGGAATGGTGCGTCTTGCCCCAGAGCAACCTGAACCTTGTTGGAGAGGGTGAATTTTGGTTAGGCCGGGTTTGTAGCGAACTGTGGTAGGTTCAGTGTAGTAGCCTTTACCCGATAGTTTGCCTTTTAAAAACTCTTGAACAAACTCAGTTTGCCCTGGGTAAGGAATCGGGACACCTGGCAAAAGAATGTTGCCCGCGAGCAACGCGATGTTGGCAGGGTTCTTGAAAAAATCAGCAAATTTCCCAGAACCTTCCTGCACGGAGCGCTCGGGTTGTGGCTTGCTGTAGTAGGGGGCCAGTTGTTGGCGGCGGCGATTTGACCGGGGTTTTCTGTTTAAATACTTGTGTAAGGATGGAGCGTATTTCCGACCTCCGTAGTAAAGATTTCTTGAAGGTAAATTGTATTCAGAATTCATTCCTGCGGTTTTTTTTTTTTTTTGTGAGCTTTCTTCCGTCTATTCCCGTCCTTCTGTTTCGTTCCTGGTTTGGCCCAGCTGGGGTGGGGTAATGTACAACGTAATCATAGAAGAGATCATGGAGAAGTACACAGCCGTGTTGTCGGGGTCCACTTGTGAGCCCAACTGGTACATGCAGAAAGTTAGAATAGCGAGAGTAATGATAGCCTGAATCGTGAAGTGCAAGAATGCCTTCGAAAAAGTCGCTGTACCACCACAGCAAGGCGAGCGCCAAGATTCTTTCAAGAGTTTATTTTCAATTCGTCTACGTTCCCGTTCGGGGCTCGGCAGTGGGGGTTCCACACTCTCAGGCAGTTCAATTTCCGATTCGGGATTTTTTCTTTTTGATCTCGTTTTCATTTTTTTCCGTGTATTTCTTGTTGGAATTTTTTTTTTGTGAACTTTTTTTCCGCTTTACCCCACTCCCCTTTAGTTGGTTTCTACCTCGGTTTACACGTTTCTTGTAGGCTTTTTGTTTTGCGGTTAACTTGGGGCCAATGTTCAAATTGGCCTGGTCGCGGTAGTAAGTGACTAAATCGAATAGCGATTTCCAGGTGTTGCCTGTGACGGCTCCGTTGGTGGTGTTTGTCGAAATGGGGATCGTCAGTTTTGAGCAGGGGTTGCGGTAGAGTTGGCGGCCTTCGGGGTCGAGGGACAGTTTCTGCAGCACTTTTTTATAATCCCCCACCTGCTTCAATTGTTTGTTCTTTGCCAGTTTCACTAAGCACGGCTTGAATTTTTTGACCGCGTCTGGTTTAATTGTGTGGTTAGGATCATAGCTGTACAGATTGCGGCCACCTTGTTTGGCAACTTTGGAACGCTGGTTCGTACCTTTATACCAGATTCTGTAGGCATCTTTTCCGGCGATCACCATCCCTGACAGCCACGTGTTGCCTAAAACTTTTCCGTCACCGTCTTCCCATTCTGTACAATAATAAGTGTCTGAATCTCGCCATGTCGGGCCCCAGGCATAACTGGGATTAACCAGCGAAAAATATAACACTCGTTTCAATTTCCAGTTGTCTTCCGCAGGGAGCATCAGGTGAAAATCGTTGCGGATGTATGGTTTCAGACGATGGGTAGGGGAAATCGCTGTTGTGCCAGTCAGTTCTACATTCCCCGCTACTTGGCCGCCAGAGAAAAAATCATGGGCATAGATCTTCCAGCCGTTCTCACCAAACAAAACGAGCCAGTACCACCGGCGTTTGTGGGCCTTGTTACCGACAAATTGCCCAAGGGTCTCCTGCAGTTTGGACCGGCTCATGAGCCGCCACTCTCGGCGGGACTTTTCAGCTGCTAGTTCAGGGTTTTGTGTTGTAAGTGTTTGGTCAAGAGATACAGTGTACTGTTTTGTGGCTTTTATAAGCGCCTGCTCGACGGTATTTTCTTTCACGTCACCTGATTGGTTTTCGCTCAATCTGCTAGCATCGCCCGTGACAATGATGGCGTGCACCCAGAATTCCTCTTTGGCGGGCCAGCAAATGTTGTATGTCTGCAGGCGCCCAAACAATCCACTTTTGAACCCCCCTGCTTTCCCCAGTTTATAGTAGTGTTCCTGCTTGAAATCTACAGGTGCTTTTGTTTGCGATATTACATAACATCCTGTCCACCGTGTACTCACATTGTACCCGGGGTTTCCCAACAGCTCTCTGAGGTCATTGCCATGTTTGCGAAAATTCATGATAAATTGTGACAAAAAATGAAATTTTATTACTACATATTTCGATGTTTTCGCTTCATTTTGTTGTAGCGACAAATGCAGTGGACTCGACCGTGTGCACACTTCGGACCGGTAGCTTTCTTCTTCTTCTTCTTCTGCTTCTGCATAGCTTTCGCCTTACCTGTACCAGTGAGCGCGGCAACAGCGAGTTCACGCGTCAAAAGCTCGCCAGGTGAGAATTCTGGCTTTTTATTAGTACGTTTCGGGGGGGCGGGGGTCCCGTGGAACCTGGACGGGATGATGGTGGGCACTCCCTTTCGCTCCTCCTTCACTGGCCGGAAGGCTGTACGTCCATCGCGGAAGTTAATCGTTTTGATCCCTATGACTTCTGGATCTTGGCCTCGCCTCGTGTAGATTTCCCCCAGGCGTCTGGTCGTGCGCGCCATGTATTGTGCATTTGTTTCATGTGCTCCACGAGGCGCTATCCGATTCCTTTTCTGTTCTAGCTGCTCAGCATTCATCGATTTCGCAGGCGCCCACCCCCGGCGGCGTACATTTCCGGCTGTTTTCTTCTTGGTAGTACGTGTTTTTTTCTTCAACACAGTTCTTTTCTTTGGCTGCACAGAGCGGGGGGTAGGTTTTTTCGCCATTGCTCTGTGTACCGTATTTTGGGCTTCATCTGGCTTTCCAAATTTCATGACAGTTTGATATTGAACTGCACCGGGGCGAGAAGGCTTCCCATCGTGGGTGTGGACAAAGAATGACCGTTTCATTGACTTTTAACCGTGGCGTCGCGGGACTGTTTTGTAGGGCGGCGGGGCAAGAGCTTGTGTTTCTTTTTTTTTTGTGACACTTGACTTTTGATTCTTTTTCTCACCACCACGCCCAGTAGAATGGTTATACGGGTTCTTCTTCCTCTGCTTCTTCCCCCATTGGGATCCCGTCCGCCACCCGGCTGTATTGACGACTACCGGGCTGCTTGTAGCGCTTTTGGTTGTTTGTTTTTTTTCCTTTTCTTCTAGCGGCGGTCGGGTCAGAGGGGTGGAGGGATTAGAAAAAAAGCCCTTCCTGTTCCTCCGAAGTGGAGAAAGCACCGTCGCCGCCTTTAACCACGCCGAGCCCAAAAAGGAAGTGGATGGCTTTGAAGGTGTAGGAGAGGAGCGGGGAGAAGAAGATCGGGGGCCTGGTGCAGCAGGAGAGGGGGAAGGTCGCGGGGAAGGCTGTGACGGGGATGATGCAGGGTCAGGAGAGGAGGGGGAAGGAGGACGCGGGGAAGAGGGGGGTACGCGTATCTTCGGAGGACTACGGGCCTTCAGTTGTGATAACACTTTCTGATCGAGCGCTTCTTTCTCAGCTATCAACTCACCTACCTTCTTGTTCATCTTTCGCCGCTCTTCTGCAACCTCACCCTTTGTCAATTTGCGTTCATTCAGATTCTCAAAGTCTCTTAGCACATATGCTAATTTGCTTTCGATCTTTTCGAATTCTGCGTAGTCGAAATCTGTTGGGTTAAACAGTTGGTTAACAATAGTTCCTTTCTGTTCTTTTGTCTCCTCCGTCTTTCTATACATCCTATTCCTCCAACTGTTATTTTTTCCTCTGGTGGTCTTGAATATTTTTCCATTTTTTGCCTTGTAAAGATCCCCAGGTGTTACTGACGATATATTGTCAGCAACGAGTAATTCAGCGGCTTTGTCAGGGTCTTGCCTCAACACATCTCTAAAAAAAACTTCACTCATCCCCCGGGCACGTGCAGCTTGTATTTTCTCCTTGTCACCGAATTGCGAGACCATTCCTGGGGGGAAACCTTTTGCCCCGTCCGACATGGCTATGGCCGAGGCTGCAGTCCGGAGGTTTTCGAGTTCCGAGGGTTTACCAAAATTCCGGACGCTCTGTTGAAACTCAGCTCCTGCCTTGATCTTGAAAAGTTCCGCCATTTCTTCTGTCTTTTTTGCCTCTCTAGATTGCTCAATCGCGTTTTGGCGGTCCCTGTCCATAGCTTGCCGAGCTTGGTCCGCCGCCTCAGCCAACTTGAACTCTCCAGTCTCTTTTAGCTTAACAATTTCAGCATCTGTGACTGGATTCTTGAGCGCTTCTATACGCCCGTGTTGGATGTGCTTGAAATTTGCCGCACGCGCGGCAGGGGTGGGGGCGTATCGGAAGTCTCGGAACGAGTGTTGGTTTGGCATAGGTACATCTTCCTCTGGTTCTTGGCTCGGGAAACGCCACGAGAACAACTTTGGTGGCTCGTGCATGACCTTTGGTCGCTGGAGCGTGAATTTAATCTTTTTGGCTGTGGGTCGTTTTGACTCCGGTCGCTTCCGCTTCTTAGAAGGTGCTGCCTTCTTTTTTTTGCTCTTTTGCTTTGGGAGCATTTTGTCAAGTAAAATTGTGACGTTATTTTAGCAAAATATTTGTAAAAATGTGAAAATTGTTTTTTATTATTGCATGGTCAATTGATTGACATGTACAAGCGTTTGATGGAAGTTTGGGTTTCGCCACGCCAGAAGACTTGGATTTTGTCGCCGTACTTGAATACTCGTCCCAAGTGGAGGCTAGTGGTGTATGTCTTGTCATCTTTGAAAGATGCAGTTTGGACAGAGCTTGATTCAATTGCTACACCGTTCACACCGTATGTGAAGTCCAGGACCTTGTCTTTAACTTCAGCTGCCCACGTTACGGTGGTGATCGCGTTCATAAACTTGGGGGTTTTGTCGAGGTAAAACATTTCACATACCCTTTGGCCCACGGGGGATGTTGTTGAACCCGTGGCCCCAAACCCATCCCCAAGCAGCAAATCGACCACTGTCCCTACACTAACCCCACCCCGTAGTACACGGCAAACACGTTCTCTCTGGAGGCTGTTTTCTGGTAAGGTGTCTATATCCTGAACCGGTGACCCAACATTACCAAGTATATATCCTTCCTCAGGAGCGTCGAATTCCGTCAGCACCACGCGTTGAAAATTCAGTGATCCCACGTCCTGGTCGTAGAGGATGTCGGCAAGCAGATATTTACCTGTCACTCTTTTCCGTGTCCCTTGATCGATAGGGTCGGACCCGTCGAAGGTGTTGTTTTCCAGGCCTCGATAAACCCATTCTGTGATTTCGAGAACATCTCCAACTTGAGTAATTCTTGGTCCACTGGAAAGAGAAACAACGCACGCTACAATACCGATCCGCTTGCATGGGCGGATAGACCTCACATCCGAATTCTGAAAAGCTAACGGTCTGTACGTTGATGTCACACCCATTGTTTGACCTGTTGTAGGTGTGGGCACCACCTCCAAGGTTACCGCAGCTTGTGGTTCTGAGTCTTCCATGCCAGCATTTCCACTGAAGGTGATGCTGCTTATGTTCGGAGAGGTATAACTGTTGGTAACTGCTCCGTCGATGTAAGCGAATTGAGCGTCTACTACGGTGTCGTCCTTGATCATAGCATTGTTAGCTACGATCCCCTGTCCAACCCGTAGGTCCGGGGAAAAGCTTAGAGCAATTTCATTGCCTCTGGGGTGAAAAATGTTCCCGATAACAGCGACGACAGCAATAGCCCCTGGACCGAAGGATAACATAGCTCCATCGTTTACTGCCCCGTTGGGTGCTATTCCCTGGAAAAGAACGACTTTGTTTTGCTCAAACTCTACACTCCTCGATCCTTGGACGACAAAACCTGATTCAGTCGTGAGGTCAATCGAAGGATCCGGATCTCCTGTTACCGGTCTATTCCGGCCACCGTTGATCAAATTGTTGGTGATGTTGATTGTTCCAAATCCGTCGACTGTACCAACCTTCTTCGGGGCAATGATGTTGCAGTTATGCACCTTAAAACGGCGCGATTTTGTGGTATCTACACAGTCGAACAACCCGACTGATGGACCGAAGTGCCCCCCTCCACCAATGATTGTCAAATCCGAGATGTAAACATTCGTCTCACGACTACTGATCTCGATCGGTAAGGCCGGAAAATCTTTTGTCTCGTCCATTTGTAGCACAGCTGAAGGTGAAGAACCACTGACTGAACAGTTGCTCCCAAATCTCAGCCCGCGTTCAATTCGAACATGACCGTGGATAATGTAAGCAGCATTGTCCTTTAATTCATAGTACCCGTTCGGAGCAGCCGTAGCTGGGTCTTTCCCATCCCCGAATGCACTTGCCTGAAAGACATGAATGTCAGTGATTGTAGGTTGGGTAGCTTGGTCCGGGAGCAAACCCATGCGCATTTCCGGCTGGATATTTGTCTGCACCAACTCTGAAACGAGCGACAAAGGCCCATCTGCTTTGATCTGTAAAATGTTCTGTGACAGGGGGCCACCGTCGATAATTTCCGACACCGAGAGCGTGGTAGTCGTGACACATCCAGCGTCTTTGATTGAATTTGAATTCATGAGGACATCGGACTGCATTCTCAATCCGGCGGTGGTAGTAGGTGCTTGGATGGTCAGTGCTTGGATGGGTGACCCAAACACTACAGCGTTTTGCGGACCGTTTGTAACGACCCCCATTACGTCCAAATTCTTCACACCAGCGAGGTCGTGGCAGTTCAAGTCAAGGGCGTTTTTGACATCTATTGTACCCATCAGTGGCCCGGCCAGGACTGGTGTTGTCACGGTGTCAAACACACCAAAATCTTGGAAAACACCGACCCCGTCCTCGAATTGGATACATTGCTTCTTCCCCGGAGGAGGACCTTCCCCTGGCAGTGAGAAAACTCCGCCGTCTGTAGTTACTGCCACTCGGTTTTGATCGTCCATAGATATGCGAGATCTCTTCAAAGATTTCTGTTGCGTTCCGAACATGGGAATAGCCCCGGGGACTGTCTCTTCACTGCAACGAACCATATCTGTTTGAGCTGCGGCTAACGCTGAGACGAGCACATCTTCGGTTACCGCCTCGGTGCTACTCCCGGAAGAGCCATCCGTAGTGTCACCAAACAAATTGATTGACATTACCTCGTCGGAATTTTTTTGAATTAAAGACTTTTTTTTTTTTTTGTGAAAAAGAAATCATTACCGCATGGGGTACACAAACACATCTTTTATTACTTACAAGAAAAAGCTTAAATGGTGTCGGCTATCTTTTCCCCCAAATGCTCAAACACCAGCAACCACGCGAGACATCTCTGGCCGCAGTTCTCCTCTGCTTCCTCCTGCTCAGCATCGGAATCTGCTTCGTCGACTTCGATCCCGACGGGTACATCTAAAAGGCTGCGACGTCCGAACGAGTCGTAAATGAACAAAGTATTCTTTTGTTCCTTTCCCATAGCAACCGCAACCCAATGCTCCCCTGGCCCATCAGCGGTGTCGGTGTTACATATCCCCATCATTCCAGAAGTAAGTTCACTGAAGGGGAAGATGTCATGAGCGTATGTCCCAATATACTTTGACCCTAGCATCTCACGGCCACACTTATCCAGTTCACTGTTGGTAGTTTCACCTGTCTTCCCCATGTGGCTTTCAACACGCTTCAAGAGGTAGAGATAAGCCATAGATCCGGCTTTTTCATCTGCCGCCAGCATTTCGGTTTCAAGGAGATTTTTTTTTTTTTGTGTGTGAAAGGCTTGATCAAATGAACACGGAATTAAAGGCTGAATTGGTGTTCAAAGGTGTCTCCACTTGGACAACTCGCGAATCCTTCGTACGAATCAGGAAACATTGTGCTTGGGTGTAGAAAAGCAAAACACTTGAAGCCAAAAGAGATGACTCCCCTCGATGCGCAGCATCGTTTGCATCAAACCCGAACATTTTCTTTTGTTCCGGGGTAAAATCCGACCAACCATCGACCAAATTGAGAGTCAGCATGAGCCTTGTAGCGTTTGCGGTCCCTTGGCGAGGCCAGGTCATATAATAATAAGGCCCGCAAGCTGCCCATTCCTTGCATGTCTCACCTCCACTTGACGTAAAATGTGTGCCTGTTTGAGTCAGAGTGTCGAGGAAACGATGCATTAGAAAGCTTTTGCTCTCCTTGTCAGTCAAATCAGCTGGGCCAGCATTCGGTTCCGGAAGACCTAAAGCCCCGGTAACTTCTTGCTCGGAATGCTCGGGTGGGTACTGCTTTCCATCATACGATACAAACCACGACCCAATATTCCTTGCACCAATTCCAATAGGAGGCATGTTCTCTACAAGGCGAGGTTTTGTTTTTACGGCAACATCTAAGCCTTGAGCCTTTGCCGCCGCTGATGGGGGGATTTGAAGCGGGCGAGTTCCAACTCTGAATTCTCCGTGCGATCCGTGAAGATATGGTGTATTCCCCTGCAAAGCCCAGGCAATCGTGCGGGTGTTAGGCCCGACATCGAAATTGGTAGTGACATTGCCGGTAGCTTGAGTCAATTGTTGAGTGACGCATGTTGTCTCTGTAAGATCCAAAGCGTACTTGACGTCGTCAGCTCGAGGGCCTTGCACAATTGCTGCATACATGTACACAGACTCAATTGACCAGTCGAGGCATGATTGCTTGTCCCCTTTGTAGCTAGTCAACTCCGCGACAATATCGGCAGCTGTTTTATTATTCCAGCTGCCGCCGGTTTTCTGAATAGCAAACTCCTTGGATTCGTTGAACTTGAAGTTCTCGAAATCGAGGCAGTGTAGTAGAGGATTCGAAGCGCGCGTTTTCAGCTGAACTTCGTATTTGCTTGGAGGAAGGGCGCGGTCATAGTCGAAGAGCCCGAGGGGAGGTTTCCAGAGAATCTCGGCGTAACAAGATCCACCTTCATTTGTGAGCACATCCAGGCGTGCGTCGGCACCGAAAGATTCAGTGAGGACGTCGTCACCGTCTTTGGTCGCGTACAACCCTGCAGCATTTCCGCTCCCGTTCAAAAAAGCTGAACTTTCAGAACTTCTCTTTTTGTAGACATCGATTTGGTGGAGGCGATCATCGGAGATTTTACTGATAACCTGAAACCACAGCAACAGAGTACAATGTAAAAGTCACAGCCGGAAACTGCGACAATAAAACAACGAACACGCGAAAAGACAGTCACACAAGGGAAATGTAACCGTATCACCGATCTTGACAGATGCTAGGTCGAACAATGAAGCAGCAAAACCACGGGCAGGTCGGACACGTCCAATGTAATTTTCCATATCCGACTGTAACTGCTGATGCATTAGCTTTTGCTCGTCTGGGTCGAACCCAATCGCAGTTCCACCGGCACCAGCAGCATAAGCAGCCTTTGGATCGGTAATGCCTCTCGCAACGGTTGCAAGCATAGATGTAAATTTCCCAGTGGCATCGTCATCTTTCCAAAAGCCGCTGTTGGACTTTGAGGTCAGGGTACTGTAGACATCGCCGAGGTTCATCTTCGCGGTGACATCTTTGCCTGGATATTCCAGCTCAAGGGCTGTTGCCTGAGTCGCTGTGATTCCGGCCGTTCCCTTAAGGGACGCAGCGTCCGCGTATGGGATGTCGGTTTTTCCAGAACGATATTCGCCAATACTCTGAAGACGATCGGGGATGGTTTTTTTCATGGGGCCATACTTGTACGAAGGTGCTGTTCCAGTTCTCAGTCTCTCTTCCGTCGCGTGTTCGGCTCGGCGTTGGCAGCATTTCATCCTAATCCTGAAATAGGTGCGCGATGGCACCCACCAATCCGTGCCTGCCGGCTCGAGTTTGAAGTTCAGCAACTGTGATGTCTGCTGACTGAGGTGCGCGCCTGACCCGATGGACCCATTGACGGTCGGAGGGATACGCGCGAAATAAGCGTCGGTGACTTGACTCTGATGCGGTGCTGGCTCGGAATCGAGCGTGAACAATCCAGGGGCTGGCATACTTTTTCTTTTTTTTTTTTTTGAAAGAAGTGAAAATTTGTGAAATTTTTTTGTGAAGGAAAAAATAGATTTATTAGTTGAACAAAACAAAAGTTGAGTTTACACTCGATGTGAATTTAAAGCCCCAACCCGTCGAGGACGTTGCCAGCAGCCTTCCACGCCCCACTCCGGTTGACTTTCGAGCCAACGATGTTGTTGACGCCTCGACGTAAGTGTTTGTTGCCTCTGGCTTTGCCAAATGCCCCCAATACTTTTTTGAAGTTAAGTTTGCCTCCCTTCATCCGGTAACCCATCCGGGCCAGCCCTTCACGAGCTAGAGCACCTTCTTTACCTGACCACAGGTCGTTCGCGAGACTGCGGAGGTGGCGCCCAATCTTGTTTGCTGTGGCTCTGGTGATGCCGTGGCCCGTTTGGTGAGCAGTGACAGTAGGTAGGAGGTATTTGACCATTTTCGGGATGTCTTTCTTGTTCGAGCATGCTGAACTACGGACAAGGTCCGTGATGTCTTCAGCCCCTGCACCTGATTGCTCTGTGATGTTGTCGTGAATCTGTTGACACGCGTTCGCGAATTCGTCTCTGACAGTACGATCCCAGTCGGCGCTGCGTCCACGGCCGTAGTGTCCGGCTAGGTTGAGACCACGACCGGCCAGGTTCAGGCCCGCACCTTTACGTTTCCTGCGCGCATACTTCCCCTTCTCTCTGGCATTTTTGACACGCCGCATCACAGCATCTTTCAAGTGTACAAATTCTTTCGCTCCTTTCACGACCAGCGGGTTGTTGAGCAAGGCTTCCATGTCAGCCGCACTGGACCACTTCCCCCCTCTCAAAACATTTTCTTCCCCGCAGCAGCCACCTCCACGCATAATACCATTTTTCAATACTTCTTCGGTTCGGGCCCATCGTTGCACAGTGTCACGGTGAGGTTCATAGAAAGCTCCAGGTCTGACTTTCTCGTTGTGCGGTCCAAATGGGTATAAATTCGCCATACTTACGCACTTACTTTTGGTTTTTTTTTTTTTTGTGAAGAAAAACTTTTTGTCTTACACATCATAAGTCAGTAGGTAGACAAGGGTGAAAACTTCATTCGTGTCGATGACTCTTAACGAGTCGTCCATGAGAGTTGAGAGGATTGTCCTAATTTTTGTTCCCCTCAAGTGCGTTGCATCAATCGGCAGAGGGGTGTTGGGCTGAAATAAAATCTGGTAGCCCGGTGGCGCCTGAATCGGAATTTTACCAATAAGCCCAGAACTTCTACCGCTGACATCGAGACCCTGTCCAGCCAGGTCACAAAGAACAAAAATGTTGTTGATCTCGTTGAATTCAGCTCGATTTGGAGCCGACACTCCGGCCCCTGCAATGGGCAGTCGGATAATGTCACCGGGTGAACATCCCAGGATAGGGATTGAGTTTGGAAAAAACTGTACTTCAGACCCCGGGTCTGATGAAGTAAAAATGATGGATGCAGTTGCCGGATTCCCTTCGATTTGAAGTAAGGAGGCAGGTTGTGGGGGCGACGACGAAAGTAGCTGTCTTGCGATTTCTTTCTGGAGAAGAGCAACCGAATACTGACCTGGAGGAATGGTGAGGTCAACTATCGTATTGTCACCTTTGACTATTTTCAGTTGGTTTTGCGCTGCCAAGATGTTTGGGATTGTATTCCAAACTTCGGCTGAGTGGAGAGTCACTTGGAGATTGCGGGCGTTAACGGGGACATAATATGGCTCATCTAATTTCACTTCGGATCTTGAGCCATACAGAAAATCTTCCTTCCGAGTTTGAATCACGAAAGTTTTTGCGGTAGACATATTTCAGTACTTGGGGAAGTTGTCCCACACGGAGGGAGCTTTCCGTTTGAGTGATGGTCGAGGTTCGGGTTGCGCTTCTTCTGAGGGTGGAGGTTGGTTTTTTTCTTCCGCGGATATAATTGTGTGCTTCTTTTTTTCTTCTTCGTTTTCCGGTTTTTTTTTTACTCTAAACTTACCGAGTTCTTTTCGTTTCAGAATCGTATCGGTCCTGCCCCCGATCCGGATAAACCGCCCAGTTTCAGGATTTCTCCGGTGTGTGTGCGGTTCTGTTAGGGGTGCTTGTACCTGAGGAGTTGGAGGGGGTTGGTGACTTGTAGGCGGTGTCCAAAACGGAGGTTGGTGAGTGAGGGAATGTGGGTAAGGTGAAGTGCCTGGTGGTGGTTGTTGCTGGAAGTGGGAAGGTGGGGGAAGAGAGTTCACCCAGTATGGGACATTTTGTTGCATTTTTTTTTTTGTTTTGACACAATTTGTGAAAAAAAATAGGTCAAAATGCCTACGACAAAACGGGGGCGGAATCACTTACCCGCAGCAATTGATCAAAAGAATATACAGTTCAGTGACCTATGGTGCAAGCACGGGTTCTTGAACACTGATGGTGAAAAAGAAATTGCTCAACCACCGAAACGGTCCAAAATCGCCCCGAAGTTACCGACCAAGCTGATAGCTTTTCCCAATGCAGACAAGAAGTGGCATGAAAAATGGGAGACACCTGAAGGCCAGCCTCCAAGAGATTTACTTAATTTCCCGCACCCAGTGCGAGCTATTCTGACAGGACCACCAAAGTCGCAAACACTCATTGTTATTATTATTATTATTTTTTTTTTTTGGCGCGCCCACACAGCACACGCACACACACACACACACACACACACACACACACACTTGTAGCCGGGGTAAAACGACCGCCGTGAAAAACCTCCTAGTCCGACAATGGCCTCCTTTCGAAAAGTTCGTTGTCATTTACCCAGGGGGGCACGAAGGAACATCAGAATACGATGATGTCATGGGCAAGCAAGTTGAAATTGTGAGTGAAATTCCGCCTACCGAATGGTGGCCTACAATCAAAGATGGGGCTGTGAAAACTTTGGTTGTTATCGATGATTTTGAACTCAAGGGGCTTTCCAAAGTTGCTCGGGGGAGGCTAGACAGGCTGGTCGGACATGTGAGCACACACAGAAATGTGTCCGTGTTCCTATGTTCACAGAATTTTTACAATATCCCCCCTATTGCGCGTCGCTGTGCCAATCTCTACATACTTTGGAAACCTAGAGATATGCAGAGCTTAGCGTCGGTTAGCGCTCGGGTAGGTGTAGACCTGCAGTCTATGTTTAAGTTAACACGAGAAGAACACGACTCCATCTGGGTCGATTTGACACCCCGCACTAGAGCACCACTTCGATTGAACGGTTATGTTGAGTTGGAAACTGTGGGAGAGGGTGCAGATGGTCAGGTTGAAGAAGAGGAATAAAAAACCACAATAAAAATCACAATTTTTTGCAGAAGAATTTAGCATGCACCCTACCAAAAAAACAACTACGGAAGAAAAGAAGCATACGTGGGCAGAGAAACTGAGGTTGCTCGCTGGTCGCCTAGACGAAATCGAGGCAAAGAACTCCGAGCTACTCGAGCACGCAAAAGAACTCCAAATTATCCTACACCCCCCCTACACCGTCCCACCTGTTCTCCAAGTTCGTAGCTTGAAAAGACGATGGAGCGGCGATATCCATCCAAAGTACAACGAGTGGTAGATGGGGATACCATTGTGGTTTCAATTGACCTTGGGTTCGGGGTACACCTGGACAAACAGACTGTCCGTGTCGGAGGTGTTGACACCCCCGAGTGCCGTACGCGGGACGCGCGGGAGAAGAAATATGGGCTCCTCGCTAAAAAGTACGTTGAAACTCTTTGCCCAAAGGGGGCTAATGTCACACTCGTAGTCGGTGCAGGAAACTGGAGTGGAAAATTTGGTCGCACCGTCGGGGAAATTATCGTTGGTGAGCATACTAATTTAAGTGCTGCCTTAATCACTCAACGTCTAGCTGTTCCTTACGACGGGAGAACAAGCCGTATATCTAACCGTGAATCTCATGAAAGAAACTGGACCTACTTGGAATCCCACCCCCTCAAAATTGAATGAAAGTGAATTAAAAAAAAGCAAATGAATTTAATAAAAAATTAATCTAAAGCTGGACGAGGACGCGCTTGGGTTTCTTGTTCTTGGGGTCGTGCTCAGGTTTCATCAAGTAGTACTTGGGATTGCCTTTCCATGTTCGAGGAATATCCCAAGAATGACTTTGATTAGGAAAGACGGAGGACGCTCGGGGCCCGGTGACTGGGATTGATTCGACCCGGATGATTTGTTTCTCTTCATCATACGCAATGACTTTGCAGAGAGTCTTCTTCCTCTTGGCCTTGCTCTTGCGGTCTCGTTTGAGGACTACTTGGACATCGACACCTTCTCCTCTTGCTGTCTCCAAAGCTTGGTCGAAGACGTCGCGAGGTACATAAGTGGATGGGTCTCGAGTGTAAGAAACCCAAGTCCCCGGAGCTGCAGCAGCGACGTCCTCAAAAGGGTGTTCGTTCCACCGAGTCAAAGCTGGGAATCCTTCGTGGGCCAGGGAGGGGGAAGGGGCATTGGTGGTTTCCCGCACCAATGCAGGCGGTTGGCCCAATCCGGTGCGTAACGGGTGAGGAACAGAAAGAGTCAAAACAGGAAGCGTGGAGAACCCGCTGGTCTTGCGCTTCTTGGTTGGGCTGATGGGGGTGTGTGCCATTGTTTCGTCGCTATCGGATTCTTCAGAAGAGGAGACTGGTGCAGGGGCAGGAGCTGGCTTCTGCTTCTTGGGGGCGCGGGATCTCTTGGAGGAAGGCATACTTGGTTGGAATGGCTGGGGGGATTTTTAAGTGAAGAGAAAAGTTGTGAAGCTTTTTTTTTGTGAAAAGTTGGTCCGCGAGTCAGATGTTCTCGAAAGAAATCGAAAAGTTCTAGAAGATCCATTTCCATATATTTTTAGTCAAAATTTCCTACAAGGAAAAAATCTAGAACGTTCCATGGATGTTCTAGAATTTCCTTTTTGTCGGAAGGACAAATTTACTAACATTTCCTTGTCTTATTTTTTTTCAAAAATTATCGTCAAATGTCTTATTTTTTTTTGTCTTATCTTTTTTCAAAAAATATCGTCAAATGTCTTATTTTTTTGTCTTATTTTTTTTCAAAAATTATCGTCAAATGTCTTACTTTGTTTTAGTAATGGAACAATCGTGGGAGCCCGAAGATTCCGAGCCGTTGGTCGTCGGGGATTTTATGGGAATGCCAGTCGATCTCAAGGAATCTATCGATGTGCCCCCTGCAGGTGAGGAGTTCAAACCTCGTTATGTACCTGAATATGAATCTGAATATTGGAAGGAAACGAGACCCGAATCTATCTCTCTCATGGATGAGGATGAAAAAGAAGACGAAATAGAGAGATTGACGTACCGCCACGATTTGACAACAGTCATTCTCCGGCGGATCACCGGACATTTAATCCGTTCGATTCGCGGATACCATCACGCTGCAGCGCAGCTAGACGCCTGTGAAAACAGGGAAGCCATTTGTAGGGCGCAACTTGCTGCAGCCCAAGAAGAAAATCAAAGACTTCGGGGACGGCTCAGACAACCACGTCTACCTCATACATACTTCGGCGCTTAGATAAAAAATATCTATACGATGCCGGAGTCGAACCGGCGACGTTCGCCTCATAGGAGCGATGCTCTTCCGCTGAGCTAACCGTGTTTTTTAAAAATAAAAAAAGATTTCGCTCACAACAAAAAAAAAAAACCAACCTACCGCGAGTGATATGGCTCTAGATGCGGTAAGAATTTTCGGCGTTAGGCAATGGCAAATAGACTTCCTTGTAGAGCAAGAGGAAGAGTTGGCGGGATTACGAGAAAGCACGAAATCCATACTTCGACACATTGAAGCACTGAAATATGGGGTGGGGGAAAAGGACGCGGAGAACAGTGCTTTATTTCAAGAAAGGGCTGCACTGGATGTAAAAATACTGCATCTATTGCTGGAAAGAAAAGACTACCGAAACCACCAGGCCTGGAAAGCTATAATGGATGCCGAACGCTTTCAGGCATTTCTCCCCAAAGGTATGCCGTCGACCCGCTCCATTGCAAATATTCAAGCAATCGACGAAGAACAAAAACGAGCTAATGCTTTTCCTTCACACGCATATTCACAACGTTTCCGTCTAGACAACCAACATATGACCCGTCGTATGTTCAGGGACCTAATTGAAAACAAAAATGTTTGGGAAGAACGTGATATTTGCCCCAATGCCCACGGATATGGAGGGGCGGCGCATGGCCGGCTCACCCAGTGGAGACATGGATATGGACATTTTTCGACTCCGACTACAAATGTACCGGATGATTTGAAAGAAGATCTGGGCACACACCAAATGTTCTGGAGCCGCATGCACTGTCGTTATTGCAGGGAACTGTATCCCATTTTCGACCCCGACGATCCCGGTGACAACGGAGTCCATCCTTACCTAACCCGCGCTGAAAGAATAGAAGCATTTGACATGACCGTTGAAGAGTGGAAAACAAGAACATCAAGGTTAGTTGACCTCCTACCCACAGGTGGGGCGATTGCCCCTTTTTTGGGTCGCTTAACACTGCGGGCACAATACGATCACATCTATGCTGAGCTAATGATGTGGTTGGTCATTGAGGAGGAGCAGAGTAAATATACAGATAGATTACAACTGGAGTTGGGACAGCGTATGGGGGAATTCGAAAATCACTCCAATCCAGTAAGATCATTCGCCGACTATCAGCAAAGGCAAAGAGTCCTGGATGAGGGCATGGGGACCTAGATGGTGAGGGCTTCGGGGAAGGACATGGGTAGGGATCCCATAAACATGTCCTTAGGTGGTACACACACAAAAAAAAAAAAAAAGAAGAAGGTAATGGAGGCGACGGAAGTAAACGCCTACCAAGATGGATCCCCAATGTCCGATGAGGATATGGATGATGAAGTCGGCGAAGAGTTGAAAGATTGTCAAGCGGAATTGGAGAAATGCCAGCAGCTGTTGGCGAGACAAGACGATGATGGGTGGGAATATGCCGTAGATGCTGCTTTGGAACGCTGTCAGGAACAGTTAAGAACGTGTGAAAATGAGAAGGAGATTTCACAAGACCTTTGCGAGGACCTTTCCGAATCGTACAAGGGGATACGAGAAGATAATCAGAAGATTCGAAGAGAGAAGGAAAGTTTACAACAACATTTGTTCATGTTGCGGAAAGCGGGGGCTGCGAAGTTAGCTGCACTGGAGCGAAAGTCTCAAGATGATTTGAGGCGATCAACAGAGGAAAACCAGAGTCTTCGAAAACTACTGCTCGTATATGAACAGGAATTGGAAGAAATGCAAAATAAACTCGACAAGGGAATGGAGAGGCTAGAGCTGCAGGCGGCAGTGTATTTCAACAAACATGAGGGGAAAGATGGTGTAGCAGCAAAACAGAGGTTGTATGAGAGAATGAAGGCCTTACAGGAGTATTACCAAAAAACAGAAGGGTTAATCGAGGACGGAGCACGTCTTGCCGAAGATTGGGAAAACAGACATTCAGCGGGTCTTTGGCGAGCCAAATACACTGCGGAATTAGAAAATACCAAACTAGAGTACGAGGAGCAGGTGGCCGCGCTGCAGGCAACTTGCGAAGAAGAGATCAAACGTTTAACAGATGTGAACGATAAATTGTTGGCGGACTACGCTGACGTCTGTAAGGTCACAGGTTATGGGCAACCGTGTGGACAAGATGAATAAATCACACACGGGTCCTGAACGTTTTTGCTTTTCCTTAGGCACACAAAAAAAAACTCTCGTAGAAAAACCCAAAACCACAAGCAAAACCATGGACCCTGGAGACGATGAAGATCATATTGACCTGTTTAATCCTTTCGGGCCAAACTCTACGTTCTATCAAACACAGCAGGAGGATATCCCCACACAGCCATTTTCTCAGCCGCAGTCACCAGTTTCAGACAACTATGGACTAGATGATGGGGTGGGTGCGTTAGCAGGGGAAATCATTGAGCAATACAGTGGTGACGCGGTCGACATACTTAACGCCCAACTCGCACAGTGTCGTGCTGCACTTATCCGTCAGAACTCGCGAATAAACAAACTAGACGATGAGCTCCTGCGGTGTGAATTAGAAAGAAAAACCCGCGGGGCCAGGCTGGTTGCACTGGGAGAGACTGTGGCGCCGTATGGAATACTTCCAACTATCCCGTACTAGGCCACAAAAAAAAAAAAAAGCTATGGCTGAAAATGTCGACCCGAATGTTGAGTGGAAAATGGAACACGACAGGGTGCTAAATACCTTGAATGAGAATCAGGTGTTGGCACTGGGATTGAGAGCTGAAATTGAGTACTTAAGAAAATGGGCCACAGAACTCCATGAAGAGAATACATCATGCAAGCACAAGCTCGCGGTGGAAGAAAAGAAATTCAAGATTCTGCAGAGGCACGTCATTCAGGAAACCAACGAAAAAAACGCCCTATACACTACTACGAACGAGGTCATACCATTCCTGGACCGAGTGCAATGGGGCATGGACGACCTTGCCTTAGAAGAAGATGAGGCTCGTCGGGTACTGAGTCTGCAGTACCCTACCACGTATCGCTACCCTGCCCGGAATTGGATCCGTGAAGCAGTGCCACTGCAGCCCCCGGGGACAGATTAGATGCAGGAATAGGGATGAAATAAAGTCAGTAAAGTCAGTAAATGCACCCAGTTTTCTAAGAATTTGGACCTTAAAAGTCAGAAATTTCGGGATTTTACCCCATTCGCACTTTTGGATAAAA
>Ga0209425_10001376_pt1 | contig 28458 bp, 18 predicted proteins | sample COG_05_FD_184749 | JGI IMG/M metagenome (GOLD analysis project Ga0209425, IMG submission 184749) | Pelagic Microbial community sample from North Sea - COGITO 998_met_05 (SPAdes) (version 2) | ecosystem: Environmental > Aquatic > Marine > Neritic zone/Coastal water | place: Helgoland, sampling...
GCAGCTACCAATTCGGTATTATTATCTTCATCATAAGCAAAGCCGATTGGTATATAAGATGGTGATGGATTTATACCAGATCGTAGCAGATTAATAACCTTGCAAACCTGTGTCATTGGAACTGCAAAATTTAAACCCTCAGTTCTACTTTTTGATAAGGTAGCCGAGCTAATCCCAATCACTTTTCCGGTTTCTAAGGAAATTAAAGGCCCACCTGAGTTCCCACTATTGATAGGCGCATCCGTTTGAACCCAAATTCGCCCCCAACGATATTTCTCGCCAGAAACGATACCTCTTGTACCAGAGAATGAAAGCGAGAATGGGTGACCGAAGGCACCAACAGGACTTCCAATTACGGGTTTCTTATCACAATCAAGATCAGCTACTTTTGAATTTTTTGGTATTTCACTTGGGGAAATACTTATTACTGCCAAATCTAATAACATATCTACATAAATAAGTTTAGCATCAATAAATTTCTGATCTTTAAAAGCCACTTCGAGTTTGGCAGGGTTACGCGAAGACACATGTGCGTTTGTAATAATCCAACCGGTTTTTTTATTTACAAGAAATCCAGCACCTCTAAATGATCCACGATTATCTTTTCTAAAAGGATACTCAACACGAGTTTTAACCTTAACTGTATATCCCTTTGCTATCTCAAAATAATTTGATTCCTTTTTACGTTCCTGCGCAATTACAATCGGTGTTATTAGAAAGATAAAAAATATGGTTATAAAATATTTCATAATTATACTGTCTCATTAAAAAAATAGATAAAATGCTTAACTAAGATATTGAATTTAATTAAATTATTGAATATCACCAAATATCTCTGATGAGGGTTTTACAATTTTTCTTGTATCACCAGTTCTCCAAGTAAACCCCGATCGATCGAAGAATTCTAATATCTCAATGGCGAGATTACGGCCTATTCCGCTCTTATCTCTAAACTCCCTTACTCCAAAGCTAGCATTTTTGGAGCCAATTAAATCAATAATTTCTGCAAGATCTTTTAATGCATATGGAAGTAGAAACCGATTTTTTGCTACTTGGCACACAAGATTAAGTTTTGCTATTTGAACTAAAAACTTTTGAATAATTCGCGGATCCATTTTTAAATCATCTGATAATGCATGAACAACTGGCGGTTGAAATTTATCTTTTTCTAAAAGTGGTTTAATTTTCTTCCATAATATTTCATCTTTTCCATTTAATTTATTTTCAAAGCCTGGTAGTGAGAAGCTAGAACCCGAGTAAATAATTTTTTCATCAGATACAAGAACCTTGAGAATCTCTTTAAAAATGCCTTTGGCTAATCTTATTGATAATAATTTTCTCAAAATATCAGAACTCGGGCCTGGTTTTTCTGGATTATCTTCGTGCCAATCCCTCAAAATATTTAAAATCGAAACGCTTATTTTGTCAAAATGATTAGGTGAAAAAACAGTAATAATATCGTCTGTTTTAATTGTAATTAACTCGATTGATGTCTCCACAGCCATAGACTCATCCGGTGTTAAATTCCATGATTGAATAAAACTGGAAAAATTAAGCCCTGATGGTAATAGCTTTGTCAAAGTCAATAATGCATCAATAATTGAATCATTATCTAATGCATTTAGGATTGCTAATCGTTCCGGTTTAGCGCGCCCTCGAGCAGAACTAAATGGATCGATGACTCGGCCTCCCGCTAATGTTCGCTTCGCGGACTGATCTCTTATGATGAAACCATCACCTTTAAGAGCACCAATGAGACGATCTAAAACAATTTGAACCAAACCACTCTCCCCTGGATTGATAAATTTCTGACCTAATATCGCGACCCGGCCTGGAACCTCAACGGCACCTAAATGAACATGCACAGGCGTCCAATGAGCTAAGGGCTTAGACTCGTTTGATAAGACACTTATCCGAGCATCAAATCGGGGAATAGGACGGTGAACACCCTTTGGTAATAGCCACGCACCCCGATGAATATCATCCTTGTTTAGTTGTCCACCTGTTATGTTAATCGCACACCTCTGCCCAATAAAACCAACATCTGACTCTTTATTCTGAGCATGAATGCCACGCACTCGAACGTGAGTTCCTTGAGGAGATAAAACTAGATTATCACCAATTGCAACTTTACCAGAGAAAACGCTGCCAGTTACAATTACACCTGCCCCTGGCACAGTAAAAGATCTATCGATTGCTAACCTAAAATTTCCATTAATTGAACGATCCCCGAGAAGGTCGGACATGGTTTCCAAATGATTACGAACTTCATCAATTCCTTGTCCATGAGGGGTTGATACTCTAAAGATATCACTCCCTTTTAAACATGTGCCTTCAAGAATATCATTAACTTCATCCTCAACCATACGCAGTCGATCATCATCAACTCGATCTATTTTCGTTAATGCAACAATACCCTCGGATACCCCTAAGAGATCTAAAATAGATAGGTGTTCAATTGTTTGCGGCATAGGGCCATCGTCAGCTGCAACAATGAGTATTGCATAATCTATACCGGTAACTCCAGCCAACATATTCCTTACAAATTTCTCATGACCGGGAACATCAACAAACCCAAGTGTTGTGCCATTTTCTAGTTCTTGGTATGCAAAACCAAGATCAATTGACATACCTCTTTTTTTTTCTTCTGGTAATCTATCTGTATTTATACCTGTTATCGCTTTGACAAGCGAAGACTTGCCATGATCGATATGACCGGCCGTCGCAATTATCATAACTCAAGTTCACCGAGTTGAGTTATAAAAGCCCCAACATCCTCGAGACATCGCATATCCATAACAAAAGCACCATCATTTATCCTACCTATTACCGGGATAGGCAGTGCTCTAAAAGCCTCGGCATAAAGCTTTAATATTCGACCGCTTTTTTTTGTATTCTTGGGACGCAAAACTATTGCAGTACTTGGCAACCTATTAACGGGAAGAGATCCGCTGCCAATCTGGCTTAGGCAATCTATTTGATCTATTATAACGTCATTATTCAAAATAGAAGTTAGTCTATTCTTAATTGCTATAGCAGTAATTTTTATCTCCTCTAAATCTCTCGATAAAAGCCGAAGAGTAGGAATTCTACTTCTAATTTTATCTGGATCCAGATACAGTCTGAGCGTAGATGAAAGAGCTGCGATGGATATCTTATCTAAACGCATAGCTCTTTTCATTGGATTTTTTTTAATCTTAGAAATAAGTTTTTTGTCACCAACTATGAGACCAGACTGAGGCCCACCTAGTAACTTATCTCCACTGAACATTACAATATTAACGCCGGATTCTATAGATTCAGAAACCATTGGTTCTTTCGGTAAATTAAACTTTGATAAGTCTATTAAAGAACCGCTACCGAGATCTTCAATCACGGGCAAATCTCGAGAATGAGCTATTTTTACCATTTGCTCAGCTGAAACATCTTGAGTGAATCCCTGGATTACGTAATTGCTGGTGTGAACTTTCATTAGACAAGCTGTTTTCGTGGTAATGGCATTCTCAAAATCACTTTCATGGGTTCGATTGGTTGTCCCCACCTCAACAAGCTTGCAACCAGCACGTGTCATTATATCAGGTATTCTAAATGCACCACCTATTTCAATTAACTCACCACGAGAAACTAAAACCTCCTTGCGCAACCCCAAGGCATTTAAAACCAAAAGAACTGCGGCAGCATTATTATTAACAACGGTAGCAGCTTCAGCTCCTGTTAATTTGCACAGAAGATTCTCTAAATGAACATCCCTGTCACCGCGTTTACCTGTTTTAAGATCATATTCAAGGTTTGAAAAACCACTGGCGACTTCCGTCATTGCTTCGATAGCCTCATCAGCAAGCATTGCCCGTCCAAGATTTGTGTGTAATACCGTTCCCGTTAAATTAAATACTTTTCTAAGTGAATGACCACCTGCTTGCGACAAATAGCTCTCTAGAGTTGCAAAAATATGTTCATCACTCAATAGTGGAATAGCTTCTTCAGCTAAATCACTGATAGCAATCCGAATATCATCAATAACACTCCTTACTGCTTCGGTTACCAAAGACCTACCATATTGGCTAATCAGGGGTGCGACCATATCTCGGCGCAGAACTGAGTCAATGGATGGAACTAATGCGTGAAGCGATTTCAACGAAAACCTATCCTGTTCTATTGCGCAGTGATTTTAAGATAAAAGAATATCTTATCATATAAATCTACACCAAAGATCTAATTAATTAAATCTAACAATCTCGAAAACTAAAATCACAGCATTTTGGAACTCTGAATTAGAAACCTATTATGGTTATTTCTCTTGCTCAATTTTATTCTCAATAATTCCAAGATTACTAACTTCCACTGTTACTGTATCACCTGGCTTCATCCATAATTGTGGCTCACGCCTTGAACCAACCCCTCCTGGTGTTCCGGTACTTATAATGTCACCCGGACGTAAAGTGTGAATAGTCGACAAATATTCAATCTGCTTGTCGATTTTATGATCCATATCGGCTATACTCGTATACTGAACGGTTTCTTCATTTAACTTAGTTGTTAACGTCTGCTTGTAGGGATCACCAAATTCGTCCGGTGTCATCATCCAAGGACCTAAGGGACCCGTACCTTCAAAATTTTTTCCTGGACAAAACTGTATTGTATGCCTTTGCCAATCTCGTATAGTTGCATCATTAAAAATAGCATATCCAGCAATATGTTCATGCGCATTCTCTTTGGCGATATGCCGACCGCCTTTCCCAATAATAATTGCCAATTCGCCTTCAAAATCAAGCTGATGAGATATATTAGGCCGAATTATTGGATCATAGGCACCTATCAATCCATGATTAGTGCGAATAAAGAACATAGGTTCCTCTTGCGCACCCCTTCCCGTTTCATCTTGATGTTCTTTATAATTCACACCAACGCACCAAATTACAGGAGTATTCGAAACTAGGGGTAAGAGTTGAACGTCTTCAAGAGTTAAATCAGCTTCTTTTCCCTTAATGACCGATGCAACTTCAGATTGCCAATCATTAATTCCTAGCAGTTCCATCATTGTAATCGGCATATCTGGCGCTGCTTTGGCTAGAGACACAAAACCTTTATCATCAACCATAACACCGAGACCATCAGACCCAATATGGGAATAAGCAATTATACGCACAATTTTATCCTTCCAATGTATATTTGTTCACACGAATAGAACGTTTTGCCAAATTTTTTTGCATCCGGCAACGAATTAAAAAAAATTAGTGAAAAATAATTCTATTAACTTTCTTCAGATTTGCTTTGTGTGATGTTCTATTTTCAACTCAACATTTTATTTTCTTGCCTCCCCCTTTGCAAGATAGCTTAAAGCAATTATAATCATTATAGCACCAGTCCAAACCCAGATTCCTGGGACTTCGCCAAAAATAATAAATCCAAAAAGCGCTGCCCAAATAAGACGAATGAAATGTACAGGCTCGACAGCACCCATGTCTCCTGCCTTGTATGCTTGAACCATTGCTAATTGAGATAAGGTACCAAAAATAGCGATTAGACCAATAAATAATAATTGCCGTAAATCAGGTGCTTGCCAAACAATAAGTGCGGGTAATAGGGATAAAATAGCCATACCTAATGCTCCATAAACTACAATTGTAGGTGTTCTATCTGTTTGTGAGAGAACTTTCGATATTATACGCGAGGTAGCTGGAAATAATCGTGTCGAAATAATAAGAATGACCCCAAAGGAAATTACTTCAGATCCAGGCTGAATTATAACAATAACTCCGATAAATCCAAAAATTAGAACCATCCACCGTCTCCACTCAGACGACTCCTTCAAAAAAAGGATAGCCCCTAGCACCGTAAACAATGCAGCCGATAAATTAAGTGCTGTAACTTTTGCAAGTGGCACCAGGCTGAGAGCCCAGAACCATGCCATTCCGCCAACTGTCATCGTGACGCCCCGAGCTAAATGAAGTCCAATTTTTTCAGATTTCAATTCTGCAAAGCCAATATTAATAAAAATAGGCATCAAAAATATTACTGCAAACCATTGCCGGATACAGAATATTTGTAACGGATGAAGTTCAAATGCAACAAATTTAACAAGCGCATGCATTGCGGCAGCGCAAATCGAAGATAGCAGCATAAAAATGATACCTTGTAAATTTGCGGGTACCTTTTTAAGCACGCTCAATCTTTATGTATAATTACTTTTATTCTTCACTTGGAAGGTTGGCTTTAATAGTTTTCAGAGGCATATAGGGCCAAAGACTATCCATTTCTCCCACCTCCACTTCAATTAAAACAGGCCCATCTTGCATAAAAGCATTTTCCATCGCTACTTTGAGGCCCTCAGGAGAATTAACTCTAGAAGATGCCATACCGAAACTATCTGCTAACTTCATAAAATCAGGATTTAAAAGGTCAGCACAAATGTATCTAGAGTTATATCTTTCTTTTTGGTTACGTTTTACATTTCCAAAGGTATTGTCATTAAATAATATCGTAACAAGCGGGATTTTGTGGAGCACGGCCGTTGCCATTTCCTGCACATTAAACATAAACCCTCCATCGCCGGTAACAGCCACAACCTTTTTATCCGGATTTGCTACTTGGGCACCTAAGCCTGTTGGAAACGCATAACCAAGAGTTCCTTGATATCCAGGCTGTATGTTTGTCCTAGGAAAATAAGTAGGAAAACCAAACCATGAATAAAAACCCATCTGAGTAACCCCAAAACAGATTATACCATCATCAGGCAATACATCTCTAATAACCTTACCAAAACTTGCTTGGGGTTGACCTTGAGAAAACTTTTTTATCCCGGCTTTCTTATACTCATTAAATTCATCCTCTTTCGAGGGCCTAGATCCATTATGTTTACCAACCTTATTAAATATTCCCGTTAATGCTTTTTTTGCAGTTCCTAAAATATGAACATCAGCAATCCACGGATCGTTATATCGCCGAGAGTCTGTATCAATACGAATTAATTTCTTATCCTGATATTCTTCCCACATTAGCATTGGCGGATGAAAACGTGTTCCAACGGCCAAAATAACATCAAAATTCTTCCACATTTCTTGGCCAGCGATTTGATTTTGACCAAGATAATTACGTTGATCGACAGCGCCTTGGCCGTTTTGGGACATTATAACCGGAGCCTGAAGTTCCTTAGCTAACGCAAGCAAAGGCTCTTCAGCGCCGAAGACACCGCCTCCTGAAAATATTGCTGGATTTTTAGCAGAACCCAGCAATACCGCAGCCTCTTCCATCAATGTTTCATCTATGTCAATTTCATATTCTGCAAAGTTAGCGATTGGACTAATCAATTCAACCTGGCCACGTTTACTCATAATATCAGGAGACATTTCAAACAACACAGGTTGCCTCCGCCCAGAATTCAATTGGATAAAGGCGTCCCGAATGACACTGGGAGCCTCAGATGGCTCATTTGCTCGTCCTGCCCACTTAGTCACGGATGCAACTGCCCCTGGTTGATCATCCAATTCATGCAACATACCAGTGCCTTTACCGATTGATTTTGACGGAATTTGTCCTGCTAAGCACAATACTGGCGCGCTGCAAGCATGTGCCGTTGCTAAACCCGCTCCAGCATTCAACAATCCCGGCCCAGGCACTATCATATTTGTTCCAACTTTTCCCGTGGATTGAGCAAAACCGAAAGCCATATAGGCTGTTGCTTGCTCGTGACGGCAGTGGATTAACCTAAAATCATCTTGATAATCATAGAACACGTCAAATAAGTTATCTAATTGCACACCTGGAACAGTAAATATTGTCTCAATTTTATACTGCTTTAGCGTTTCAACCAGCGCTTCAGCACCCTTCATTTCAGCCACTTTAGTCTCTCCCTGAATATGTAATAAGATTAGATAGCAATTGCTTTTAACGATCTATCATTGAATACTCAATACCCAATAAAGATTTAGGCGCTCTCCGCAGACAGCTGAGTGCATTACCGTTCGTTTACAAAATCCTTGAAAACAACGCCTATGAGTTCTTCCTAATTTCCATTAAATTTAGGAAACTATCTTTTGAACCGGCGTTTAAAAACATAATGGCGCAGCCTAGTAATTTATCCTCGCGTTTATCACCCGCGGGTATACAATATTCGGTATATAATTGACTCCCAACAGTCAATTGACCTGATTGGCCATTTATCTCTAATGCGTTTGGGAGGTCAGCCTCGCGTTTACCAATACTTGCTTTTTCACCAACAGTAATTAAATCCGGGTCAACCCCAGATCCTTGAATTGTTCTGCCTGAAGGTAAATAATATAACGCTGTGGTTAAACGAAGTGCACCATCCCAATCCAATGGTGCGATAGTTTGCACGGAGCCCTTACCAAAGGAACGAACACCCATCAGTGTCGCTCGTTTATTGTCTTGCAAAGCTCCTGCGACAATTTCAGAGGCCGATGCAGATCCCCGATTTATCAAAACGACCATTTGCGATCCAAAGGTCATATCACCTGATCGTGAATTATATCTTCTTTGTTCTCCTTGCCTATCACGAACAGACACTATTACTCCCTCTTCCAAGAACGCATCAGCTATGCCGACTGACTGATTTAACAAACCCCCGGGATTATTTCTCAGATCAAGAACAAAACCCGAAACACCTTCCTTTGATTTTGACCTTATGGCATTCACAGCATCCTCAACGGCGTCAATCGAGCGCGCATTAAAATGGGTAATTTGAATAAGCCCCACACCATTTTCAATCCGCCATTTAACGGGTTTTACGGTTATAATATCACGCATCACAGTTACATTAAAACTTCCGAGGTTTTGCCTTCTAATAGTAATTTCGACCGCAGAACCAGGCCTTCCCCTGAGACGTTTTATAGCATCTGTTAAGCTCATAAGTTGGATAGGGTCACCTTCAACATGAGTTATTAAATCACCTGGTTTTAATCCAGCCTCGTATGCGGGAGTATCTATCATGGGAGTTATGATCTCGATAAACCCATTAGTCATTTTAATTTCAATTCCCAATCCGCCGAATTCACCGTTAGTGATATCCTGAGAAGCCTTGAATGCTTCAGGGTTCATGTAACTGGAATGGGGATCCAATGACGTTAGCATCCGATCAAGTGCAGCCTCAACAACTTGCCGAGATGGTATAAAACCGGGTGTAGCATTAATATCTTGAACACCCTCAATCGCCGCATTAATGAGAATATCATCTTCAACAGCATAAACATATTCATTTCTTACTCGATCGTAGGCATCGAAAAAATGTCTGAGTTGCTTATCTCTCTCACCATCTTTAGTTGCATATTGGACAAAGATATTTTTAAATTTTTTAAATTCAACGTTATTTGGCTCAAACCTATGAAAAGGAGCCTCTAACCCCCCAACAACTCGCGCCATTGGAGATCTGACTGAACACCCAGTTAAGGCATTTGATAGACTTAAAATTATCACAAAAGAAGTAATCATTAGAGGCGATAAAAGCTTTATTGAGTTCTTAAACAAGTTAATCGATTTCCACTTTTTTCTATAATTAAAGAGATTGAGTAAACCCACTCAGGAGAACAAGCCTGCTCAGACTTTTACGCTACGCAAACACCACAGTGCACAAGTAAAAAGTAATAAAGCATTTATTTGATGAAATGAAGCCCAAAATACTGGAACCGACATTACTAACGTTATGACACCCAAACTAACCTGCAAAATAATTAAAACTAAAAGTATATTAAAGGGATGACGATACAGTTTACTTGATCTATTTTTTTTCGCAACCAACCAAGTAGCGAATATTAATATGCTGCACGTAACTCCAAGTATTCGGTGATTGAACTGAACCATCGTAATATTTTCAAAAAAATTTAAATGCCAAGGTTTTAAAGTCCATAAACCATCTGGAATAATTTTCCCATCCATTAATGGAAAAGTGTTATAGATCATTCCTGCATCGAGCCCTGCAACAAATCCGCCGGAAAACATCATCAAGAATATTCCAATACACGAAGATAAAGCTAAAAAGTAAAGAAAACGAAACTTAATTAATTCATTCCCCAAAATTTTGCCATTAACTCCTAAAAAAGTCAGGGCCAACCAAAACATATATCCATGAATCGTTACGGCCAGCAATAGATGTGCGGTTAAACGATATTGACTAACATCGGGATTATCTATCAATCCGCTTTTTACCATCCACCAACCCAAAGCACCTTGTAATCCTCCAAAAAGAAAAATAACAACAAGATGTCGAGCAATGGCAAAATTCAACCAACCCTTCGCCCAAAAGAAAAATGAGGGTATCACTAAAAATAAACCCATTATTCTCCCCCACAATCGATGGATATACTCCAACCAAAAAATACCTTTAAAATCATCTATATTCATACCATAATTTACTTTTTGGAACTCTGGGGTATTCTTGTAAAGTTCAAAAATAAGCGACCATTCTTGCTGACCGAGTGGAGGTAACCAACCTGTTATGGGACGCCAATCTACCATTGAGAGGCCAGAATGTGTTAATCTCGCTAATCCGCCCAATAAAACCATGATAACCACCATCGAACATAGAATAAGGAGCCAAATTCCCATAACACGATTAGGATATTGCAATGATTTTAGTTGGATATTCATGTGTATTACTTTACTACTTAGGGTCATTGCCTGAGAATAAACTCTAATGATCCGGCATGTTATACTGAAAAATTACAAACCTTATTGCGACTAACTTTCGAACATTGCTTTCTCAAAAATTCTTGCATGTTTACCAATCGTCTTTCTATTATCAAAAATTCTATCATGACCCTCTCGTATTTTACTCGAAACCACTTCGTGAAAATTTTGGTCTAAACACAATCGAGCCGCAATATCTACATACTCTTTTCGGTCTTTAGCCACACAATCAAGTATTCCCATCTGCCGATACATTGCTAAAGTCACTCTACCCCTCATGAATTTTCCTGGAATAGTCACAATCGGCGTTGATGCAGCAAAAGCCTCAAGAGAGGTTAAGCCCCCACTAAAGTGGGGCGTATCTAAAACAACATCTGCTGACTGCATTAATTGACTATATCCATTATTATCCATACGAGGTAATATCTTTACACGATCACTGACATCAGATAGTGATTTCAAAAATCTCTTTTTTAATAGAATTGACCAATAAGGGTTCAATCCATCAATAATATGCACCTCAGCATTTGGTACAGCACGCAAAATTCCACCTATCAGTGGATCAATATCAGGATGAAATTTAAAAAGGGATTGAGGACAAACAATTTTAATTTCTTGGGACTTTTTAACTCTTGAGACGTTCCGATACTGAATTGGTTTCGTAACACAATTTAACATGCCATCAATCGAGAGTAACTTCTCTGAGTATTCCAAGTCAGCATTTTTAGGTTCGGCAAGGGAACTTGAGATAAAATAATCTATATTAGAGATCCCAGTCGTAACTGGATGTCCCCAAGTTACAAATTGGATAGGGGCAATGCGAGAAAAGGCTAGAAAATATGTTAAGGGTTCCATGCCAATATCTGTAAAATATAAAATATCAAGCATCTCTTCCGATATTTGCTTCCGGGCCAGATCTAAATTCTTATTTAATGGCACAAATTTGTGTTCGCTTTTTCTAATTTTTTCTGACCATGGGTCCTTAATATTTGAAAAAGAAAAAATCACAACTTCAATCCTCGATTTTGGTAATCCATTAATTAAATTGATATTAAGTTTGGTAATAGTATGTTCGTGAAAAAACGACGATATAAAACCGACACGAGGCGCGCCACCCTCCAAGCCAGGCATCCAATCGTCGATATGAGGGGCCCTAAAATTTAGGGATGGACAAATTTTTTGATAAAGACTAGATATTTCCTTTTGAAGCGAGAGATCCTCCAATCCATGGTACGCTAGGCTAAAGTTTGTGCTTCCTACTTCAATAACCGGGTCTTCAAGTGAGAGTTTTTCGTCGTTCTTTAACCGATCTAGTTCAATCTTTAGCCTCTCTCGAGAATCAAATATTTCCTCTTTAGAATTAAAGATTAATGGTAATGTTAGGGCTTTTCTAATAACGGATCCTGGCTGAGGTTTTATATGTATAGCTCGAGTAAAAGAACTAATTGCCATTTTATCAAAACCCGATGCCTCCATTAAATCTGCTAAGTTTTTGTGTGCTTGAAAATATTCCGGTTGGTTCTTTATAGCTTCTTCATAACATCTCCGCGCATCCAAAATATTGTGTGCAGCTTTTTTTATATTGCCGAGATTATTCAGTGCCGCTGGCATACCTGGATTAATCAGCAAAGCCATTTCATAGTATTTTTCCGCCTCCTCGATTTCATTCAGATCTCCGCAAACCAGAGCTAAATTATATAAAAAATCTGCATTCTCAGGAACCTTTTTAACTGCTCTAGAGAGATAATTACGAGCGACTATTAATTCTCCTGCCGCTCGCTTAATTACGCCAAAGTCAGCTAACATTGATGGCGTAATATCACTATTATCAATTACTTTGCTGATAATAATATTGGCTTTTTCGAAATTTTTGGCTCGGAAAAAAGCAACGGCTTGTTCGTGAAAATATTTTGTACTGATCATAATTGTATAAACTCATCGCGAAAATATGTACGGATATTTAGATAACTTGACCGAATATTCCACAAAGTAAGGTGGCTAAAAAGTTAGGCAGATGCCTTCTCTGCACCACCAAATTCTTTTTCCAAAGCTGCTTGTAACACCATATACACCTTTCCAGCATCAGATGTCATAAATCCGACACCGATCACACCTTCTTGACCACTGCGGCGTGCACTAGCAATTAGCTCGTCGAATTGACTCATATATCGCATTGTATACTCTCTAAAATCAGAATCTGTACGATATAATTTGTTAATTTTGGCAAGTTGAGTTTTACTTCTCATCCCAAGAATCTTTCTCAAGAAGACACTATTATCGCCCTTACTATAACGGGTCCAGTCTTCATCAGTAATTCTTGTATCCATAATCCGGTTTAAATCAATTGAGATTGATTGTAGCCCCTCAGAAACTAAAGACATTCGTCTCAGAAAATCCTCGTGTCCATATTTCTTTGCAAGTTCTTTGAGCGACTCGGTAATTTCAACGGCTTGCGCTGAAGTTTTTGCTAAATTGTCAGACTGTCTCTTAACATTATTTGAAGCTTCTTTCGCATCATCCAGCATTTTCTGAGACGCATTTGAAATATTATCAGTTCCTTTTTCAATGGATTTTTCTAGGTCAGCTAAATTTTCCAATGTCTTTTCCGAAACAGCCCCCACTTCTTCACCTCTTTGTGCCACTTTCTTGCCGACGTCATCCATTCCGGATAAAGCTTCATTAAAGGTTTGGGTTAAATCTTCCAATTGCTGACGCAAATCCGAGCCTGCACCACTCATATTTTTTGATAAACGCTGTGATGCAATATTAACGTCTTTTGTCTGCTCTCGAAGTGCGTCACTAACTGTTCTTAATTTACTTAAATTATTTTCTGCTGCTTCATTTGTAACCTTTGTTGTTTCCTGTATCGCTTGATCAGCAGTCTCTGCGGTCTCTGCAACAAGCCGCGCTGTCTCAGCCATTTGATCTGCCCGAGCATCAACCATATCTGCGGCTCCACCCAGCTTGGCAATTGCCTTATCAGACGAGATTGTAAGGTCTTCAAGTCTTTGACGCACGGCATTACTAGTATCATCTAGCCTCGCTAAACTATTATCAGACACTCGCACCAACTCATCTGCACCTGACTTTAAAAACTCGTTAACATCTTTAGTTTTTTCAACCGCTCGATCTGAAACTGCGTGCAACACATCCGAATGCCGCTCTAATCCAGAAGTTACGGCTGATAAAAGCTTATTTGCCCGATCAACTGCTAAAGCAACCTCTCTGGAACGTTCTGACAAAGCTCCACCAACCGCCTCAACTTTTGCCGTTGCTTCGTCTGAGGCTCCTGTTAATTGCAAACTCCTTTCTTGCAAAGTATCAGCAAATGCTTGAACGTGTGAATTGGACTCAATCGCTGATTGAGCAAATTCCTCGGCACGTTGTCTAAAATTAACCCCGAGAAGATTTAAGCGCTCTTCCGTTGCCTCAGAATTATCCTTTATCTCTATAAAATTCTCACTTAGATCCTGTGCAATACTAGTCAACCTATTAGCAGCCTCATCTGCAGCAGTCGCTGCTTCACGAGACTGTTGCAACAGTACATTGCCCACTGATCCAACGTCAGCAACAGCTCCCTCTGAGGCAGATGCTAATTCCTGAGAACGCTCGTGCAGAGCGGAAGCCGCTTCGCCGACCTGACCTATTAAATCACCAGAAATTACTTTCATCTTGTCTGCGCGATCTTCCAAGGTTTCCCAGGTCACATCCATTCTGAACACTGCATCGTCAGTAATATCTGTAAGTTCACGTGATCGCTGGTGTAACTTTTCTCCAACAGTCTCAATTTGATTGGTAGCAGTATCTGTTGTTCTGCTAAGATCACGTGATTGTTGCTCTAGTGTATCTGAAACAATACCCAAAAGTCTGGAAGCTCGGTCTGCAGAGCCGACAACCTCTTCTGATCGATGCGCCATAGTCTCACTCACGTCGCCAATTCCATGAACTGCTTTTCCCGAAATCTCACTCAATTCTAGAGATTTTTGCCTCAGAATTTCTGAGGCATTACTAACTTTTTCTACCGCTTCATCCGCAGCGTTAGACAATTCCCTTTTCCTGTTGTTTAGAGCAAGTCCGATGGTATTAAGCTGCTCACCAGCTTTACCAGAAAGTGCAGAGATACCATCTGATCCGTCCCTAAGGATATCAGAAACCGCACCAACTTTTTGCACTGCTTGGTCAGATGCTTTATTAAGAAGAGACGCATGATTTGAGAGCTGTTCACTAACTCTTGCTACCTCTCCCTCTGCGCCGTCAGTAGCTAATGATAATCCTCTAATTTGCGCCTCAATTTGATCACCCAGTTTTTGTAAATTGGTTGTGGCGAATTCCGATTGCTGAGTGATTCGAGTCAAGCGTTCGTTATACTCTAAACTGACACCATCAACGTTCTCGGTAACTTGGCTTAAAGCATGCAAATCTCTTTTTACTGCTGAGGCTACTCGATCGATATTGCCAACACTTGCATCAGTAACTTCTTTAAGTTGCAGTCTAACATCATTTAATCGATTTGCACTCTCTTGGATAATTTGATTAACTTCGGTCGAAACCTCGGATACTTCGCCGGCTCTTCCACGAATGACCTCAGAAGTTTTTCCCATTTTTGTAACCACCAGATCATTCAATCGCAACATATGGTCTGTTCTGCCTTGCAATTCATCACCTGCCTCTGAAATACCCTTAATCACTCTCTCGGAATTATTTGATATTTGTTCTGTTTTTTCTGAAAAAGCTCTAGAGACTTCTTCGATTCGCTCAAAAGACTTATCAGTCGTTTTTTCTAATGTTTCTTTTACATCATCAATTTGGGATGCAACAACTTGAGCACGAACAGAGGCTCTATCTGTAGTTTCTTCAAGTCTCTCAATGTGATGACGATATTTGTTAGCTACAACGTCTATCTTTTCTGATGCAAGTGTACCTGCGTTTAAAAGATCTTTTGTATCGTAACGAATTTCATCACCCGCCTGCTTAACTTGGGTAATTAATGTTTCTGTAACATCGACTAAATCTCGAGCAGACGTTGTGATTGAGCTAGAAATAATGTCCGTCTTGTTGGAAGCTCCTTCGACAGCATCCGATAAATACTTAACTTGATCCTGTAATTGCATTGTAATTGCATCAGATTTAAGTGCCACCTCTTCTGACCTTCGAGTTAGATCCTGAGAATATTCGTGCAAGTTCCCCGCAACTTTCTCCACTCTCTGTGCAGCCAATTCTGTTGCACCTGACAAGGCCTCTGTGTGGGTTGAGAGCTCATTCCCCATTTTTTCGGCCCTACTTGCAGCCGCAGCGGAAATTTCAGCGAATTGATCTGTTCGTTCACTGTATAGTTTAGCTGTTTCTTGTGCTTTTTTTGAGGACTCGTCAGCAACTCGCATCAAACTCTCACCACTTTTCTGGAGCGTAGCTGTAATATCCTCCGTGCGTGCCGCTGCCTGTTGTGATACATTAATCAAATCATGACTTTGGTGATGCAATACATTTCCTGCCTCCCGCGCCCGGGCTATTGCTCTATCCGAAGCTTCAACAAGATCTTCAGCCTGCTGACGAAGCTTGTCACCTGCACTATCAGCTTTGATCCCAGCTTCCTCAGTAGCAACTGTAAGCGCCATCGTTTGCCTTTTAATTAAATCCGTTGCTTCACTCGCTCTCATACTAGCATCTTCAGAGGCTCTGGTGAGAGTCAAGGTTTGGGACCGAAGTGCTTCAGTAATTTCTGTAACACGGGTTTTGGCACCATCAGATGGATATGTTAATTGTTGCAAATGCCATTTTAATGCTCGCGATTCGTTTTGGTATATTCTCGATTTTTCAAAGAAGGCTGTGAAAATCCATACCAGTGCCACTGGAGTTAAAACACCTGTCACCAAGCCCGCTAACTCATGAGGCAATAATTGAACTAAATCTGTAAATCCAAGATTCTCGTAAACGAAAACAAATGATATTGTAAACCAAACAATGGTAAAGATACTAGCCAATATTGAAAAAACATGGTAGCGAGCATAAAAAGGTGGCTGAAAATCAGGGCTTTTAATACTATCTACAGCAACCTTGGGGCCTTCCAAACCCCATTCTTCCCTGTCATTTGGCTTATAATCCGGCGGACTATTAACCAGATTAGAATCATGAACTACCTCAATTTTTGAGCTACCAACAACTTTATTTTTCGTCTGGTCAGATGCTTTTTCTACCATCAAAATCCCTCATTATAAACATCACTAAACGATAACCCCCACGAATATTCTCATTTTGATTAACGCTTATTTTTCATACGCAGTTTAGCACATTGGAACGTGAGTCTACAATTATAGAGAGCCACATCAAATATCAAAATTTAATTTTAAATGCATAATTCTGTGTATATATCTGATAAAACTTGTTAATATTAACGTATAAGTTTTGGAAAAATGTATTTACCCACTTAACAGCCAAAAAATATTTTAATTTGGCAGTTACTTTTTAAAAAAAAGAAAGGCTAATAAAGATGGACAAGAATACGAAATTGGAACTAGAAGCAGCTGCATTTAGGGGATTGATAAAACATCTTCAGAAAAGGACCGATGTACAAAATATAGACATTATGAATTTAGCTGGATTTTGCAGAAATTGCTTGTCTAAGTGGTATTTGGCAGCCGCAAAAGATCGGGACATTGACCTTAATTTTGACCAAGCAAGAGAGAATATTTATGGCATGCCATATTCAGAATGGAAAGACAAACACCAAAATGAGGCATCACCAAACCAACAGGAATTATATAAAAAAACTCAAGCGCTTCACGCAAAAATTACTGGTTACGAATAAACCTATTTTCTTTATGGTGGTACCCGATAAATATTATTAACGACAACAAAGTAAGAATAGCTAAAATAATCGCGCCTGTATGGATAAGTTCAACAGCTCTTGAGATAATAAGCGGAGATGCCTCTTCTTTTAATCCCGCTGAATTGGCCAAAAGCCCAGCAAAAGCTGATCCAAAAGCGAGCCCCATATTCCGAATTGTTTGAATAGACGATGCCACCAGTGCATCATCTCCGCGCTCTGCACATTCAATAGTAAGTGCCATAACATGAATATTAGAGAACCCAATGCCAAGTCCCATAAGGCCAAAAGATACAACAATAAAACCTATTGGGCCCTCGACTGCGAAAAAATATAACCCTATTGCCCCTGCCACCATCAATAAACCACCACCTACAACTGCCACTCGTATCATCACCCCTCTCCAAGATGCGCAAATCAAGGCAGCGGCAGTCCAACAAAAAGATAAGCTCGCACTAATATATGCGGCAATGATCGGCGATTTGTCATGAAGAATTTGAAGATAAAGCGTCGAGTAGAGCAAAGCAAAAATAAACATACACGTAAAAAATAAGTTATACCAATATGAGGAGCCTATAGCTGAAGTTGGAACAAGTGTTTTTCTTGGGAACATTCTATTCTTCGAGAGAGCGTCGCGTCTCATTGCCCAAGCCACTAAACAAATTGCAGTTAAGATTAATAAAATCCTGATCATGCTTTCATCTGTTTGAGATGTAAACCCAATGGTCAATATACCTGCGGAAAATAAAATCAGTCTGGTAACTGGAAATCTCTGAGCTCCCTCACCCTTTCCAGTATTTTCAATAAACTTCCAAACTAGTATACAAAAAATCAAGGTTAAAGGAACAAGAGCCCAAAATGCGGACCTCCAAGATCCTAATTCCGCGAATATTCCTCCAAATGCTGGACCAAATACTGTCGCTAGACCCCATGTTGTCGATATTACTGAAAAAATACGTGTCCGAAGACCAGGTGGATAAATGGATCCAACAACTCCGAATGCTTGAGATATTATTAGTCCTCCGCCTAACCCTTGAAGGAGACGCCAAGCTATTAAAATTTCAATGGTAGAAGCGAATGCTGCCCCCAAATTACCAAAAAGAAATAAAGAACCAGCTAGTACAAAACCATCTCGCTGGCCATATTTAATTCTTATTGGCCCCGCACTGGCGGCTCCCACGATAGCACCAACGGTAAAAATCATCACAGGCCAAGCATAAAGCGACGTGCCACCAATGTCTTCGATTACACTTGGCATAATTGTCGTAATTATAAACGTATCTATCGCAAACAACAAAATGCCCCAATTAATCACAAGCGTTGGTAACAGCAATTGTCCAGAGAAAACGGCTCTCCATGTGGGTTTGTCATTAGGATCAATAGTGGCCATAACTACCTATATCTATATTTGTTGATTAAAGAAACATCATTAGTGGCAATCATTGCAGTTTTTTACGGGAAAGAATTTTGTGATAAATATACCATGACATAACAAATCGATGATAAATGCAAATGTGAGGATAACATCCATACCTTTTACTGACTAGAATAGATTTTTTAGCTTTAAACATCTCCGTATGAATGTTTTAATTAAAATAATTATAGTATTTGGGAAAAGCTCATGAATTCATCTGCTCAAAAACAAATTTCCGAAGAACGTGAAAAATACTATGGCAAACTGAGAGGACATAGTTGCGCTCCGCTTTGGGAACATTTGGCTCAATTAGTTACGTCTGAACCAGTTATTACAGCCATACCGTACCTTTGGGATTATTCCAAAATTAGAGAAGATCTCTTGCATTCAGCATCAGTTATAACGGCAGAAGAAGCAGAAAGACGGGTTTTGATGCTGGAAAATCCTGCTCTTGAGGGTAAAGCTAGAATCACAGAAAGTATGTATGCTGGGTTACAATTAATTATGCCGGGCGAAATTGCGAGAGCCCACCGCCACTCTCCAGGAGCACTTAGGTTTATTGTTGAAGGCTCCGGTGGTTATACTTCTGTGAATGGTGAGAAAACCTACATGGAACCTGGTGATTTTATAATTACCCCTTCAATGGCATGGCACGATCATGGAAATGATGGTGAGAACCCTGTAGTTTGGATGGATGGTCTCGATTTACCGCTCGTGAACCATATTGGAGCAATGTTTATGGATCATTATCCCGAGGAGCAATTCCCAGAGGGGCAACCCCATGGAGATAGTTATGTTCGATACGGAAACAATATGCGACAAGTCGGCGTGGCACCTGACAGATCGGACTCTCCAATTTTTAGTTATCCATACGCTAAATCTCGCGAAACTCTCGAGAAACTAAGCAAGACAACCGATTGGGACCCATACCATGGACTAAAGCTGGAATATATTGACCCAACAAGTGGCGGAGCCGCAATGTCAACAATCTCGACTTTTCTTCAATTACTTCCAAAAGATTTTAAAACAGAGGAATACCAGACTACTGAAAATACAACTTACGCCGTAGTAGAGGGAAGCGGTCAGCTTACAGTAAAAGTAAAAGACGAGATGGAAGTCATTAATTGGAAGAAAAATGATGTTTTCGTTATACCGTGTTGGTACCCCCATAAATTCAACTCCAACTCGGATTCAACAATTTTTAGTTTCTCAGATAAAATAGTCCAAACAAAACTTGGTTTATTTAGAGAGAGACGCGGAAATAGTTAGGTTTTGTTTTATGAAGATAAAACTGTCCTAGAAACCGCTGGCCAGATTCTAATATCTGGTCTTTTTCTCGGTACATTAATTATCAATGCTACAACCAAAGTTAAACAACACGTTGATAGAATGAGAGAGTTGGCCATTCCCTATCCTTTGATACTTCTATGGATTGGATTTCTTATACAGGCTATTGGCGGCACTTTCCTGATCCTAGACTTGTATACAAATATTGGTGCTTCATTATTAATAGTGTTCACTATTACCGCTTCTATTATCTTTCACAGGTTTTGGAATATTAAAGAACCACTTCGCCGCCATCTACATTTGTCGTTTATTTTTTCCAATTGCGCTATTGTTGGCGCTCTATTATTACTAGTATAAAAATACAAATTATAGAGTTCTTGGTAATTTAGATTTCGTTTTATCATCAATACAGGAATTACAAATTAAACTACTTACGCATGGGCAACTTGTGAATGAGTTTATTTATTGTTAAAAAATTAAAAATCTAAAGTTAAAATTTATTATAATAAAGGTTCAATTTTTATGTCTAAAGTAAAAAACATTCTTTTCATTATGTGTGATCAATTACGTGCTGATTATTTATCTTGCGCAGGTCATCCTAGACTTGAGACCCCAAATATTGATGCACTTGCCAAGCGCGGAGTATTGTTTCCTAAAGCCTATTGTCAAGCGCCCGTTTGCGGGGGATCACGCATGAGTTTTTATACAGGTCGTTATAATTTTTCCCATGGTGCTTCTTGGAATGGAATTCCCCTTAGTATAGGTGAAAAAACACTCGGGGACTACTTACGGCCGCTCGACTACAGGGTGGCTCTTGTTGGTAAAACTCATATGAATGCCGATGATGATGGGATGAAACGACTTAATATTGATCCTCAATCACCAGAAGGCATACTAGCAAGCGAGTGTGGATTTGAGCCATACGAGCGAGACGATGGCCTTTGGGGACACGAAGAATTTATCCCGAAAGACTTACCATATAATAATTATCTAAGATCGCTTGGCTATGAGAGTAAAAACCCTTGGCACGATTTTGCAAATTCTCACGAAGGACCAAATGGTGAAATTTTGTCTGGTTGGTATATCCGAAACAACCATTTACCTGCGCGAGTAAAAGAAGAACACTCAGAAACAGCTTATATGACAAATAAAGCGATGGATTTTATAACAGAGACAGGCGAAAATTCATGGTGCCTGCATCTTAGCTACATCAAACCCCATTGGCCATATGTTGCGCCGGCACCTTATCACAGTATATACAATCATAATGATATGATCCCCGTGGTTCGAAGCCCAAAAGAGCACGAAAACGGTCATCCTGTGCATAAATTTTTTATGAGTAGACCAGATAGTCAAACCTTTGCACAAGATCAAACCAGATTAAACATGGTCCCGGCATACATGGGGCTGATTAAGCAAATTGATGACCACGTGGGGCGATTAATAAAGTTTCTCGAAGATAATGGTCGAATGGATGATACGATGATTGTTTTTACATCTGATCATGGTGATTATCTGGGTGATCATTATTTAGCAGAAAAAGATCTATTCCATGAGATGAGTGTTCGCATTCCGATGATTGTTTATGATCCTGACAGCGCATCAGACTCAACGCGGGGAGCAGTTGATAATAGGTTTGTTGAAGCAATTGATGTTGTACCAACATTCATTGATGCAGCGGGCGGAGAAATTCCAGATAATATTTTGGAAGGTCGATCTTTAAAGCCGCTTTTAAATGGGAAATCTCCTGCTGATTGGCGTAAATTTGTAATAAGCGAATCAAATTATGCTGCAAAATTCGCAAATTGGGAATTTGATATTAAGCCAAGTGAAGCTCGAGGCACAATGGTTAGAACGAATGATTGGAAATACGTGCACCATGAGGCATTTCGCCCCGAGTTATTTGATCTAAATAAAGATCCAGAGGAGCTTAATGATCTTGGCGAAGATCCAGCGTACGAAAATATACGGGAACAAATGCGAGCTTACATGTTTGAATCACTCCGCAAACGAAAAACACAAACGACATTTACGGATAAGCAAATGGAAAAGCGCGCACGGGGGTCGCTTAATCGAGAAATTGTTAGATCAGTTAAATATGGAACTTGGTAAAATACATGTTTTTGCGATTTACTCATATGAACTAATGAAAATTTCCCACAAAAGGTTGTATTTACATTCAAAATAGGGTTACTAATAAAATTCAAAGCACTATTTATTTGTGGTATCGAAATAAATATAAAAATACTATGGATCTGCAACTATTTTAGCGTTAAATGCCTAAAAAATAAAAAGCTGAATTTAAAAAATTACTGAGAGATCAAATAATAGAGAGGAAAACAATGAAACTATCTAACATTACAAAAAATCTGCTCGCTGGCGCAAGTGTGGTAGCGTTCACAATGGGTGCAAGTGTGACCGGCTCGTTAGCTGGAAGCCATTCTAAAGGTACTGTGTTGAAGGTTGCTTCTTGGGCCGGTCCAAAACACACAATGAATTATGGTGTTTTTCCGTGGATGAACAACTCTTTAAAAAGCTGTTCTGGTGGATCGCTTAGCTTAAAGGTGGAATACGGTTTAGCGCCGCCCCCAGCAATGTATGACACAATTCGAGACGGTGTTGCGGACATTGGATGGATTGTTCATGGTTATACACCTGGAAAATTTGTTACTACAAAATTGGCTGAGTTACCTGGTATACCGGGTAATGCTCAACAAATTTCAACAGCATTCCAGAAGACTTGGGAGAAGTATCTTTCAAAAGCAAAAGAAGCGAAAGGGATTCAAATTCTTGGAAGCTACGTGCATGGACCTGGCTTGTTAAACACGAAAAAGCCTATAACATCCTACAAACAAATTAAGGGTATGAAATTGCGTGTAGGCGGCGGTGTTGCTAACGCAATTGGAAAAGCTCTTGGCGTCGCTGGCGTTAACGTCCCAGCACCAAAAGTATACGAGACTATTGCTTCCGGTGTGGCTGATGGAGTTCTTTTTCCTATGGAAACAATGTACGCTTTTAAAGTTGCAGAACTTGTAAAACATACATTTCGTAATCCTGATGGAATGTACACAACATCATTTGCACTTATCCAAAGCAATTCGTCTTATAAAAAACTATCAGGAGCACATAAAAAATGTGTGGACAGTATAAGGGGCGTTGGAATGTCTGCAAAAATTGGTGGTTTCTGGGATGCGGCTGATGCTCTAGGTGAGAAAGAAGCATTAAAGCTTGGCGTAAAAATAACAGAACCAAGCACTGCTGAGAGAGCATACTACAAGCAAGTAACATCAAAGATTGAGGCCCAAGTGCTTGCACAGGTTGCAAAAAAAGGTGTTGACGGAAAGGCTGCACTTGCATTCTTTAAGTCACAAATAAAGTAGTTAAATATTAGATACGTGTTTAACTTAATAGCAAACATAGAGCGACTGGCAGGTTCTGTCAGTCGCTTCGTTTCAAATGCTGCGGCTGTAATATTATTTGCACTTGTTATTTTGACGTGCGTTGACGTTATTGGCCGCTATTTTTTTAACGCTCCTGTTGTTGGAGCGGTTGAACTTGTAAGAATTTGTATGGCGGGAATAATTTTCTTTTCCTTGCCGGCGCTATTCTTCAAAGAAGACCATATTATTGTCGATCTTATTCCATTTTTTAGAAGCGGTATGTTGGCTTGGCTTTTAAACATCATAATTATTTGTGTATCTATATTTGTAGCTTTAACTATCGCCGACAGAGTTTTTGATTATGCAATCCGAGCCTTCGAGGATGAGGACGTAACTGAATACTTGAGCATTCCTCGATATATTGTTGTCAGCTTCATTACATTATCAATTTACTCTAGTGCACTATTTGCAATGGTAAGAATTCTAGCGATGCTTGGTAAACCAGGAGAAGTACCCTCAGCCGATGGAGAAGAAACACTATGACCGTCGCTTTAATTGGGTTTGCTGCAGTATTAATTTTAGCATTTATGAGAATGCCCTTAGGTATTGCATTGGGTGTTGTCGGTGTTATCGGGTTTGGTGAACTATCAGGTTATCGAGCCGCAATATCAAATGCTGCACGATTAGTAATAGACTCTGGGCAGTCTTACGGTCTTTCTGTGCTACCCATGTTCATTTTGATGGGTTTACTTGTAGAAAAAGGTGGAATGGCAAAAGAACTCTATCGGGCAGCCTACGTATTCCTAGGACACAAAAAGGGCGGCTTATCAATGTCAACAATTGTATCTTGCGGCATGTTCTCTGCAATTTGCGGCTCTTCATTAGCAACCGCCGCAACAATGGCAAAAGTATCCATGCCAGAAATGCGAAGATATAAATACCATGACTCTCTCGCAACTGCTTCTATAGCAGCCGGTGGGACACTAGGTATTTTAATTCCACCAAGCGTTGTACTTGTCATATACGGCTTGATGACCGAGACATCAGTTGGGAAATTATTTATCGCAGGTGTCTTACCTGGATTAGTGGGAGTAATATTTTATCTTTTAGCTGTAAAAGTGACCGTGGCAAGAAATCCAGATTCTGGACCAGCTGGAGATAGATCTGATTGGGCTGAAAGATTGTCGGCTCTGAAAGATGTTTGGGCAACACTAGGTTTGTTTCTATTCGTTATAGGTGGAATTTACGTAGGTCTTTTTACACCTACAGAAGCTGCTGGCATGGGTGCCGCTGGAGCTATGTTGATAGCGTGGCAACGTAAAACATTAACCATAGCATCCTTTATGGATGTCCTTCGTGATACGGCGGCTACATCTGCGAAACTCTTTATGGTCTTATTTGGGGCTTTAATATTTTCTAACTTTGTGAACAGGGCGGGATTGCCCGATGGATTAATTAATATAGTCAACTCTTTCGATGCATCACCAATGGGCGTCGTATTTATTATTTTACTTATCTATTTATTACTAGGCTGTGTTTTTGAGTCTCTTTCTATGATTCTGCTCACGGTGCCAATTTTTGCGCCCGTCGTTGAAGGACTTGGCTTCGACCTAATATGGTTTGGTATACTCGTTGTTGTTGTAACTGAAATTAGTCTTATAACACCTCCAATAGGATTGAACGTTTTTGTTTTAAAGGGCGTGCTTAAAGATGTTGCCATTAAGACAATTTTTAAAGGCGTTACACCCTTCTGGATAGCTGACATATTCAGACTGACGCTGTTAGCATTGGTTCCGGCTATTTCTTTATTTCTACCATCTATGATGTGATATAATATTTGTTAAAATAGTAAGCCTTGTTAACAACTCTTTCACTCGTTCATGCGACTATTGACAAAACACATCTTTGTGTTTGGCAGAAGGATATGATCGATAATGACAAATATATTTAATGCTAATTATCTTGAAAGCCAGATCTTAGTTTTAAAGAATATTTTATTTTCAGAAGTCTTTATCTTAAGCAGTCTTGGTCAGCTTACTTTTATCGTCGGTGCCTTTCTAGCTGCTCTTGCCATCCGTCCTATAATTATTCCTTGGATAAACAAACTGGCGAAATGGAGAGAAGCTGAATTTTGGGTTTCTCGCCTTGCCGAGACAATGATTCTTATGTCTCTGCCTGTAGTTTGGATACTTCTGCAATGGATTTCATCATTAGTTGCTGAATTTGCGGGATGGCCCCACCATCTCCTCACAATTACTGTTAGTCTTTTAACGGCGTGGATCATCATACGTCTCACTGCAACTTTAATTAAAGATAAAACCTGGTCTAAATTAATTTCGGTAACTGCTTGGACAATAGCGGCCCTTAATATTTTGGACTTAATGGACCCTACCGTATTATTTCTAGATAGTTTAGCTATGGATTTGGGCACGCTAAGAGTTTCAGCGTTGACATTAATTAAAGGGATGATGGCTCTAGCAGTCCTTTTATGGCTAGCTCAACTGGCATCGCGAATGCTTGAGAGTAGAGTAAGCAAATTACCAAATATGACGCCATCTGTGCAGGTGCTCCTAACAAAATTATTCAAAATATTTGTTGTCAGTATAGCCATAATAGCAGCAATGAATAGCGTTGGAATTGATCTCACGGGATTAGCTGTATTCAGTGGTGCGGTAGGTGTAGGAATTGGATTTGGTTTGCAAAAGATATTCGCAAATTTGATTAGTGGATTGCTGATACTTGCTGATAAATCTATAAAACCTGGGGATGTTATTGAAGTCGCAGGTACATATGGGTGGGTTAATACGCTTGGCGGAAGGTACGCATCGGTAGTGACGAGAGACGGTGTGGAGCATCTTATACCAAATGAAGAGTTGATTAACCAAAGAGTATCAAATTGGACTTTTAGCGACTCAGAAATTAGAATTAAGCTACCTATAGGAGTTGCCTATGATAGCGATTTACCATTGGCAATTAAAGTTTGCATTAATGCTGCTAGAGAGCAGGGTCGTATCCTGGCATCCCCAGAACCTGCATGTTTAGTCACTGGTTTTGGAGACAATGCCATTGATCTTCAACTTCGTATTTGGATAAGAGACCCACAAAATGGCATCACAAATATTAAGAGTGCTGTCTACATAAAAATATGGGAACTATTTAAACAAGAAGGCATAGAAATTCCATATCCGCAGCGCGTTTTACACATACCTGACGACACCCAAAACAAAATTATAGCCTAATCTTATGAGCGCGCCCATATTTTTTTATATTATCTAGATTAGAGAATATCTCAAAAATAAGCCTCACCCGCACCCACAGGTGGTGACCATTCACAATCGCTAAAGGGACCAGCACCTTTATTGCTGACATAAGCAACTCGGTCAGAATTTGTCTTCTCATCGATTAAAGCTCGAGATAGCCAGTCTATAATATAATGATGACAATCTAATTTTCCTAGGTTTGGAATTCCCCAAAGTGGATGAAATTGATCTTCAACAACCCACATTTCTTTTCGAGCCGTAATATCACCATATACTTCCACTGCATCCTCAAGCGGGCATAACGGGTCGAACTCACCGGTGACTAATAAAGTGGGACATAATATTTTTTCTACATATCCTTTTACGGTCATCTTTACCGCCATCTCATCAAACTCATCCTCATCTTCCATTCCAGCCATATACATAAATTGCTGTTTAAAGCGTGGTGAGGATTGAGTAAAAATAGTGTTGTTGGGATTAAAACAGGCAACACCACTCGCAATTGCTGCCGGTCTATGATCATAACTCGCCAACCTTAAGGACCAGTAACTACCCATACTTACCCCGTAAATACCTATTTTATCTGATATTATCTCCTCGCGAGACTGGAGATAATCAATAACTGCAGCACCAGCCCTTTCATAATTATCCCCCACCGCGCGAATTTTCTGTATGTTAGAGTTACCCTGTCCCGGGCCATCCATTGATAATATATGCACACCTCTAGCTATCGCAGGATTACCAGTAACTTTAGGAAATGCCTCTTTAGTTTGATCCATTCCTGGAACGTAAATCACACAGGGAGCCTTCCTTCTATCGGGCAACAAATGCAATAAACAAGAAATTGTTTTTCCATCATCAAATGGCACCTCAACTCGTTCAACGGGATACGGGGCAACCTCAGAACGAAGGTCAACTACGGCATTCATTCTATTGTACAAATCTATCTTTACTGGGTTATCGTCATAAAAGATTGGGTGCTGCGCCATGCGATATGCTTCGGCTGCATGATCATAATGTTCACAAGCCGTCGCATTGAAACCTTGTTTTTGAGCCTCACGACCTAAACTCTCATCATGCTCCGCTTTTAACCGCCATTGTTTTGGTAACATACGGTAATTATGGGCCCGCGTTGGGGTTTCTAAATCATCACGCTCAAAGTTTTGAACCCTTCCCCGCATATTAAGTGCAAGATCGAGCATCCATTGTTGGTTATCACGTTTTGTTCGTAGTTTCTTTATGGACATATTTAGGTTACCTCTAGGTTATGAATTATAAATAAAAAAGATTTTGTTCTTCATGCTTTAAAATAGGTCTTACGCAATAAACGGTTTAATACACTCTCTCAATGAAATCATTATTTTAAACTTATAAACATTATTCAGATCTTTTATAAATAGAAATAATAATCTCTCAACAGGATAATGCAATCTAACACCACTTTGATGCTTTACTTGGTAACGTCATGTATTACCATCCAATAAAACATAACAAAGTTTAATATATTCATTATTGTTTTATAACTTTGAATTCAAAACTCTTCAGTTTTTTGAATTGAAATAATTTATTAGGGCTTATACGGCAATGATTACTAATGATATAAAAATGATAGTAGAAAAGTCCATGTTATGTTTCGTTGCGACAGTTAATAAAAAT
>Ga0209425_10001381_pt1 | contig 28402 bp, 26 predicted proteins | sample COG_05_FD_184749 | JGI IMG/M metagenome (GOLD analysis project Ga0209425, IMG submission 184749) | Pelagic Microbial community sample from North Sea - COGITO 998_met_05 (SPAdes) (version 2) | ecosystem: Environmental > Aquatic > Marine > Neritic zone/Coastal water | place: Helgoland, sampling...
TGATAGGCTGGATGTGGAAGCGCAGTAATGCGTGTAGCTGACCAGTACTAATAGCTCAATTGGCTTGATTTATGCACTGAAAAAAATTTTTAAAAAAAAATTAAATATTGATAAGTAAAATAATTGATGAAGCTAACGCCAAAGTGTTGATAATAATTTTGTATTTATTTTCACTTAAAAACTTAATTAAAATGTTACCTAAAAAAACCCCACCAATTAAAGATAGAAATAAATAAAAATTTACTGGCAAAAAATATAAATCTTTAAAAACTATTGTAGTGGTAAAGTATTGTAATGTTGCTAAGGCTAAGTAAAAAAATGTAATACTATATCTAGCATTATCTTTTTTATTATTACTTGATAAAGCCATAGACATTAGAGTTCCACCAGAATTAGTTAAACCATGAATTAAGCCAACAATTGAAAGAATTGAAATTCTAAAAAAATTAAATCTAATATTAATCTTATCTTTTAATAGCATTAATGAAAATGAAATAATTATTACTAAAGCAACTAATAATTTAAAATTTATAAATTCCTGAAAATACTTTAATATTAACAGACCAATTATAATCGAGGGTACGCACACAACAAAAAATTTAATTAACCCTCTATGAGTGCTCACATTCAGATTTTTATCTGAAAATCTTATTATTATTAAATTAATTAGGCTTGTTAGAATTGATAGAGGCAATAGAATAAAAAAAACTTCTATCATATTATATCCAAGCAATAATAAAAAAGGGGTGCCCAAAACTAATACACCAATTCCTATGGATGATTGAAGAGCAACTATTAAACAAAAATAAATAAAGATTAAATTATTTTCCAACATCAAGTTTTTTTAAATGGTAATTTGGTAGAATTTATATAGATAGTATTTGAAATGAGAAGTAAAATAATTTGGTTTACTGGGTTATCTGGTTCTGGAAAAACTACTTTATCTAATTTTATTTCAAAAAAATTAAAAAAAAAATTTAAAATTTTGAAAATAGATGGAGATACGTTCAGAAGAAAAAAGAAACTAAATAAATTTACAAAGCAAGCCATAATTAGAAACAATATATCAATAATTAATTTTATTAATAAAAGAATAAACAACTATGAATATATATTAGTTTCTGTTATTTCTCCATTAAAGAAAACTAGAATTTACGCTCATAAAAAATTTGGAAAAAATTACTTTGAGGTTTACACAAATTGCAATTTAAAAGAATTAGTAAGAAGAGACACAAAAAAATTATATTTGAAAGCTAAGCAGAAAAAAATAAATAATTTAATAGGTTATAACTCAACTATAAAATATGAGAAAACTAAATATAAAAAAATAATTGTAAATACGGCAAAAGAAAAAGTAACAACATCAGCTAACAAAATTTTAAAAATTATTAATTTATGAATAAAAAGTTTAATTGGAAAAACAAAACAGCCATTTATATTGGAAGATTTCAACCTTTTCATGATGGCCACAAGAAACTTTTTTTAAATGCCTTAAAAAAAAATAACCAAGTTGCAATATTAGTAATGGATAGCTATAAAATAAATAAAAAAAATCCATTTACATTTAAAACTGTAAAAAAAAATATCTTAAGGCACTTATCTAAATTTAAAGGAAAATTTATTATTATTAAAATACCAGTGGTTTCCGAAGTAATTTATGGTAGAAAAGTAGGATACAAGATAAGAGAAGTTAAAGTATCTAAAAAGATTGAAAAAATCTCAGCCACAAATATTAGAGAGAATATTTTAAATGGTAAATAAAAATAAAAAAATTAAACTAATAGCCACTCTGGGGCCATCTAGCCTCAACAAAAAAGTTTTGGATAAACTTAAAAAAGATGTGGATATATTTAGACTGAATATGTCACATCTAAGTTTAGAACAACTAAAAAAAAATCTAAAATTTATAAAAAAAAATAATATTAAAAATATTTGTATCGATACTGAGGGTGCTCAAATTAGAACAATTTCTACAACAAAGAGAAGATATTTAAAAAAAAATCAAAGTGTTATGATTTCTTCTTTATCAAATAAATTACAAAATTATATAAATCTTTATCCAAATTTTTCATTAAAGAGCATAAAAGTTAGTTCAAAAATTAAAATTGGTTTTGGTGGCTTAATATTAAAAGTAATAAAAAAATTAGAAAAAAAATTAGTTTGTAAAGTTTTAAACTCAGGGGTGCTTGAGGCAAACAAAGGTGTTCATTTTGATAGCCAGATTAAGCTTAATTGTTTAACTAAAAAAGATTTAGAAGCTATTAAAATTGCTAAATTTTTTGAGGTGAATATATTTGCCTTATCATTTGCTAATTCCAGAGAAGATGTAAAATTTATTCGATCATTAATTGGAAAAAATAATAATTTGATTTCAAAAATAGAAACTAGAGCTGGATTTTTAAATAGAAAAAAAATAACAAAAGAATCTGATGCAATTTTAATAGATCGTGGAGATTTATCTAGATATATAGATATTTCAAAAATTCCACTTGCTCAAAGAATTTTAATAAGAGATGTTAAAAAGGCTGGAAAAAAAGTTTATATAGCTACTAACTTATTGGAGACAATGATAAATTCTATAGAACCAACAAGAGCAGAAAGTAACGATGTATTTTCAAGTATAGAAAGTGGTTGTTCGGGATTGGTCTTAGCCGCAGAAACAGCCATAGGAAAATATCCAGCCGAATGTGTTGAATTCTTAAAAAAATGTTTAAAAGCAAGCTATCAACAAAAAAAACTGATTAACAATAATAAATTTTTTTTTAGATCTTCTTAAAGATAGCTTTTATTTTATACCCTTTTAATTGATTAAGAATCTTTTTTTCACTCCACTTTTTAAGAAAATGATGAGTATTTTTTGAAACACCTAAGTAAGGATCTTTCATATTTAAATAATTATTAATTACATTTCGTTCAGAGGTAATAGTTGAGCAAAACACTTGCTTAAATGAAAATTTTTCAACAAAATTTTTTAAAGTAATAGGGCTAAACATGGTAATATGTGACATTCCTAGAAACATATTACATCTACTTTGCATAATACTTGCAGCTAGTGACTCAACATTGGGAACGATAATTACTAAGAGGCCATTTTTTTTAAGCACCCTATGAATACTTTTCATAACTTTTTCTGGGTTATAAACATGTTCTAAAACCTCCAAGATAGACACCATATCAAAGTTACGCTTAGATAAAAAGTTTGCTTCAATTTTTTTACTATATACTTTGTGACCTTTGTTTTGTGATATTTTTCTCTCAAAATCATTAAGTTCAATTCCAAAAGTTTCCCAACCATCTTTTTTAAAAGTGTCTAAAAATTGACCTACAGCACATCCAACATCAAGCAATTTACCTTTTATTTTTGAAATTTTTTTTATATCTTTTAAGACATTATCAAATTTAGCTTGATTAAACTTATATTCAGTTTTGTTAGATAGGATTTTTCCCCAAGAATTAGAATATGTAGAATTTTTATACATCTTTATAATTTCATTTTCTTTAAGGACAGGAGAAACATAAACAAGACTACACTTTTCACATTTTTTATATTTAAAAAAGTCTTTAGAAAAAAGCAAAAAATTTTTACTTTTTTTACAATTTGGACAATTTCTATTTAAAGTAATTTTTTTTTTTAAATCTAATTTTTTTTTATCAACAAAATTATCATGAATAAATTTTTTTTGAAGTAAAGTTACTTTCCATCTTTTTGTTTTTTCCTGAAATTTTTTTGTTCCTAAAATTAAATTTCCTTCATCATGCCTCATATATTATATATTTCTTTCTTAATTTTTCTAAGTTCATTCTTATATAATTGACCATCCATACTATCTATAAATTTTAGTTTATTATTTTTTCCATCCCCCCAAGTACTTGGATCCATCGGATTATTTTTAAGTTCATCAGTTCCTTTTTGTTTTTTTTCATAAAGATTAAATATTTTTTTTAAATATTTGCTTTGATTTTTTATTTTATTGAAATCATCAATATATTTTTTTGAAAATTTTTTTTGTAAAATTTTATATCCAAAATCCTTTAGATTTTTTTTAGCATAATGCTCTATAATATATATTTCTTGATCAGTTAAGATAGATTTCCAAGCGTCGATTCTATTAGTAAAAAAACCATCTATTGCTTTTTTTTCAATTGAAGACCAACCCAATGATGCAAATTTATTTTTAAATAATTTTTCCCATTTTTTTGGTTTTGTCATGTTCTCTTCATATTTAATATTCAAAAATTCAGCAAATTTTTTTGCAAAAAATTTAGGTCTTTGTAATATGTCCTCAAATTTTACAATCATATATTTTTTTTTATTAATTCTATTTTCGTAATATTTTGCGTAATTCATACTGTCCACACAATTCATTATACAGCCCCAATAATCTTTTTTTTGATAAGTGGCTTTTTTCCAAGAAGCAAAAATACTTCTGGGGTCTCTAATTATATGAATTACTTTAGCGTTATCGTAATATTCACAAAATTTTTCTATAAACCTCCAATTCATTGCTGAGTCTTCCCCTACAATATTAATACTTGGATTTATATTAAGTTGTTCTTTCATCAATTCGTCATATATATTTTTATAAGTTAGTTTTTTTTTAAAAATTTTATTCAAAACTTTTTCCTCATTTATAATTATTTTATAACGAATTTTAAGCCTTAATCCCATCTCTCTTAGTTTGAAAGCAACAATTTTTTTTGTTAGATGGCCACCTTTATTAAATATAAACCTCTTGAAATGAAAATTTTCAATAATCTGAACTTTTGAATGAGCATTTAATATGTTAGAAACTAATGTACTCCCACTTCTCATTGGTGCAGCCACATAAACTCGAGGCATTTTTGTAAAAAGCATGATTTGTTTTAATTTTTAATTAAAAAAAACTTAAATGTTATATTTATCTTTACTAGTTTTAATTTAGATTATATATATGTTCAAATTTTGAACAATTATGAGAAAAAGTCAAGATCAATTTGAAGTTTTAAGAAAATTACAAAAAGCGCCAATGGCTACCCAAAGAGAGTTGGCAAAAGATCTTGATTTTAGTTTGGGTAAATTGAATTATTGTCTAAAAGCTTTAAAAGAGAAGGGATACATCAAAACAAAAAATTTTAGAAAAAATCCAAATAAACTTAATTATGCATATATTCTAACCCCTAGAGGTATTTCAGAAAAAACTAAATTAACAATTAACTTTATGAGAAGAAAAATGAAAGAATACGATGAGCTCAAAAAAGAGCTTAATGAAACCAATACTTATGAACAATAAAAATAATTACGGTTTTGTAGAAAGATTATCTGAGAAATTCCCCTCTCAAGTAATGGTTGACCTTACAGAGGTATGTAATTTGGCCTGTATTCATTGTACACACCCAGAATTTAAACAAAGTACTGTTTATGGAAAAAGAATGTTAGACCCTAAACTTAATAAAAAAATGATCAAAGAAGTTTCTTCATTTGGAAAGGGTATTACCAAATATATTAGATATACAAGTAATGGAGAGCCATTGGTTCATCCAAAATCTTATGAAATGATACAAGATGCAGTAGAAAATTCTCATACAAAAGTTACTTTAACTACCAATGGTACATTATTAAATGAAAAAAGAATGCTGAAGATATTAAAAACAGGCTTACATATGATAGATATTAGCACTGATGCTGCTTCAAATGAAACTTATAAAAAAATAAGAGTTGGAGGCAATCTGGAAGTTACTCAATCTAATATATTGAAACTTTTAAAGTTAAAAGAGGAAGCTAATGCAAAAACTAAAATTATCGTGAGTTTTGTTGAACAAAAAGAAAACTCCCATGAAGTGGAAGATTTTAAAAAATTTTGGGAAAAACAAAAAGTTGATGAGGTTTTAATTAGAAAATTACACTCAAATAGTGGTTCAGTTGCCATTGAAGATGCTAAGGTTGACAACAATCATGAAAATAGGAAACCTTGCTTATATCCTTGGGAAAGAGTGATATTAAATGCAAGAGGGAAGTTAGCTTTTTGTCCAACCGATTGGTATGCAAAATCAGAGCTTTGCTCTTATGAGGATAATTCTATTAAAGATATTTGGCAAAATAATTTTTATAATGATTTAAGGGGTCAACATTTAAAATGTGAGTTCTCAAATGAATTTTGTAAGCAATGCCCTGACTGGAAAAATACAAGTTGGCCATTTGATAAGAAAAAAAGTTATGCCGATTTAGTAGAAAGAGTTTTGCATGAGAAGGAATAATAAAAAAAGTAAGATTTTTTTTGTTACTGGAGCAATGGGATTTATTGGCACTCATTGGTGTAAAAAATTATTAAAAGAAGGACATTTTGTTTATGGACTTGATATAAAAAAAAATACTATAAAAAATAAGAATTTTAAGTATTACAAACAATCAGTTTTTAATTTTAGATTATTAGAAAATCTTATTAAAAAATCGGATATTATTTGTCACTTTGCTGGAATAGCTGAACCTAAATTATATTTAACAAATACTAGCCAAGTAATTAATTTAACTGTTAAGCCATCATTTAGAATTGTAGAATTATGTATCAAATATAAAAAGAAAATTTTATTTACCTCAACTTCTGAAGTTTATGGAAAATCTACAAAGATTCCTTTTAAGGAAACTGATGATCGATTACTAGGTTCAACCAATTATTCTAGATGGTGTTATAGTACCTCAAAAGCTTTAGTTGAACACTTAATTATTGCATACGGTGCTGACAAAAAATTAGATTACATTATTTTTAGATTGTTTAATGTTTATGGGCCCGGTTTAAAAGGCAGAGTGGTTGATAATTTTATACTGAAAGCACTTAATCAACAACCATTGCAAATTAATGGGAGCGGCAATCAGACAAGAAGTTTCTTATATATTGATGATTGTATTGATGCATTTTACAGAATTTTTAGAAAAAATATTAAAAAAGAAATATTTAATATAGGACAAAATAAAGAGGAGAAAATCAAAGACTTGGCTAAATTGATTATGAAAATTACTGGTACAAAATCAAAACTAATCTTAAAATCTAATCAACTTAAAAAATTTAAAGGCTTTCAGGATATTGAAAGAAGGGTTCCCGATAATAACAAATTAAAAAAAGCAATCAACTGGAAACCAGTTTATTCTTTGGAATATGGCTTGAGAAACATGATTTCAGCTTTAACTAAATAATTGATGAGAAAAAAAATTTTTATAAATGATATACCAATAGGAGATGGAGAAAGAGTGCCCTTTATTGCAGAGTTGGGAGTAAATCATTTAGGTAGTTTTGATAGAGCAATTGAAATGGTTGACAAAGCAATAGAGGGTGGATCAGATTTTCTTAAACTACAAACATATATAGCAGCGGAAAGATATGAAAAAACAAATCCAAAATATAAGGAATTTACTAAACTATTGACTGATTGGCAGTTATCTAAAGATGAGGAGACCAAACTTTGGAAATATGCAAAAAATAAAAAATGTAATTTATTTACATCAGTATATGATGAAAAAAGTGTGGATTTTGCGGTTTCTTTAGGAACAATAGCTTTTAAAGTGGCTGCGTTTGAGCTTACAAATATAAAATTAATCAGAAAAATTATAAAAACCAAACTGCCTATAATCATTTCTTGTGGGATGACAAATATAGATGAAATAAAAAAAACAACGACTATTCTTGAGGAGTTAAGGTCTGATTATATACTTTTACACACTGTATCCTCATACCCTTTAAATGAAGAAGATAGTTACCTTAATAAAATAAATCTCTTAAAAGATAACTTTAGTTGTCCAATAGGACATTCAGACCATACACCTGGTACCAACATACCTCCATTAGCGGCCGCAGCAGGAGCACAAATTATTGAAAAGCATTTTACTGTAAATCCGAAATTCAGATTATCAGACAATTTTTTTTCAGTAACATCGCAACAAGTTAAAAAAATAAAATTTGATTTAGAGCATGTGTATAATGTTATGTATTCGCCAAAGTTTGAAAAACACGATCCTGAAAAATATATGCGTGATTTTAAAAAATATTCTAAATAAATGCTTTCTTACTTGAGATGTTCTGCGGGAGGAAAAGAAGGTTGGGGCAACTTATTTAGACTTCTAATTATTAGGCAGTATTTGATAAAAAAATATAAATCTAAAGTAATTTTGATAATTAATTCAAATTTAGATGTAAAAAATTTTTTAAAAAAAAAAAAAATAAATTTCATTTATTTAGATAAAAAAAAATTAGATTATGAAAAAAAAAAGATCTGTAATCTTAAAAGATCTGACCTAACAATAATTGAAATGCTTAATCCAATAGTTGAACTTCAGAAGCTTTATTTAAAAAAATCTAAAAGAGTTGTTGTATTAGATGATATTCTTGAAAATAAATATTTTAGTGATTTAGTAATATCCTGTCAAAACAGTATAAAAAAACCATCTATTTCAAAAAAAACAAGTTTTTTCTCAGGTTACGAATATTTTCCTTTTAGAGAAGAATTCAATAAATATTTTAAAAAAAAGAAAATAATCAAAAAAGAGATAAATAAGATTACAGTTTTTTTAGGAGGTAGCTCTTACGAAAAAATTAATTATCAAATTGCAAAAAAATTAAAAAATTTTAATAAAACAAAATTTATTTTTGGTAGTGAGCTTAATCAAAAATTTAAAAGAAAAATTTTAAAGATAAATAAATCTTTTAAAATCTTAAAATTGCCTAATAATATTGCTGAAACACTTTTTACGAGTGACTTAGTTATATCAGGTGGTGGATATGCGAAAATAGAAACAGCCTGTGTTGGGACACCCCAAATTTCAGTACCTGTCCATTCACATCAATTAACTCTTTTAAGTAATTTTAGTAAAAAATTTGGTTCAAAGTATATATCTCTAAGTAGATTAAAACTTTTAGATAAACTTATAAAAAATTTTACATTTAAAAAAAGATGCATCGAGTCAAAAAAATATAAAATTTTTTTTATTAAAAATGGTGTAGAAAAAATTTTTAAAAAAATTAAGAATGCTTAAAAAAAAAGTATTAGCTATAATTTTGTGCAGAAATAATTCTTCAAGATTAAGAAATAAACTCAAGCTTAAAATTGATAAAAAAACATGTTTTGAATATTTTTTTGAAAGATTGAAAAAATGTAAAAACATAGATGATTATATTATAGCTACTTCAAATAATAAAAATGATGATTATTTTGTAAATTTTGCTAAAAAAAATAAAGTAAAATTTTTTAGAGGCAGTGAAAAAAATGTCCTTATTAGAATGGTTGGAGCTTATAAAAGTCTAGCTAAAAATTTTGATATAATTGTGAGGGGCAATTCTGACAACACTTTAATTATGCCAAATATAATTGATTTAGACATAATAGATTTTGCTAAATCAAAAAGTGATTTTTTTTCTCCATTTAATAATAACAAAATTCCTTTTGGATATTCCTTAACTTTATTTAAATCAAATAGATTAGTTGAATTATCAAAAAGAAAATTGAATAAAAAGTATAGCGAGCATATTGATAATTATTTTTTAGATAACGATAAGAAATTTAAAATACTAAAAAATGGTATTAAAAAAAAATACCACTGCCCAAATCTATTTTTGACACTTGATACCAAGTTTGATTATGAAAGGATTAAATTCTATTCGAAAAAATTAAAAAAAATACCATTAAAAAATCAGGCCTTAAGATTAATTAAAATTTTTAATAAAAACAAATGAAAGTATCATCAATTTGTCAGCCACATTTTTTTCCATGGATTGGATATTTTAATATGATTGATAATTCAGATGAATTTATTTTCTTAGACAATGTACAATATAATAGGAGATCTTGGCAAAATAGAACTTACATAAAAGAATTTAAATCTGGTAAAAAAAAGTGGATCTCAATGTCTTTAGTTGACTCATCCAGGTCATTGAAAATTAATGAAATATATATTTATAAAGAAAATCTCACTCACCTAAAAAATCAAATGTATCAAAATTATAAAAATACTAAATATTTTGATAAATATTTTGAATTTTTTTCATCAATATTTGCGAAAAATTTAGATAAGGATCTTTCATCTATAAATATAGAAATTATAAAAGAAATTTGTTCATTTTTAGGTATAAAACTAAAATATAAATTAAGCTCTTCATTTAATGTTTTTGAAAAAAAAGAAAAATTAATTTTACAATTGTTAAAAAAAAATAATAGTTCAAATTATCTTGCAAATAGTGGATCTGTTAATTACGCAAATGAAGATTTTTTTATGACCAACAAAATAAAAATGAAACCACATAATTATGTTCAATCTAGTTATGTGCAGTCAAAAAATAAAAAAAACGATGTATTTTTAGAGGGATTAAGTATAATTGATGTAATATTTAATATTGGCGATAAAGCATCGATATTAGCAAAAAAACAAAAAATAAAATTTCATGAAGACATTATTTAAAACAATAATTTTAAATTGTTTATTTAGATTGATATATTTTGGGTGTCTTTTGAATTGTCCAAAACTTGTCTCATTGTTTATCAGGGTGTCACTAAGAAGAATTAAATCAATCGATAATAAAAAAAATGGAAAAAAATTTTTAGTTTTACATAAAGCGAATGGTACAGAAGAAATTATTAATGCTTACAAGAAAAAAAAATCAAAGAATATTTATTATGAGCTTAAAAGGAATTCACTCAAAACAATATGTAATTATTTTATTAAGGACTTAATTGATTATAATTACAAATCATACTTAAAAGAACATGATGAAAATAAGACTAATTATAGACTGTTTTTAGAAAAAGTTTTTAGTGATATCAAATCTAAAGAAAAAATTCATGGCATAATAAACTTCAATATTTTTTATAAATCAGATTTTGAACTAGCGAAAGTTTGTAATAAATTAGGTATCAGACTTATTACTTTTCATAAAGAAGGAGTATCAACACCAAACCAATCGATTAATTTAACAAAAGTTTATAAAGATTTAAATGATAAATATTTAGGATTTAAAATTGGTGTAACAAATTTAGAAGAAAAAAAAAGGATTGTTAAATCAAAAATATGTTCAAGTGATAAAATTTATTTAATTGGATCTCCCAAAATCAATTATTTTTATAAATTAAGCAAAACAAATACGTTAAATAAAAAAATTTCTATTGTTTTTTTTCAATATACTAAGAAAAGGGGGAATTTTCGAAGAACAACTAAGCCTAAAAATATTTATAAAGATTACAGAAAAAGAGATTATGGGTGGGATGACACTGAAACAAAATGTATTAAAAGCCTTATAGCTATTTGTAATAAATTTAAAGATGAAGTAGAGGTCACATTTAAGATAAGAGAAAATACATGGATTAAACCACATATTTTCAAACATATAAATATTCCAGAAAACTTTAAAATAGTTTCTTCTGCATCATCATTTTGGCATCTAAAAAAATCAGATGTAGTGTTAAGTTATAATTCATCAACCTTAATAGAGGGTTTAGCTGCAAAAAAAATAGTAATAATGCCTGTCTTTTCAAAAAAAATTGATTGGAATAAATCTTTGGATGTAAAAAGAGCGGTTAAAGTGATTACCAACCAAAAAGTTTTTGAAAAATATATAAAAGAAATTATTAATTCAAAAATTAATCATATAGATTTCTATAAAAATCAAAAAGTAATTAAGGCTAGAAATCATGTTATTGATAAGTATTTTTTTAATAGTGATGGAAAAGCTGATAAAAGAATGGTGAATTTTTTAGAAAAAAATATTTAATTAAATGGTAAAAAAAAATTTATTTATTCCTTATTCAAAACATTTTCTAGATAAGAATGACTTTAAAAATATAATCAAAACAACAAAATCAAATTATATTTCTCAAGGACCGAAACAGCAAGAATTTGCTAAAAACTTAAGAAAACATACCAAGTCAAAATATGTAACAGTTCTCAATAGTGCAACATCTGCACTTCATACAGCTTGCGTTTCATTAGGTCTTGAAAAAAATGATATATTATGGACAGTTCCCATAACTTGGCCTGCCTCAGCAAATTGTGGTTTATATTGTGGGGCAAAAGTAGATTTTGTTGATATTGATGAAGAAACTTACAATATATGTACAAAAAAATTACAGAAAAAATTATTAATCTCCAAAAAAAAAAATAGATTACCCAAAATCCTCGTTGTAGTCCACCTTGCAGGCAATCCTTGTGATTTAAAAAAGATTAAAAGTTTATCAAAAAAGTACAAATTTAAGATTATCGAAGATGCCTCTCATGCAATGGGGTCATTTTATTTTAAAATGCCAATAGGTAATCCAAAGTATAGTGATGCTGTTGTTACAAGTTTTGGGCCTCTTAAATCTATAACTTCTGCAGAAGGTGGTGCAATATTTACTAATAATAAAAAACATTTTCTATTTAATGAAATATTCAAACAAAGTGGAATCCAAAAAGATGAAAATTATTTTTATTTTAATAACAAAAACAAGTGGTGGAATGAACAACAGGTTCTAGGATATAATTATAAATTATCAGAAATACATGCCTCTTTAGGTATATCTCAATTGAAAAAATTAAAATTATTTGTAAAAAAAAGAAATTACCTATCAGATATTTACGAAAAAAAACTTTCTAATAAAATTAGATTTCAAAAAAAATTAAACAAAAATATCATTTCTGCAAGACATATTTTCATAATCAGGGTTGATAAAAAACTACGTTCGAAGTTATTTAATTTTTTGATAAAAAATAATATTGGAGCAATGGTGAACTATATTCCTATCTATAAGCACCCTTATTATAAAAAAATTGTCCAAGTAAACTTAAATCAATTGATAGAAAGTGAAAATTATTATTCGGAGGCGATTAGTATACCACTTTATTATGGCATGAATAAAAAGGATCATCAAAAAGTTATAAAAGTAATTAATAAATTTTTTGATCAGAAATAGCTTATTTATTTGGATATTAATTCTATTCTATTCATAATTTAAACACTTTTTTTGTTCATTATTTGAACAAAAGTGATATTAAGGCAATTGTAAATTTAATAACTAAAATGTTTCAATACAAAATTTTAGAAATTTTTGAAAGAAAACATAAAATAAAAATGATTTTTATTTTTTTGTTTCTATTTCTAGTTTCAGTTCTTGAATTACTCAGCATAGGATCAATTTTACCAATATTTACTATTATTTTTGATCAACAATATGTTTCAAAAGTAAATAGCTTTTTTGAAACAAATATTTCTGCAAAAATTATATTCAAAGATCATGACAATCTAATATTTTTTTCATTAATGACATTATTTTTTTTATTTACTATTAAAAATTTAATTCTTTTAGTTTTTAATTGGGTTCAGCAAAAATTTTCAAAAGATTTAATAGATCATTTATCAATTTCATTATTTAAAATTTTTATTAATCAGCCATATGAATATTATTTTAATGCCAAATCTTCTAATCTTGTCAGAAATATTAATGCTGAACCAGCTGGCCTAATAAAAAATTTATTTATACCTTTTTGTATAATGATAATGGAAGGATTTATATTATTAGGATTAATTGTTTTTTTAATATTGGTCTACGGTAGTAATGTAGGAATAGCATTATTTGTTATATTATTAATTATTATAATAACTTTGTATTTTACGAGAAATATTATCAAAAAATGGGGCGGGATAAGATTTGCTTTTGAAACAAAAAGAATAAAGTCAATAACTCAGTCATTTGATAATATTAAAGACATTATAATAAAAAAAAAAATAAATTTCTTTTTTTCAGAATTTAAAAAAAATACAAAATCTGTTACTGAGGCATCTATGTTTGGTGGTTTTTACAAAACTTTACCAAAATTATTAATTGAACAATTAATAATTATTTTATTCATTTTATATTTTTTCTATTATTATAATTTTCAATCATTAGATGATAATTTTTTTTCAAAATTAATATTTCTTGGAGCCATATTAATTAGATTAATTCCTGGATTGATTAGAATTTCTACATCTTATCAAGCAATAAAATTTGCATCTACGCCAGCAGAAAAAATTTATCAATTTTTCAGTCTAAATAAGAAAATAGAAATAGATAAAAATAGAAAAATTGAATTTAATAAGCTTATTGAATTTAAGAATCTTAATTATAAATTTAAAGGCTATAATGAAAAAGTTCTTAATTCTTTAAATATTAAAATCGAAAAAAACCAAATAATAGGGGTAGTTGGAAAAACTGGGTCTGGAAAAACTACTTTTTTAGATATTTTTTTAGGATTACTCAAACCCACAGATGGAAAAATTTTTATTGACGGAAAAGATTTTACATTTGATTTAAATCAATCTGGTTGGCACCAAAAAATTGGTTATGTTGCTCAAAATGTAACTCTTATAGATGACTCAATAAAAAACAATATAGCATTAGGAACCATCGAAAGTGAAATTGATAAAGATCAGATAAATAAAGTTATAAAAGGAGCAAACTTAGAAGAATATATAAAAGAGTTACCAGATGGGATTGAAACAATGGTTGGTGAAAAGGGAATAAAGTTGTCAGGAGGACAAATTCAAAGAATAGGTATTGCCAGAGCTATTTATTCTAACCCAGAAATATTATGCTTTGATGAGGCAACGAGTTCTTTAGATTACGAAACTGAAAACGAAATTCTAAAAACAATTCTTTCAGTAAAGAAAAATAAAACAGTTATAATTATTGCACATAGGTTGAAAACAATTGAAAGTTGTGACCAAATTATAGAGCTTGAAAGTGGCAAGGTAAAAAGAGTGACCACTCCTGAAGAAATTTTGAAAAATTATGTTAGATAAAATTAAGTTTGTTATTTATTTTTCAATTACCAAGAAGTAAAATGAAAAAAAATGTTTATATATTAAGTGAGCATTTCAAAAGAGAATTTCATGGAAACTTACTTCTCTCATTGCTAGCTGCAAACAAAGATTTTAATGTTTTTATTGGTACGAATAGAGTTTATAAAAAACTTCTAAAAGAAAACCTTTTATCACCAGGTATTTTTCATACAAAAAGTATTTCTCATGGTGAAGAAAAAACTGAATTGAATAAAGAATTATATAAAAAAAACTTTGTTTTGACCGGTATTGATGAAGAAAATGGATTAATTCATAAAACAGATTATTTTAAAATTTTTATCAAACCTAGATTGAAATCAAAAGATTTAGAATTTTTTAGTGCGGTTTTTTGTTGGGGAGATTATGATTATAATAAATTCATTAAATTTTTAAAACCTTATAAAAAAAAATTTTTCCTTACAGGATCACCAAGAGTTGATTTATGGAAGAAAAAATTTTGTAAGGTTTGGCAAAATTCAGACCTTAAAGCAAAAAATTACATATTAGTAGTTTCAAATTTTGCTTATTGTAATAACTTTTTTTCATTTAATGAACTTGTTAAAAGACAGCAAAAAGCTGGTTATTATAAAAGAAGTCCAGATTTAAAAAAACAAGAGTTTGTTTATTATAAATATCAAAAAAAAGTAATGTTTAAATTTGTTAATCTTATTAAATATTTATCAAAAAATTTGTCTAGTGATCAAAACATAATATTTAGACCTCACCCAAGTGAAAAAAAAGAATTTTGGGAAAAACATATTGGCAGATTAAAAAATGTTGAAATTAAAGATAAAGGAAACATTGCTCCCTTGATTCAAAATTCAAAAATAGTAATCCAAAATGGATGCACTTCTTCATTGGAGGCTTTTATTTCCAGTACACCAGTCATAAATTTTATACCAATTAAAACTAAAGGACATAAGTTTGGAGAATTTGCAAAAGATTTTTCTATAAATTTTCAATCCAAAAAAAAGGTAATAGAATTTATAAAAAAAAGAAAATTTATAATCCCCGATAAAAAAACAATAGTAAATAAAAGAATTCTATACCTAGATAATGAACTTTCGACTAATAAAATTATAAGAATTTGGGAAAGTTTTATCAAAAGAAAAAATTTTTTTGATTATAATAATATCATTTTAATTAAACTTAAATTAATTTTATTTGAAGTAACCAATTTTCATTTAACGAACTTAATTTTATTCTTAAAAGGAAAAAAAGATTTGAGAAAATATATATTTCATAAATTTTTAGATTTTAATTTTAATGAAGCTAATGAATTTTTTTATAATCTTAAAAAGATTCTAAAAATAAAAAAAAATATAAAATTAAAGAAAATTAGTAAGGAGTTTTATTTAATTTCATCAAAATGAAAAAAGTAATAATACTAGCTGCGGGTAAACCTCATTATGGATCAAATCCAAGTATTTTTTTCAATCAAAATAAGTATTTTAATAATTTTGATGTACTTAAAAATATTTTGTCTGAATATTCTGATAAAATAACTGTTATTAGTGGTTTTAAGCACAAATCATTAAAAAAAAAAATAAAGGCTAATACGATACATAACAAAGAATGGAAAAATACAAAAAGTTTTTCTAGTTTATTACTTGCTGATTTTGAAAAAACTAATGAGATTATAGTTGTCTATAGTGATATCATTTTTAATCCAAAAGTATTAACTCGCTTAATTAAATCCCAAAAACAAATAAGTGTTATATCTAGTTCAAAAAATATTAAATTTGAAAAAGGAAAAGAGTACTTAAATATTAAGAAAAATAAAATTCATTCAATAGGATCAAAAATAAAAAAAAAAAATGCAAATTCAGAATTTATAGGTTTAGTTAAAATAAAAGCAAAAGCTATAAAAGAAATAATAAAATATAAAAAAAAAAATTTAAAGATATCAAATTTACAAATTTCTGACCTAGTTGATATTTTAATTAAAAAGAATCTATCTTATAAGATTATAGATATTGGAGATGAATGGATAGAAATAAAAGATGATTTTGAAAATGTTAGAAAATACTTAATAAGCAGTAAAGCTAATACTCTTTTATTTGCAAAAAAATTTTTAAAAAAATCTTTTGTATACCCTCAAATTTCATTTACTGTTTATGATTGGTTCAAGAACAAAAATAAAATAATTACTAAAATAAAAAAATTTTCTTCAAAAATTATAATTAGATCAAGTTCCTTCGATGAGGATAATTTTTACTATTCGGGTGCTGGAAAATTTTTATCATTTAACAACGTAAAAACAAAAAATCCATTTCATAATAAAGTTGAAAATGTCATTAAATCTTTTGGAAATTCCAATAAAAAAAATCAAATTTTGATTCAACCTAGTGCAAAAAATATTAAATGTAATGGTGTGGTTTTTACATCCAATATGGAGAGCTCCTTTCCATCATACATAATTAATCTTGAATTTAAATCGAACGATACCTCAAGCATAACTGCTGGTTCAAGTAAAAATGACAAAACTTTCACTATAAGTAAATACAATCTAGATATTCAAAAAATAGAAAATAAAACAATAAAAAGAATAATAATAGCATGCAAAGAAATTGAAGAACTTTTTTTATATGAATCTTTAGATATTGAATTTGCTATAGATAAAAATGATAAACTTTTTATTTTCCAAATAAGGCCAATTGTTTCCAAGTTAACAAAAAGTTTTTCTAAAAATGATTTTTTTAAAAATAATAAGAGAGAACTAAATAGATTTAAAAAAAACATCAAAGAATTGAAGCATAAAGATTACCTTCCCATTTTGTTAGGTTATATGCCAGACTGGAATCCTGCAGAAATAATTGGATTTAAACCTAATAATTTATCGTTTTCATTATATGAAGAGCTTGTAACTAATAAAGTTTGGGCCAAACAAAGAGATCAGTTTGGATATAAGTATTTAAAAAAACCTAAATTACTTTTTAATTTTTTTGGAACACCTTTTGTCAATGTAAATAAAACATTCAATTCTTTTTTACCAAAAAATATAAATCCTAACTTAGAAAAAAAATTTTTAAAATTTTATAATGAAGTATTAAATAAAAATAAACATCTACATGATAAAATTGAGTTTGAAGTGATACCAACTTTTTATACACCAAATTTTAACCTTTGGAAAAAAAAATTAAAAAAAGCCAAATTTTCTGAGAATGAAGTTGATGAGTTAAAAACAGGGTTAGAAAAAATAAATACCAATATAATAAAAATATTTAATGATTCTAAAAAAAAAATTGAAAAACTTAACAATAATTATGAAATTATAATTAATAAAAAATTTAATAAATTTGATAAGATTAGAGAATTAGTTAAGGAATGCAAAATAAATGGAACTTTACCTTTTGCACATTTTGCCAGAATTGCATTTATTTCAATTTCAATTTTTAAAGATGCGGTAAAAAAAAATATTATTTCACAAATAGCTTTTGATGAATTTTTAAATAATTTAAATACTGTGAGTAAAACTATGTCTTTAGAGGCTAACTTATCTGGAAAAAATAGATTAAAAAAAAATAAGTTTATTAAAAAATATTCACATCTTAGACCTGGCACTTATGATATTACCTCAAGTAATTATTCTGATAACGGAAATAAAATTTTGAATGATATACTACAAAATAATCAATTTATAAATCGTACAAATAATAAGAATTGGGAAAAACAAAAAAGTATTTTTTTAAAATATATTCAATCAAAAAAAATTTTTGATTTAAAAAACGCATCTGAAATCGAAAATTTCTTAAAAATTTCAATTGAAATGCGAGAATTATCCAAATTCCATTTTACCAAGTATGTAAATAAGATATTGGAATTAATCAAAGAAATTTCAAAAGATAACAATTTATCATTAGATGACATTGCTTATCTAAGTTTTAAAGATATTTTTTCAATAAAAAAAACAAAAATTAAAAAGATAAGAAATAAAATTTCTTCTAATAAGTTAATATACAATATTAATAAGAACTATGAATTGCCCCATATTATAAGTGAAATTAAAGATATATTACAAATAGAACATTTAAAAAGTATACCAAATTTTATAGGAAATTTTTCTATTTCTAAAAAAATATTATTAATAGATAAAAATTACACAAGAAGTAAAATTTTAAAAGATAAGATTATAATTATTGAGTCGGCCGACCCAGGATATGATTGGATATTTAGTAAAAAAATTGCAGGGCTAATAACGATGTTTGGAGGAGCAAATTCTCATATGGCAATTAGAACAAGCGAATTAAATTTACCAGCTGCTATCGGCGTAGGAAAAAAAAAATTTTTACAGATGCAGCAGAGTAACTATGTTAAGCTTGATCCAATAAATAAAATACTTGAAAGAATAGAATAATGAAAAAAATTTTGATAAGTCAAGCTATTCACTATGATCAAAAAAGAAAAACTTATTACGATCAATTAGATATTCGCCTAATAGAAACCTTTTATAAATTAGGTTTTAAACCAATAACAATTAGTAATTTTTTTAAAAAACCAGGTGATTATTTGAAAGATTTTAATATTGACGGTATTGTTCTAACTGGTGGTTCTAGTATAGGCAAATTTATATTAAGAGATAAAAATGAAGCTAAATTGATATCTCTTAGCATTAAAAAAAAAATTCCTTTGATTGGAATTTGTAGAGGAATGCAAGTTATAAATAAATATTTTAATGGAGAACTAATTAAAATAAAAGGTCATGTTAAGACAAGACATGTAGTTGAAAGTTTAACTTTAAAAAATAACGCTACAGTAAATAGCTTCCACAATTATAAGATAAGATTAGAAAAAATGCATAAAAACTTGATACCGATTTATAAATGTAAGAAAGACGGATCTGTAGAAAGTTTTTTACATAAAACGGAGTCCATATTAGGAATTATGTGGCATCCTGAAAGAGAGAGAAAACTTAAAAATTTTGATAAACAAATAATTAAACAATTTTTGATAAACACAAAAGAGTTTAGAAAAAAAAATATTCTTTAAAAAATGAAAAAATTTAATATTTTAATATTAGCAGCTGGCAGAGGCAGAAGGCTTGGAAATAAAACATTAAAAAATCCAAAGCCTCTAATGAATTTTAAAGAAAAATATTTATTAGATTATCAATTTGATGTTTATAAAAAATTTCAAAATATTAAAATACATATGGTACTAGGCTATCAAGCAAAAAAAATTCAAAGCCATTTAAAAGATAAAAAGATTAAAACCTTTATTAATCAAGATTTTAAAAAAACAAATATGTATTACAGTTTTTTGAAAGCAAAATCATTATTAAATCAGAAAAGAGACCTAGTTGTTGTTTATGGAGATATTATTTTTAAAAAAAAAATTTTTGATAAACTAATAAAAGATAATAGTAATATAGGTGTATGTGTCGATAAAAATTATTTATCTTACTGGAAAAAGAGGATGAAAGATCCACTAAAAGATTTGGAGACGATGTTGATTAAAAATCAATTTATAGTTCAACTTGGAAAAAAACCATCTACTTATAAAGAAATCCAAGGTCAGTATATGGGGCTAATAAAGTTTTCGTATAAAAAATTTGACCAAATTAAAAAAATTATTAAAAGCATTAATATTAAAAATAATCATTATAAAAATCTTTATTTTACTGATTTTATTCAGGTGCTCATTGACAACAACATCAAAGCTAAAGCTGTTAAAGTAAGTGGTAATTGGCAAGAGTTTGATAAACCAAAAGATTTCAAAATCGATAATTATAGTTAATGAAGATAGGAGTCTTTCTTGATGGAAATTACATTAAAAACTATGAAGTTGAAGAACTTCAGAGACTTTTAAAAACAAAAAATAAATTCATTTTTTTTATATTAAAAAATAAAAAAAAAGACCCAAAAAATTTTAGTTTTTTAAGATTAATACTTTTTCATAAATTTTATTCTTTGATTTTAATGGAAAGAAAATTTGCAGAGATATTTAAAAAAAAATATTCTTTTAAAGAAAAAATTGATACACTTAACAAAAAAGTTTCACTTCATAAAGTTATACCTAATATTAATGAATATAAAAAATTTTTTTTTAAAATGAAAAAATTTCAAAACAAATATAAATTTGAAAATAAAATTCAAAAAGTTATAAAAAAAAATTGTGATATATGTATTTTGCTAGGTTTAAATAAAATTATTCACCCTGATATGCTAAATATATCTAAAAATGGCATAATAAGCTTTCATACAGCTGATACTAATTTCTACAGAGGTAGACCCTCTGGCTTTTACGAGTTTGCTGACAATGCAAAGTTTGGTGGAGTTACCCTTCAAAGACTCAGCAACAACTTGGATAAAGGTGAGGTGATTTTTAAGAAAACAACAAATATTTCAAAATGTAGGTCCCCAGAAGAAGTATTGTATAAAATGATGAAATTAAAAAAAGATATGCTGATTGAAGGTATAAAAAGAATAGCCTATAATTATAAATTTACTATTCCTAAAAATACAAAATTAAATTTACAAAGAGACAGTCAAAACCTTGGTATCGTTCTAAAGTGCCTTATAAAAACCATTTACAGAAGATACATTATCTAAAAATGAAAACTATAATAACTATCGGAACTGGCTATAGCGGATCATCTGCAATTTATGAGTTTTTAAAAAATACCAATCAATTTACTGACCCATTTCCAGATAAGGAGTTTTCCTTAACCTATGATCCAGGAGGACTTTTAGATTTAGAGGATAAAATTTTGAGAGCAAAGTCAACCAATCAAGTAAACTTGATAGTAAAACAGTTTCAGAATAATTTTTACTACTATACAAACGCAGATAATTCCTCAAAACCTGGAAAAAGTTTTTCTAATAAACTTAGATTAAAACACTTATTTGATGAATATCTTAATAAGATAATTGAATTTAGATATATTGGTGAGTCTACTTTTATGAAACATCAGCAAGATTTTTTTTCTTATCTTAAATCAAAATTTTATGAAAAGTTTAATTTAAAAAAAAAAAATGAAATAGTTTCTCTTGTCGACCATAAAAAATTTAAAGATGAAACATATGAATTTTTATTTAAATTATTTTTTGAAAATAAAAAAATAAATAACGTTATTTTAGACCAAGGTGGAAGTATTACAGACATTTCAAATTCCACAAAATTTTATGAAAATCCACATATTATTATAACTTATAGAGATCCAAGAGATATTTTTTCTGAATTCAAACAAAAATCGGCCTATTCTTATCCAAAAGAAGTTAATATTTTTTGTCAATGGTATAAAAAATTGATTAAAAATATAGATGATCAAAATTTTGAGAATGCAAAAATATTAAAAATAAATTTCGAAGATTTTGTTTTAAAACATCAAAATACTGTTGAGCAAATTTCAAAGTTTATTTTAGAAGATATTAATCTTCCCAAAGATAATTTCAATTTAGAAAGATCAAAAAATAATTTATTAAAATTTAAAAATTTACTTAGTGATCTAGAGTTAGCAACAATAGAAAAATTACTTGGAAAACATTTATATTTTAAACAATGAAAATTATATTAAATAATACCCGTTTACTTAATAAATTATATAAAGTAAAATAAATTTCTTACATTAACTTCGATAAATTAAAAAATGAATATAATAAATAATAAAACAATTTTAGTAACAGGTGGCACAGGATCTTTTGGATCAGTATTTGTAGAATACTTATTAGAAAATTTCAAACCAAGAAAAATAATGGTTTATAGTCGAGATGAACAAAAGCAGTTTTTAATGGAAAAAAAATTGCAAAAATTTCGAAACAAATTAAGATTCTTAGTAGGAGATGTAAGAGATTTACAGAGATTGGAATTTGCAACAAAAGATGTGGATATATTAATACATGCAGCTGCTATGAAACATGTACTTATTGCTGAATATAATCCATTTGAAGTTGTTAAAACAAATATTATAGGAGCACAAAATGTAATTGATGCCTGTTTGAAAAATAATGTAAAAAAAGTAGTTGCCCTATCTACAGACAAAGCATCTTCACCTGTAAACATTTACGGTGCTAGCAAATTAACATCAGATAAATTATTCATTGCTGCTAACAATTATGCTGGAAAGAATAAAAATAAATTTTCTGTTGTAAGATATGGAAATGTTTTAGGAAGTAAGGGGTCAATTTTGCCTCTATTTATCAAAAGTGCGAAAAAAAAGATGATTACCATCACAGACAAAAGAATGACAAGATTTAATATTACGTTAAAAGAAAGTGTCAAATTAGTTATGAAGGTTTTAAATTCAATGGTTGGAGGTGAAATTTTTGTACCAAAAATTCCTTCATTTAAAGTTATTGATTTAGCTCATGCTATTTCGCCAGAATCAAAAATAAAAATAATTGGTATAAAACCAGGTGAGAAATTACATGAAGAATTAATATCAGAGCCAGAATCACAAAACGCTATTGAATATAAAAATAATTTTATTATTGCATCTAACTCTGAATTTTTTTATTGGAACAAAAAAAATTATATGAAAAAATTTGGAGGCAAAATCTGTAAAGATAATTTTAGTTATAATAGTAGCAATAATAAGGATAAATTAACAATTTCATTATTAAAAAAAATAATAAAAAAACAAATTATAAAATTAGATTTAAAATGAAAATTCAAAATAAAAAAATTGGCATTAAACATCCAACTTTTTTCATTGCAGATATAGCTGCAAACCATGATGGTAATTTGAATAAAGCTATTGATTTAATAAATCTGTGCGCTGAAAGTGGCGCTGATGCTGCAAAGTTTCAACACTTTAGGGCCGATACAATTGTCAGCGACCTTGGTTTTAAAAAACTTAAATCAAAAAAAAGCCATCAAGCAACTTGGAAAAAAAGTGTTTATGAAGTTTATAAAGATGCTTCAATAAATTTAGAATGGACTAAAAAACTAAAAAAAGCATGTGATGAATGTGGTATAGTTTTTTTTACAAGTCCATATGATTTAGATCTTGTAGATTATGTAAACGAATATGTTCCTGCTTTCAAAATTGGCTCTGGAGACATAACTTATTTAGAAATTATCGAAAAAATTGCAAGTAAAAAAAAACCAGTTATATTAGCAACTGGTGCGTCAACTCTAAAAGATGTTGATAGAGCTGTAAAAGTTATATTAAAAAAGAATACTGATATTTGCTTAATGCAATGTAACACTAACTATACAGCTAAAAAAAATAATTTTAATTATATTAATTTAAATGTTTTAAAAACATTCAGTAAAAAATATCCAAAAATTACATTAGGTTTAAGTGATCATACAATTGGCCATGCTACAGTTTTAGGTGCTATTACTCTAGGTGCTAGAATGGTAGAAAAACATTTTACAGATAAAAATGATAGAGAAGGTCCAGACCATAAATTTTCCATGAATCCAAAATCATGGAAGGAAATGATAGAAAGAAGTCGGGAATTAGAAAATAGTTTAGGGTCTGAAGAAAAAAATATCGAAAAAAATGAAAATGAAACAGTTATTTTACAAAGAAGAGCAATACGAACTAAAGAAAAACTTCAAAAAGGATTAAAATTAAAGAAATCTGATATAATAAGTTTAAGACCATGCCCAAGTAATGGCTTATTGCCTTTTGAATTAAAAAAAGTTGTTGGCAAAACACTTAAAAAGAATATTGAAAAAGGTGATTTAATTAGATGGGAAGATTTAAAATCGTAACAGTAGTACCAGCTTATAACGAGGAAAAGACTATTATAAACGTTATAAAAGAGCTAAAAAACTGCTCCGACATAATTATTGTAGATGATGATAGTGAGGATCAAACTTTTGAACTAGCAAAAAAAAATAATACTATTTTAATAAAAAATCCTGAAAATTTAGGTTATGAAAAATCTTTGCAAATAGGTTTATTTAAAGCAATTGAATTAAATTATGACTTTGCAATAACATTTGATGCAGATGGACAACACAAGACTTCCGATTTTAAAAAATTTGAAAATTTAATAGAGTCTGGATATGACTTAATTTTGGGAAATAGATCCTACATTGAAAGATTTTCTGAAAAAATAGGAAAGATAATTTTTTTTAGAAAATGGGGAATAAAGGATCCATTTTGTGGGTTCAAAGCGTATAATCTAAAAAAAATGAAAGAATTTAATTTTTTTGAAAGATATAAGTCAGTTGGAACAGATTTGTCACTATCATTTATAAAGAAGGGATATAAATTTAGTAATGTTGATATAGTGACCTTGAAAAGGAAAGATAATTCAAAGTTTGGAAATATGATTTCAGGAAATTACAAGATATTGAAATCAATTTTTATGAGCTACTTTTTTCATTAAATATGAAAATAATTTCAAAAACTAAAAAAATAATATTATAAATTTTTATATGGTCAACAAAATTTTTATTAATAATAATATAATATTAAAAAAATTAGTTTTAAAAGACATTAATGAAAATTATCTATCTTGGCTCAGTGACACCACTTTAAAAAAAAATCTAGTTAATATTAGTTTTAAAAATATAAGTCTACTTAAAGAATATTATAAAAAAACAATTAAAAAAAAACATTTAATTTTTTTTGGAATTTTTTATAAAGAAAAACATATAGGAAATATTAAATTTGAGAATATTTTTATGAATTCTGCAATAGCATCATGGGGAATATTAATTGGAGATAAAAATTTTAGAGGTAGAAAAATTGGTTATGAGGTTTTATCAAAGTCAATGAATTACCTTGAGAGTAAATTTAATATTAAAAATTTTATAATATCAGTAAGTCATTATAATTTACAAGCAAAAAAACTTTACCATAATTTAGGATTTAGAATATTAAAAATTAAAAAAGATAAAATTTTCTTAATTAAAAAATGTGAATTTTCCAAAATAATATTGGGTTCTGCAAATTTTGAAAATGATTATGGTATTAGAAAAAAAAATATTAGAAAACATGAAATTAAAAATATTTTAAGATGTGCCAAAAAATATGGAATTAATTTTATAGATACAGCTAATAACTATGGAAAAAGTGAAGAAATCTTAGGCATGAATGAGACAAACAACTTTGAATTAACTTCTAAATTTTCAAAAGTAGATAAAAATATTGGTGTGAAGAAATTTATAGAAAAAAATTTAGAAGAAACTCTTAAAAAAACAAAGACAAAGCAAATTTATGGTTATTTAGCACACAATCCAAATGATTTATTATCTAGTAAAGGAAAAATTATTATTAAAACTTTAATTCATCTAAAAAAACAAAAACTAGTCAAAAAAATTGGTGTTTCAGTTTATGAGGTCAAAGAGTTAAAAGAAATTCTTAAAGTTTTTAAGCCCGATATTGTTCAGTTGCCAATTAACATATTAAATCAAAGCTTTTTGAAAAATGATTATTTAAAAAAGATTAAAGAATTAGGAATTGAAATCCATGTACGATCTATTTTTTTACAAGGCATATTGTTAGAAAATAAAATAAAAAATGTGAATGAAATAATTGATGAAAAAGTCAAAAAAATTGATAAAATATGCTTTAAAAAAAATATTACAAGATTAAGTTTTTTACTAAACTTCATTAAAAGTATTCATGAAATTGACAAAATTGTAGTTGGCATTGATAGTGTTAATCAGTTAAAGAAAATAATTAAATATATGCAAAATCCAATAAAAATTAGTAATTTTAAGAGATTAGCAGTAACAGATGAAAGAATTGTAGATCCTAGATCATGGGTAAAAAATTAAAAATTGCTATTATTGTTCAGGCTAGAGAGGATTCTGTTAGATTTCCAAAAAAAGTCCTTTTTCCAATTTTAAAAAAACCTTTAATATTAAAATTATTAGAGAGATTAAGTTATTCTAAATTAAAAGATTTAGTTATTGTTGCAATTCCAAAAAATAAAAGAAATATTAATCTAGAAAATACACTCAAAAAAAATAAATCTATAGTTTTCAAGGGTGACGAGCAGAATGTTTTAAAAAGATATTATGATGCAGCAAAAAAATATAAAGTAGATATTATAATAAGAATTACTTCTGATTGCCCATTTTCCGATCCTAAATTGATAGATAAATTGATACGTATATTAATAGATAAAAATTTTGATTACGTTAGCAATACGTTAAAACCAACCTTCCCAGATGGCCTTGATACAGAGGTTTTTACTTTTAAAGCTCTTAAAGAAGCTCATACAAAGGCTAAAAATAAATATGAAAGAGAGCATGTAACCCCATATATCAAAAGAAATAAAAAAATTAAAAAATTTAATTTTAGTTACAAAACTGATTTATCAAAATTAAGGTTAACAGTAGATGAAAAAAAAGACACTGAACTTGTTGAATTTGCTTTTAAAAAATTTGAAAAAAAATTTTTTAACTGGGAAAAAATAGTTAATTCAAAAGATATAAAAAAAATATTTTTTTCAAAAAATAATACCACACAAAGAGATGAGGGAGCTTCAATGCCATTAGGGCAAAAGATGTGGATAAGAGCAAAAAATATTATACCTGGAGGAACAATGCTTTTTTCAAAAAATCCAGATCTATTTTTACCAAAGAAGTGGCCAGCGTATTTCTCAAAGGCCAAAGATTGTTACATTTGGGATTTAGAAAATAAAAAGTATATAGATATGTCATTCATGGGAGTTGGCACTAATGTGTTGGGATATGCTAATTCAAAAATAGACAATCAAGTTATTAACTCAATTAAAAAATCAAACATGAGTACACTAAATACTAATTATGAAATTTTGTTAGCAGAAAAATTGGTAGAAATTCATAAATGGGCAGATATGGCAAGATTTACTAGGACAGGAGGTGAGGCCAATTCAGTAGCAATAAGATTAGCAAGAGCTTTCACTAACAAAGATAATATAGCTGTTTGCGGATATCATGGTTGGCATGACTGGTACCTTTCTTCAAATCTGATGAATAAAAAAAATCTTGAACAGCATTTGCTTAAAAATCTCTCAATAAAGGGTGTCCCAAAAAAGTTAAAAGGGACAGTTTTCCCATTTAGATATAATGACTTTAAAGAACTAAAAAAAATAATCAGAGATAAAAATATTGGTGTAATAAAAATGGAAGTGGTAAGAAATATATTACCAAAAGATAATTTTCTCAAAAAAGTAAGAGAAATTGCATCAAAAAATAAAATAGTTTTGATTTTTGATGAATGTACTACTGGTTTTAGAGGTACGTATGGAGGTTTACATAAAGTTTATGGAGTAAATCCTGATATGGCCATATTTGGAAAAGCGATAGGAAATGGTTATGCAATCAATGCAGTTATTGGAAAAAAAGAAATTATGAATATGGCTAATGAAACTTTTATAAGTAGTACTTTTTGGACCGAAAAAATTGGATTTGTTGCTGCCCTAGCAACAATAGAGGAAATGAAAAAAATTAAATCTTGGGAAAAAGTTAACTCAATAGGAAAAAAAATAAAAAAGTTTTGGTTAGATTGTTCAAAAAAATATCATTTAAAAATCAATATTCAAGGTATGGATTCTTTACCATCTTTTTTGATAAATTCTAATGATTCACAAAAATATAAAACGCTAATAAGCCAAGAGTTATTAAAAAAAAATATTTTAGGATCAAATGTATTTTACCCATCGATAAAGCATACAGATAAAATACTAAAAAAATATTAT
>Ga0209425_10001384_pt1 | contig 28394 bp, 15 predicted proteins | sample COG_05_FD_184749 | JGI IMG/M metagenome (GOLD analysis project Ga0209425, IMG submission 184749) | Pelagic Microbial community sample from North Sea - COGITO 998_met_05 (SPAdes) (version 2) | ecosystem: Environmental > Aquatic > Marine > Neritic zone/Coastal water | place: Helgoland, sampling...
ATATAACATTTCATATGATCATAATTATTCTGTTAAACTTACAAAAATATTTACAAATGATCACGAAAGTATAATTTATCAATAAAATTATGATCATATGAAATGTTATATTTATCAAAAAAATTAACAAATGATCACAAAAGTATAATTTATCAATAAAATTATGATCATATAAAATGTTATATTTATCAGAAAAATAATTAGAAATGATCGATGTAAAATTTTATGAATAAAATTATGATCATATAAAATGTTATATTAATCAGAAAATAATTACAAATGATCGATGTAAAATTTTATCAATAAAATTATGATCATATAAAATGTTATATTTATCAAAAAAATATTTCAAATGATCGATGCAAAATTGTATGAATAAATTATGATCATAATTTATCAGAAAATAATAATACAAAATTTATGATGATATTAAAAGTTATGAATAAATTAATAATAATATAAATAGTGAATTTTTTTTATTATTAATAAAAAAGTAAATATGTTTGTAAATTCTTCAATGGATAATATATATGAATCAAATTATAGTAAATTAGTAAAACAAAATGAGTTAAATAGGGCAAAAGATAAATACAATAGGGCTCAAAATCCAATGAAAACCGGAGTAGTATCTCGACCAGCTTTTGCATCTCAATTTGCACAAGTATTAGATACAAATGATAATTTATCAGGTTTAGCAACATCAAATGATGATTATTTGCATAATAATATGCAACCATATTTAAGGGGAAAAATAACTCAAAATACGGAAGTAGAGAGAATGTCAAATTATACAAATAGAAGAACAGGAAATGATGAATTATATATAAATAAAAAAGAGGTTCCGGCAATGTTTAAACCAACAATAGATGATCAAGTATGTGGTATGAAAAATAATGATGATTTTTATAAATCTCGTTTAAATAAATCTTTAATAAGAAATAATGAATTTCCAATAGAACCAATAAGGGTAGGTCCTGGATTAAATAAAGGATATTCATCATCAGGTGTAGGTGGGTTTCAACAAGCGGATACTTTAAGATATGCAACACCATTTGATATTCAAAAAAATAAACCATTAACAGATCAAAGAAATAAAACTTTTAGAATACCATTTCAAGGTCCAACAAATAAAATAGGAAAAAGAACAGCTTTAGATAATTTAACAAAAAATTTACCAGAAACAGTATTTGAGAATACAATAGATAATTTATTTACAACAACAGGTGCAGTATTAAAACCAACAGTAAGAACAAATGAAAATATAAAAGCAACAAATGCTCCAATAATTCATAAAGAATATCAAGGAAATGCAGTAGATACAGTATTAAAGCAACATGAAAGTGATAATTATAATAAAGAGAATGTAATAGTATATGATAATGAACGTCAATCATATGAGACTCAAACCGTAGTATCAAATGTAACAAGTATGGTAGATGCGATAGTATCTCCAGTATTAGATACAATGAAACATAGTATAAAAGAGTATTTTGTAGATGCTGCAAGGCAGGAAGGTCATATGAATCCTCAAATGCCAAATGCAATAACAGTTCATGATAGTTCAGATATAACAAGAACAACAATAAAAGAGACAACAATACATGATAGTGATAAATTAAATTTAAAGGGAGAAGATGGAACATATACAATGTTACATGATGATGCAAAAACAACAACAAAAGAGACAACAATACATGATAATGATAATGCAAATTTAAAAGCAGGTGATGGAACATATTATGGAATAGATGATATGGCAAAAACAACAACAAAAGAAACAGTAGCAATAAAAGATGTATATAGAAATATAGGTGGAACAACATATAAAACAGTATATTATGATCCAGATTTAGTAGCAAAAACAACAACAAAACAAACAACAATATATAAAAGTGAAGGATTTATAAGTGGAATATTAGAAGGTTTATTTGGTGGATATTTATCGGCAAATCCAGAAGCAAAAAATACAAATAGTCAATTTAATCATATTGATTATAAGGGAACTTTAACAACAGATGTTAAAAATCAAATATCACATGAAGCGGTAAATAATGCAGAAATAGATGGAACTCGTGAAGCTATGAATATAGCAGCAGGTCATACACCAAATGGTGGTCAATCTAATTTAGAAAAAATACATAATTCAAAAGTTAATGTTAAAAGTAATAAAACAATTGGTGAAAGTATTTCACAAAGAACAGAAGGAAATGTAGGAAGAATATATCAATCAACCCCAAATACAAATGGATGTGGAATAACAAAAGAAACCGAACAATTAAATTCATATGAAAATAGATTAGATCCAAATACATTAAGTCAATTAAAATCAAATCCATATAATTTATCAATTACTCCAAATTAAAATAAGGCATTAATTGAATATCATATTCATTATAAAAATTATTAATATATCCAATACCAGTAATATTTCCATAATAAAAATTATCATTAAATAATCTATTAAATATATTATTATAATAATGTGTAGTAGCTTGTATTAAACATTTAGTATTAAATCCATCAATATTAATTGAATTATTAAAATAAATTAATCCAATTTTAAATTTATTAATATAATTATTTTTATCTTTAATATTAATTATTGCATTAATAAAATTATATTTTTTTTTGAAATTTGATATAGTTTCTTCAGAAAAATATATTAAATTTGCATTTATAATTATTAAATCATCATTATCTTTATTTATAATTTCTTCATTCATTTATATTTATTTATAAAATAATTTCATTTTTTTTTTAAAAACAATATTAAATCTTCCAAACTATTAAAAATTATTTTTTCATCAAAAAATAGATTAATTTTATCTTCATAATATGGAATTATTTGTATTTTATTATAATTATTATATTCAATTAAATAAATTTTATTATTAAAATAAATATCAAAATAATTATAAATAATATCAGATTTTAATATTTGAATTTCAATAATATTTTTAAATAATAATAAATCATTATTTAATTTTCGAATAAGTTTATTTTTATATAAAATAGAAATATTATTATCAAGATAATTTAATGGTTCATAAAATTGATTATAATCTGTTTGTGTTTCAATATCATTCAAAAATGTAATTTTTTTAACACTATTTAATTGATTTTTTACACATTCTAATTCTTCTTTTAATTTTTTTAATTCAATATCTTTTTCTAAAATAATTTGATTTAATTTTAAATCAATATTGTTATTTTTAATATTAAATGATAATTTATAAGCATTAACAATATTTTTAATTAAAATACGTTTTTCAATACTAATTTTATGATGATTAGTGCAATTATAATTAATACATAATATACCATATGGGCATAAATATTCTTTATTATAATTAATAATATTACATCTAATAATATTATTAATTTTAATTCTATTTTCGGGATTAATTGGATGTCCAAATTTACAATCTAATTTGTTACATTCAATACCAAATTTACAATTATTATGTAAAAATTGACAATTCCATTGTGAATTTTGACAAATACCTATACAATTATTTTTACAAAAGATTGACATTAAAATATAAATTAAATATAAAATCATTTTTTATAAAATAAAATAGTAATATGACAAATATTTTAAATCAATCTTTTACAAATTCAACAAATTTAAATAGTTTGAATGATATATCAACAAGAGATTTAGAAACAGTATCAATAGGTGAATCAGCCGGTAAAAATGCAACAGGTAATAATAATATATTTATAGGAAATAAAGTAGCATTTGATGCTGAAGAAATATATGATAGTATTTTTATAGGTTATAAAACTGGATATGATGTAATTCAATGTAAAGGTAATGTTTATATTGGTTCAGAGAATGCAACATTAAGTTCAGGAACAACAAATTATAATACTGTAACAGGAACTAAATCCTTTATTACAATAAATAATAGTGATTATAATACTATTTTTGGTTATAATAATGCAAATAGTAATATTAATTGTTCGTTTAATTCATTTTTTGGAAATGAATTAGGAAATAATTTAAAAAGATGTTATAATAATATATCAATTGGTAAAAATAATTTTAATAATATAGAAAATGGATTAAAAAATATTATAATAGGAAATAATAATAATATTGAATTATTAAATAGTAATAATAATATAATATCAATAGGTTATGATAATAAAAATAAAAACAAAAGTATAATATTAGGAAATAATATAGATAATAAATCAAAATCATCAATTAGTTTAGGAAATGATATAAATATAAATAATTATAATATATTTTTTAATAAATTAAATAATTTTAATTTATTAAATGAAAATAAATCAAAAAGTAGATTAAATTTAAAAAATTTAAATATAAATCCAGAAAATAATAATAATTTATTATATAATTCATTAAATAATTTAAAAAAACCAGATAAATATTCTAAAAATAATAATGTAGATGATGAAGTTATAAAAGTAATTAATATAGAAAAACAAATTTCTACAAAATTTACAAATTTAACAACTGTTTATAAAAATAAATATATAAATAAAATTAATGAAATTGAAGATAATATAGTTTATCAAATAAGTGATCCATATATATTAATTGATAATATTGAATTTCAAAATATAATTGATATTAATAAATTAAATATTTCATTTGATATTGATAATTATAAAGATTATAGAATATTTATAAAAACCCAACCTAAATATGGATATGTTAATAAATTAATTTATAATAAAAATGAATCTATTATTATTAATGAATATCCTGAATATTCAAATATTTCAGAAGATATTATAGAATTAACTACAATTATTGATATTAAAGATGAAATTTCAATTTTTTCAAGATTTTCAAAAAATATAAAATTAAATAGAATAAGTTATAAAAAAGAAGGAATAATAAATATAGAAAAAGTGTATATAAATAATGAAAATATATTATTATATTTAAATTTAATAGATTTAAATAGATATTTTAATATAAATAATAAAAATGGATTAGATATTTATGAAATAGATGATTTAAATGATTTACCTTTATTAAATTCGTATGAATGGTTGATATTAAATAGAAATAAAAAAATAATAAGAATAAAAAGTATAATTTATAATTCATTATTTATAAAATCAAATTATCAAACAAATTTAATAATAAATAATAAAGAAATAATAATAAAACCAATATTAAATGAATGGATAGATAATAATTTTAATAATAAAATATTTAAAATATTTTTATTAAAAAATACTTATAAATTTGAAAATTTTTATGAAAATAATAATTATAAAATATATATAGAAAAACCACCAAAATATGGATATATAAATAAAAATATATTTGATAATTTAAATAATTTTAAAGAAAAATTTAAATATATTTTATTTAATGAAAATGATACATATACGGATGAAATAAAAATAAGATTTATTGATGAACATGAAAATAAGATAACAAAATCTTATAAAATAATAATATATAATTTTATTATAAATTTAGAATATATATATTTTAATAATAATAATTTTGATTATTCAATTACAAAATCTTTGGAAAATAATGGTTTTAAATGGAATAAAATTAATAATGAAATAATAAATATTAATAATAATTATGAATTTATTAATATAATAAATGATATTAATAGATATGAATTTAATGTAATAAATAGTAATATATATAATAATATAGAATTAATATCAAATGAAATTACAATAGATTTATATCCATTTAATAATTTTAATTTAAATGATAAATTAAAACCGTTAATAAAATATGAAAATTATTATAATAATATAATTTATTTATTAAGTGAATTAAATAATGGTTATATTTTAGATAATTTATATTATAATATATTTAATGAAAGTCATAATTTTGAAATATTATTAGCAAAAAATAAATTTAATTATTTTTATAAAAATGTAATAAAAATAAATATAAATATAATTAATGTTTTTAGAATAATATATAATACTCAATATATATATGAAAATATATATAAAATTAAAACTTTAGATATTTATTCATATAATAATAATAAAAAAGTTAATAATTCAAATATTTTTTTATATGATGGATTATCAATATGTAATTTAGAATATGATAGTTTTAATTATAATTGTAATATAATAGAATATAAAATTCTTTTTGATAAAGATAATTATGATTTAGTTTTTGATAAAATAAATTTTAAAGTAAAAAAGGATAAATATTATTTTCAAATTGATAATATACCAGAATTTATATCAGATACAAATGTGATTGATTATAAATTAAATGAAGAAATAGATACATATTTTAATATAGAATTTGATTATATAATTAATAATATAATAGATAGTCCTTATAATAAGTACAAATTTTCATTAGAATTATCAAGTAATTTAAAAATTGATTTTAAATATTCAGAAATAAGTGTTAATGATAATAATATAAGTATAAATAATTGTAATATAAATAAAATTAAAATAGAAAAAAACAATTTATATTTGAATGATAATATTATTTTTAATGATAAAATTATAAATAATATAAATAAAATAAATTTTATATATATATTAAGTAGTAATATAATTAATGTTACTAATGATAATAAATATTTTTTATTTAATTATACAATTAATATTGATATTAATGATTTATTAATTGAATATTCAGTTGATGAAGGTAAAAATATAATAATAGGTGGTGATGCAAAATGTATTGGATATAATAATATATGTTTAGGATATAATTTTAATACATTTGGACAAAATTCAATAGTTCTTGGTAGTGATAATGCAATAAATAATAGTATAAATGATAAAATAGGAATAAATGATTCAATAATAATAGGAAATAATTCATTTTTGAATGGAAATCCAACAAATATAATAACAGTAGGAAATAATATATTTAATAATAATAATGATATAAGTATTGATTATTATTTATTAAATCCAATTATAATAGGGAATGATATAGAATATAATAGTAATTATAAATTAAATATAGATAATTGTATATTTAAAACTTTAGATAATAATATAATAATAGGTAATAATAGTAATAAAGTGAAAATAAATAATTTATCATATAATGATTTAATAGATAAACCAAATATATTAGAAACAAATTATTATATAGGTATTTATATAAAAAAAGATATATTAACAAATAATTTAAATTTTATAAATTATAATATTAGAGAAATAAATAGTAATCAAATATATATAAATGAATTATCAAATATATATGTTGGTGATTTAATACGTATGAATAATAATGATAATTTTAAAATATATAAAATTAATGAAAATAATTTTGAAATTTCTTTAATAAATAATAATAATAATATTGAAATAATAAATAATTATGAAAGTTTTATAAAAATGAATTATAAATTATTATTTGAAAATACTGAAAATAATTTAATAAATAATATAAATGATTTTACTGAAATAAATATATTAGAAACTAAAATATATAGTTTTAATATAAATGTAATATTTGATTTAACATATATAAAAAATTTATGTTATTTTTATGTTAAATTAAAAAATAATGAAAGTGAAAATTATATAAGAAGTTTTAGTTTATTGCCAATAAAATTAGATAATATAAATTATAGTCAATCATTAAATACATCATTTTTAATAAAATTATACAATGGTGATCAAATAACATTTGAAAGTAATTATAGATTATATGAAGGATATTTAGATATTATTTTTTAATAATTTTTTTAATTCTATAATTTTATTATTAATTTTTTTTTTATTATTTTGTAATTTTAAAATTTTATTTAAGATTAATGTAATATCATTTATATCTGATTCATTATCAGATTCACTATTTGATTCACTGTTTGATTCACTTTTAGATTCATTATCAGATTCATAATTAGATTCATTATCAGATTCATAATTAGATTCATTATCTGATTCATTATTAGATTTATTATTTAATTGATTATCAGGTTCATTATTTTGATCATATTCGGCTTCAAACATAGTTTCGTAACAATATGAACATATAAATTCATTAGTTTCTTCATTAATATTATTCCATAATGAGTTACCTTCATATAAACATGAAATACAATTTCCCCATTGTCTATATAATTTACATATATTACAAATATGTTCAAAATTATAATTATTATCATTAATATGACATTTACAAAATTCCGACATAAATTATTTATTTAATAAATATAAATTAAAAATTAGTAATTTTTTCTTTTAACATTTGTTCTTCATTTTCAATTTCTTTTTTGTCTATATCATTTGGTAATATATTTGCTTTTTCTTGTGTAACAATTTTTTGTTTAATAAATTCGGATTTATCTTTATTATTAAGAATACTGGATAAACCAATAATTTTTCTATTTAATAAGTATTCAATAACAAAAAAGGATAAAAATATAGTCATAATCCAAACTAATATTAACCAAAAAAAATGTCCAATATTATCAAAAATATATTTATATTTTTCATATACTGGTGATATTAAAAGTATATTTTTAATTAGAAACATAATAACTGGTTCAAAAATTTCATCAATTAATGATTTTAATAAATCATATGTAGTAATACCAATAGCATAACCAGAAGCTGCTACTAAAACTTCATTAATATAGATATATTCTTGAAAATCTTTATAAAATTTTTTAAAAAATATACTCATTATTTATTATAAAAAATGATTAAAAAAATCAAATAGAATCAATGATCAATAAACATTCATTTTATATTGACGAAGCAATAAAAGAAGCAAAAAAATCATGTATGGTAAAAAAACATGGATGTATAATTATTAAAAATAATAAGATTATTGGTAAAGGTTATAATGAATATATAAAAGGTATGAATAATATATATAGTATTCATGCAGAAAAAAAAGCAATTTTAAATGCAAAAAAAAATAATGATATTAAAAATAGTATTTTATATGTAGTTCGTATAAATAATAATGATGAATTAGATAAAAGTTGTCCTTGTTTAAAATGTAGAAATTTTATATTAGAAAATAATATATCAAAAATTTATTATAGTTCTAATATTTGAATATAAATTATCATTACTTTCTATTTCTAAATCACATTTAAAATTATTTATATCTAATTCTGATATATGTTCTAATCTTTCTAAATGTTCATTATAATTTTCTTTATATAATTTTTTTATTCTTTTAATTTGTTCTTCTTTATTAATATTTAATTTAATAATATAAAATCCTTTTGATTTTAAATAATTATATTCATTTTTAAATCTTAAATCATCAATAATTATATTATTTTTATTATTAATTTTTTTATCTAATAAATTAATCCAAATATTTTCATCAATTTCTTTCATTTTTTCAGCAAAATCTTGAATTAATTTTCTATTTTTATAATTCATATTAAAAAATTTATTACAATATTTTTTAACATTAAAAGCAAAAGAATATAATTCTAAATTAAAATCTTTTTTTAATTTTTCAGATAATGTAGTTTTACCTGAACAAATAGAACCACATATTGCAATTTTCATTTATATTTATAATATTTTTATATTTAAAATATATGTTTATATTAATTTCTATTTATTTTAAATATATTTTTGCTATTTTTAATTATTGAATTTAATAAAATAATAATATTTGTATTTGATATATAATATACATTATATTTTGTCTTTTTTTCATCAGTAAAATCTTTTATATAAATACCTGTTTTTTCATTAATTTCTTTTAAATATTTTTTTGCTATTCTAAAATAATTTAAATTATTTATATCATATAATTTTTTATATTCTTTTGAATAATTAAATATACCTGTAATAGCTTCTTGTTCTAAATAAAATACAATATAATATAAAAATTTTAAAAAATTTGTTATATATTTAATATCTTCATGTTTATATTTAATATCATATTGTATATAACTTATTATATATAATATAGTTAATAATAAAATTAAATGTATATTAAAATTTTTTTTACTTATTTTTGATTTTAATTTTAATTTTTCAAGTAATTTATAAAACCATTCATAATTTTCTTCTTTATAAAAATTATGATAAATAAATATTATATCTTTATAATATTTATTTATTTTTTTATATATATATTCTTCAGAATATTTTTCATAATTATATATTGATGGTGAATCTGATGATGAACTTGAAGATGATTTTAATTTAGTTTTTTTACTCATTTATTTATTTAATAAGATAATATATTTTATATTAATAATTTAATATTATTACAAATTTTTTTTTTAATATTATTTAAATCACTAATTTTATTTTCTATATTTATTAAAATAACTAAATATTTTATTATATTTTCTCTTTTATTTTCTAATTCATCATTAATATGAAATTTCATTGTATTATAACTTGAATATAAACTATCTATATTATTATTTATATTATCATTAATATGAGATCTTATTGTATTAAAACTTGAATATAAACTATCAATATTATCATTTATATTATCATTTTCTAATATATCATTTGTAGGAGATTTTACTGTATTATAACTTGAATATAAACTATCTATATTATCATTTTCTAATATATCATTTGTAGGAGATTTTACTGTATTATAACTTGAATATAAACTATCTATATTATCATTTTCTAATTTATCATTTGTAGGAGATTTTAATATTTTATCAATATTATTTCTTATTTCAAAATATATTTCATCATTTGAATTACAACTTGGAGATCTTAATATTTGATCATTTGAATTATAACTTACAGATCTTAATATATGATCATTTGTATTATATAATAAATTATTATCAATTGATAAATTTAATTCTGAATTAGATGTATTTATATTATTTTTAATTATATTTGATAAATTTTCTTTAGAATTAAATATTTTATGATAAGGTTTTATATTTTTATTATATAATTTATTATATTCATTTTTAATTTTATTTAAATTATCACATTTTATTAAATTATTAATAAATTTTCTATATTTATATGAAAAATCATGATTTTTATTACAATTCATTTTAATACATTTATAATTATATTCACATATATTATCTAAACTTTTATTATAAAAATCAAAATATATATTATTAATTATTTTTCTTTTGTTAATAGATATAGTATGTCCTTTATTACAATTAAAATTAAAACATAAATGATTATCTAAACATTTTATATGATATTTATAATTACATTTATTATTATTATTTTTACAATTACCTTCTAAAAAATATGGACAAAAATTTTCAATTTTATTCGTCATTTTTAGTTTGATAAAAAAAATTAAAGATGAAAAATCATTTTTTTTTTTATAAAAATATTTAATAAATATGTCACATATAATAATTGGATCAGGCATAACTGGATTATATACTGCTTATAAATTAATAAAAAAAAAAAAAATTAAATCAGAAAATATATTAATATTTGAAAAATCAAATAGAATAGGAGGACGAATTTATACATATGAAAATGATAATTTTAAATATTCAGTAGGTGCTGGTAGATTAGGAAAAAAACATAAATATGTTATGAAATTATTAAAAGATTTTAATTTAGAAAATGAAATTATTGATATTAAAAAAGATAAATTATATTTTATAGATAATATTTTAATGAATGAAAAAGAATTATTAAAATATTATAATTCAAAATTTAAATCATTAAATGATTTATGGAAATATGCACTTACAACAAAAACTAATATAAATACAAAAGTAATTAATTTACATAATTATTTTTCAACTATTTTATCTACATCTGATGTTAAAATACTTCAAAAATCTTTAAATTATATTTCTGAAATGTATGATATGAATGCTTATAATGCATTAAATACATTAAAAAAAGATTTTGATGTTGAAAACAATGATTTTTTTATTTTAAAATCAGGATTACATATTATATGTGATAAATTATATGAATATTTAATTAAAAATAAAGTTTCTATTAATTTAAATAGTGATTTAAAAGATATTGATAATAAAAAAAAAATAGTTTATATAAATAATAAAAATTATAAATATAATAAACTTTATTTAACTATAAAAAAAAACGATTATTTACAAATTAATTTTTTTAAACAATATCATGATATTTTTAATTCAGTATCAGATGGTAATTTATTAAGAATTTATGCAAAATATAAAAATGTATGGTTTAAAAATATACCAAAAATATTAACAGATAATAAATTACAATTTATTATTCCAATTGATTATGATAATGGATTAATACAAATTTCTTATTCAGATAGTTATAATGCTAATTTTTGGAATAATTTAGAAAATGAAAATATAGTTAAAATTCAATTAAATAAAATGTTAAAAGAAATATTTCCAAATAAAAATATTGAAGATCCAGAATGGATAACAATGCATTATTGGAAAGCTGGTGTTCATTTTTGGAATACAGGTATATATTCAAAAGATATACAAAAAAAATTTAATAATATTTTTAAAAAAGATAATATTTATATATTAGGTGAAACGTATTGTAATAGACAAGCATGGATTGATGGTGCTTTAGAAACTGTTGAATTAAATTTATAAACTCATTGTTTTATCTACCAAAATTTTTAATAAATTACGAATATCAATTAATATATCTTTAATATTTTCATTATCATTATTATTTTCATTATTATTTTCTTCTTCATTTTCATTTTGTATTATTTCTAATTTAATTAAAACTATTTTTGCAGCTTTATTTTTAGCTATTTTTTTACTAATTTGAGAATCAGTCCATTCATATGTTGTATCATTATTATTATCATTATTATATATTATAACTCTTGCTTTAAATTGTTGTTCTTCAATTTGTTTTTCTTCATATTTATAATTTAGATTATTTCTATCAATATAAGTTTTTAATTGTTGTTGAAAAGCCATTATTTTAATTATTTAAATAAATCATTTTTTATATAAAATAAAAATGATAATTTTATATATTTATATAAAATAATGAGTTACTTATCTTTAGCATATGAAAAATATAATAAAATACCTAAATATTTAATTGTATCTCCTAATAATTATAATAATAATATTATAGTATATAATATTATTGAAACTAAAATATATAATAATAATAGATATAATTATTATTATATATTATCATTTAGTTTTTTTGTTTTAATATTTAGTTGTCTTTTATTAATAATAATTATTGTAACATCAAATAATAATTATAAAATATTTCCATAATTATATTAATCAATTTTAATATAATTACATTCTTATTACAAATAATGATTTTTTATTTTTTTTAATTGGTAAAATATATTCTATTTTTTTACCAATTTCTTCAAAATATAATTCTCCTTTATATTCTTTAATATTATCTTGTTAATATATATATTGATTAGTAATTTTTTTAAATTCTTTTATAAATGAACATAAATTTTCATTATATAAATTTAATGTATTTCCATTTTTTAATTTATAATTTTTTAATTTTTTAAAAATATTTAATACAATATTTAATCTTTCAGTTTTATCATAATTCATTATTTATATTAATTCAATAAATAATAATCACTATTTTGATCAACTCTTTCATATATTCTAAATACATATAATATTTCATCAAATTTAATTAATATATCATAAATCCCTCTATAATTATCATTAATAGTTAAAATTGAACCATTTAAATTAATATTATTTTCAGAAATAAATTTATGATGTAATATTGTATATGTTGTAGCATTATAATATGTAGATAAATCAATTCTTGCTATTTCACTTGATATATATATATTAAATGAAGGATTATCTAAATTAGGAACTTTTCTTGTAGTAAAAGTTGGTTTAATAAATTTTAAAATAACAGGAATAGTTTTAGAATTTCCAATTAATTCTAAACTTTTTGTAAAATATTCATTTTCTAATGTATGATCCGGAATAGTAATAATATTATTATTATATACAATATTTGTAGAATGTAAAGTAACACTATCAGTATTTTGAAATAAGTTATTAAATTCATTAGTAATAATTTTCTTAATTTTATATCTGATTATTACTATACCTGAACCACCAGAACCACCATTTCCATAAGGTGATGATCTTGTTTTAGCACCAGAACCACCTCCTCCTGTATTTTGTTTTCCATCTCTATTTGATTCATCTGATAGACCATCCCCCCCTCCTCCTAAACCTCCAGTATTACTATTTGATGCATGACCACAAGCACCACCACCCGCAAAATATACTTTTCCATCTGTATGATTTTCTCCAATATTAGTATCAGTTAATCCAAATAATGTTTTAAAATCATTACTTCCTTCTCCTGATTTACCAATACCTCCATCTCCATCTTGTGATCCATCATCATTATTATATCCTGGACCACCAGCACCACCTCCACCACCTGCATAAGGTGCATCACCTGAACTACTTCCTGTTATTTCATATCCACCATCATAACCTTGTCTATAATTAGATGTTATTATAGTTGTTCCATCCGATAGATATATATTACCTATTGTTCCACTACCGCCTTCTCTTGATTCACTTGTTGGACCTCGTGATCCACCACCACCACTTCCACCATCCTGTCCTTTTGCAATATTAGCAGACCCCATTCTACTTCCTCCTCCACCTCCTCCAATTGCGTCAGTTTGTAAATAAGAAAATGATGAATTATATCCATTTTGACCTGATTCAGAATTATCAATAGCATTATTTCCCCCTTTTCCTATTTTTATTGTATATATTCCAGTAGATACGATTTGATTTTTTAAAAATATTAAACCACCAGCACCACCACCTCCTCCTGGAACTCCACTATCAGCACCTGCACCACCACCACCACCACCACCAACTATTAAAATATCACATTCAGTTTCTTCTGTGAAATTAACAGTATAGGATGTTTGAGTTTTTTCTATAACTTCACAATAGAATCTTCTAAATTGATATGTATTAGTTTCATCACCCCAAGATGGATAACCACCATTTTCAGTATTTGATTTTCCAACAAAGTGATTTTGATGATTACCAATTTGAATATAATCCCTACCATTACTATATTCAGGTGCCACCACAGCACACCAAGCATCTTCTTGGTATAATGGTTGATTTCCTTGTGATGCTAGATAATCTAATAATTCAGTTTTAGTTGGCATTCTATTACCATTTGCAATTGCTTCATCATAAGCTTCTTGCCAACTATAAGGCGATTCATCCTGTCTAAAAGTAAATATCAACTCGGATGGTGTATAAGCAAATGTTAAAGTTTTATATTCAGGTGTAGGATTAACTGTTTCTGTATCTGTTGAAGATCTTACAAATACACAAGCACCACCATTATCTGGTATATGTTGCCAATTAAAATAATCTCCATTATAAGTATTTTCTCCATACAATGGATAAGCCGGAATAGGTGTCCCTGCAGTATTAACATCATATAAAGATACCCACGGTTCGTTCATTGAACCACCGGTTGTTCCTTCACCTGTATAATACCATTTAACTTGATGAGGTGATGAATTAATAGAAGATTTTATTACATCGCTTGCGCCAGCATTACCCGCACCAAATACTGCTACTTTTGTTGTATAAGTCCAATATTCAAAATTAGTAGTGCTAAAACAGAACTCATCATACCCAGAATCTTTAAATGACACAGACCAAGCATTATCATAATTATATTCAGTTCCATACACGTGAGGTTGAGAATTAGCGCCTTTTAGATCATCGTTTGTAGGATGCCAGCCGGTAGATGTAGATGGCAAAAACCTAACTAATCGCCATCCTTTAACACCAGTTTTAAACTCAGCTAATGATTGTAATGAATATGTTGTATCAGTATATAATGAATATGGTATTACAAATGAATGATAATTATATAAATTAGATATTTCAGTAATTGTTAATTTTTTATTGTATATACTAAAACTATCAATTAAAAAATCATCTTTAGTATTGGTATAAGTAGAATCATTATAAAAACCTAAATAATTTGTATCATAAATAATATCTGGTAATCCTTCAAATAATGATTTTGTTGATGTTAAAATATTATTTGTATATACTTTTAAATGTGAATTTGTAATAGTTATAGTAATATTATACCAAATATTTATTGATAAATCAGTAGATGCATTTCCACCCTCGTCACTCATATCATTTTTATAATAAAAATCAATCATATTTTTTGATTCATAATATGCACAAGATAATTTTATATAACCATCAGTTTGTAAACCTTCATTATATCCTAACATAAATATACCAGAATGTTCTGTATCAAAATTATTTAATAATTTAATCCAAAATGATATTGAAAACTCTTTATTAACTAAATCAATTGAAGGTATTTTACAAGTCCCATCTCTTAAACCATATGTAATTGTATTTGTATTAACATTATTTTGAAATCTTAAAGCATTACCAATAATTCCATTATCAGATATAGTAGGTGTTGATATTGATGATGTTATCAAATCATTACCATTACCAGAACTATCTGTAAAATCACCATCAAATTTATATTGTGCAATTAAATTATTTATAAATACTGTAGGTTCTTGTGTAATACCAATTGAAGTATTAAAATATAAAAATTGATTATGAATAACATATGGAATTGTTGATATTAAATTTAATTGAGTTTTTAAATTATTAACTTCTGATACTAAATGTGTTAAAATACTGGCATATGTATCAATAGTAGTAACCCCTCCATAATTTATAGAATTAGCTAATTTCCAATCATTACCATCAAATTGTAAATATCCATTAATATTATCTTTAGTAGTTTTAACAATAGGATTTTTATATTTAATAATAATTATACCAGAACCACCTCTTCCAGATGGTTTATTATCAGATACACTTGTAATAATTTCAACAGCAGTCATACCTCCACCACCACCTCCTTTACCATCAACTCCATGAATATTATTTTCAATTTTATTAATATCTATTTCATTTCTACTTTGTCCATTTCCACCACCACCTAATCCACCAAATCCTCCAATAAATCCACCATGATTACCACCACTTCCACCACCACCTCCTCCTCCACCACCACCATAATATTCATCAATTCCAGTAATATTAATTAAATCACCATTTCCACCATTTCCGCCAGTATAATTGGTTGAATCAATATAATATCCAATTAATCCATTTGATTTACTACCACCACCACCACCACCAGATTGATTATTATTACCAGATGAATCACCACCATTTCCAGAAAATGAAGAAATAACACCATTTGTTGAATTAATACCACCACCACCACCACCTTGTGATCCATATTGTTTTCCAGCATAATTAATTGCTAATGGTGTTGGTATTTGTGATATAACCCCCCATCCAGATCCACCTCCACCTCCACTAGCACCTCTAAATGCAATTTGAGTATTATCTTTTACTTGATATATAATTGAATTTTTACCTGGATTACCATTTTTGTATGGTGAAGTATTGTCAGTTTGACTATCTCCTCCTTTACCAACTTTAATAATATAACTTCCACTTAATTCAATTTCAGTTTCATATATTACATCTCCTCCTCCACCACCACCACCATATGAACCACCACTACCACCACCACCAACTAATAATATATCACATATATATTTTTTAGGAAAATTAATAGTATATTCAGTTTGTCCATCACCATTATCATTATCTAAATCATAAATAAATTTAATATATTGTTGTTGAATTGTAATGTCATTTGTTAATAAATTTGGATCAATAATTATTGAGTCAATATTAGGTGTTACAGTAGGTTTATTTTCAGTATCTTGTGTATAATCAAATACTAATTCATCTAAAACAGTATCTCCAGTATTTTTAGTTTTATCAATAGTCCAATCAAAACCATCATAATGTAAATATCCATGAACATTATTTTTAGGAATTTTAATTTCACGTTGAATATATTTTTTATAACGGATTACAACTATACCTGAACCTCCATCACCACCTTTATAATTGCTTCCAAAGTACGTAGTACCACCACCCCCACCTCCAGTATTTGTTTTACCCGGATTAGATAAATTGTTACTATTATATCCACCATCTCCACCACCACCTTTTCCACCTCTATTATTATATCCTGTTCCATCTGATAAATTTATTGAATTAGTTGAATTATCATTACCACCACCACCACCACCAGCAAAATATATTTTTCCATCTATATGGTCTCCAACAGTATTATCAGTAATTCCAAAGAATGTTTTAAATTCATTACTATTAACTTCATATTTACCATCACCACCTCTACCTCCTTTTTTATCACCATCACTATTACCATTTATACCTACTTCACTTGCACCACCGCCTCCTCCGCCTGCTCCTTGACTAGTTGAGTTTTTGCCATCTCCACCTGCAAAACCCCAACCTCTCCGTAAATTATTTAATAAATATTGATTTTGTATTGATGTTCCGGGTGAACCATCATAAATTTCATAAGCTGAACCTCCTCCTGATCCACCATTGGTTCCACTATGTATAGTAGCATTTGCTTGTCCAGTACCACCTCCACCGCCTCCTTTTGCTATATATGTTTCACTAAATATTATACTACTATCTTTACCTAATTGTCCGGTATTTGTTTGACCACTAGCTGCTCCTGCACCACCTCCACCAACAATAATAGTTACGTCACTATTTAAAGTTATATTTTCTAAAAATACTAAACCACCTGCACCACCACCACCAGAATTATCACTACCACCTCCACCACCACCACCAACTATTAATATATCACATGTAGTTTCTTTATCAAAATTAATATCATATTGAGTTTGTCCTATTAAACCTGAACTATCACTTGTATATTTAAATATTAAACTATAATAAGTATCATCAATATTATTAGAAATTACAGTTGTTGTTACATTTGTTTGAATTTCTGGTGTAATATCAAAAATTAATCCATTTAATATATCTGTTCCAGTATCTTTAGTTTTATCAACAACCCATTCTAAACCATTAAAATGTAAATATCCAGATAAATTAGTTTTAGGAATTTTTGTTTCATCTTGAGAATTTTTTTTATATTTAATAATAACTACACCAGAACCACCTGACCCACCAATAGTACTTATAACACCACCACCACCACCACCACCACTATTTGGTGCTCCATTTTGTGCTGCTGATGCAGGATTAGATTCACCCCCATCTCCACCACCTCCACCTCCTTGACCACCCCATCCACTTCCCAAATCTTCACCTCCTTGTCCTGTTGCGTCTTGACCATTTAAATCATGGTCACTATTTGCACCACCACCACCACCTGCATAATATATTAATTCACCAGTTATATCAATTTGTTTTCCTTTTCCACCATCTGGTCTTACCATTGTATTACCAATACCTGGACCTCCGGCACCACCACCACCACCATTTGTTCTGGTTCCTCCATTTGCACCACTTCCATTTGAACCATCATTTCCAAATGATGTTATACCATTTCCTGAACCAGAACCACCTGATGATCCAACATAAGAACCACCACCACCAGAACCACCACTATTCGCATTTTGATTTTCTGTTCCACCACCTCCACCACCAATTGCAGTTAATGTTTCAGTTGAAGTTGTAAAAATGGTATCTTCTCCATTACTACCTTTACTTCCACTACCATTTTGAGCTCCTATACCACCTTTACCTATTCTTATTGAAATTATTCCTTCTAATTCTTGATTTGTTTTATATATTAATAATCCGGCTCCACCACCACCGCCATATCTTGCACCTCCTCCACCACCCCCACCAATTATTAAAATATCACATGTAATTTTTTGAGAAATATTTAAACTATAATCAGTATAATTTCCAGAAAATTGATATGTAAACATTAAATAATTATAAGTATTATCAACAATATTAGGTAATACTGTTGGTGTTGATATTATATTAATTTCAATAGCTGGTGTAATATCATATGCTAAAGTATTTAAAATATCACTACCAGTTGTATTATTAGTTATGGTAACAATTGATTTTTCAATTCCAGAAATATTAGGAATTTTAATTTCGGTTTCTATAAATTTATATTGTTTACTAATTTTAATTATAACTATTCCACTACCACCATATGCTCCACCTAAATGATAATTAGCATTACCACCACCACCTCCACCTGTATGTGGATCACCATTAAATCCTCTTCTTACAGTTCTACCTGTACCATCTCCACCTCCACCTTTTCCACCAGTTCCTGCTTTTGATTCATCATCATTAAATCCACCACCACCACCGCCAGCAAACCATCCATCATCACCAACTAAAGTTCCAAAAATACTGGAAACATTTATTCCAATACCTCCATCACCACCATTAACACCACTTATACCGTTACTACCAATACTACCGGCTCCACCTCCACCACCAGAACTATGATTATCACCATTTCCACCTCCATAACCTTGACCATTTGTTCCATTTCCTCCTGGATAACTTGTTGATGTACTACCACCACCTCCTGATCCTCCATCTCCACCACTATATTTACCAGTACAAGCACCACGACCACCACCAATTGCAGTATATTGATCAAATATACTTTCATATCCATTTGTAGCATTTTCACGTGCAGAATCACTTGTTACATCACCACCTTTTCCACCATTACCTACTTTTATTTGATATGTTCCTTGTGATAATAATTTATTTTCTAATAATATTAATCCACCAGCACCACCTCCACCACCGAGATCACCAGGAACACCTCCACCACCACCAACTATTAATATATCACATGTTGTATTTTCAGGAAAAATTATTTCATATTCAGTATAATCATTAGTTGATTGATCATGAGTAAATTCATAATATATTGAATCTTGATTAATTGTATTATAATCAATAGAAGTTGTTACTAAAGGCATATAAAGTGTTTGAGTTAATACATTATATTTTTGTATTTCAGTAAAATTTGTAGCAGGATTTAAATGTATAGATTCTTCTATAAATTCTTTATATTGAAATCTTATAATAATTACACCAGAACCACCATTGCCACCATTAATATTATCTGAATTTTGAGAACCACCACCACCACCACCACCATAATGAGGTGTTCCATTTAAATCATCTGATGTTATATATGTTATATTATCCCAACCATTACCACCCCCACCTAATCCACCAATACCATGATCATTTTTATGATTAGTAGTTGTTGCACCTTTTCCAGAACCACCACCACCAGCATAATAAATATTTATTCCTGTTATATCATATTCTTTACCATTACCACCATTTCCTTTTATAGTCGAAGAATCTCTACTTCCATTATCACCAACACTTCCAGCACCACCACCACCACCTGGAGATGAATTAGTAGATGTTCCACCTTGATTTCCAAATCCACCTGATAAACTGATTGATTGTAATTCATTACCATGTGTTCCAGAACCAAGAGCACCTCCACCACTTCCACCGTCTTTTCCTGATTCATCATCTGTTCTTTTTCCACCACCACCACCACCAATTGCTATAAAATTATTTATACCTTCAATTCCAGTACCATCAAATTTTTCAATTGAAGTATTTTTACCATTTTCACCACCGGTTGTTGAACTAATAATAGATCTATTTCCACCTCTACCTATTTTTATAGTATAAATATCACTATTAATTTCAAAATTATTTTTATAAATAAGACCACCTGCACCACCACCTGCACCGGCAACTGCACTTGCAGAACTTGATCCAGTTCCACCACCACCACCACCACCAACTATTAAAATATCACATATTGTATTTTCATTAAAAGTTAATGTATATTCAGTATAATCATTAGTTGATTGATCATGAATAAATTTATAATATACATAATTTTTATCAATTCGATTTATATTTTCAGTAGTTATTGGTAAAGATAAAGTATTTGGTGTTAAAATACTTAACATTTTACCATCTAAATTACTATTACTTTTAAAAGATAATAAACCATCATTATTAATTTCAAAATGTTCAGTATTTAATGTTTTAAATGGTTTAATATTTAATTGGTCCCATGTATATATTCCAGTACTTGTAGTTGGTAATAATTCCCATCTATTTCCATCATAAAATACTGAACCTTTAACAATATTATTAATATTATTAATAGTTGTAGTAGTAATGGTGTTTGTAATATTATTTTTCATACTATATTTTATAATTACAATACCGGATCCACCGGATGCACCTTGAATATTTTTAATTTGTCCACCGCCTCCTCCACCACCACCACCAGTATGTTGACCACCTTCACCACCAACAGAATATTCACTATCACTACTATTTCCACCTAATGTTATTCCACCAATTCCACCTTTTCCATCTGTTGTATCACCTCCAGTTCCTCCACCACCACCTCCTCCACCTTTTCCTCCATCTCCTCTATGTTGTTCATCTGATGATGAACTTGTATCAGCAGAATATCCACCACCTCCACCCGCCCAGTAATAATTATTTCCATCAATATTAATTTGTATTCCATCAACACCATTTACACCAGATGTAGACGCATTAATACCACTTGCACCACCACCACCACCACCTCTACTTGAAGTTCCTTGACCCTGTCTACCCTGTGAACCATACTCTAAATATTTATTATTATTTGAATATATAATTGATTGAGAATTATCAGTAAAAACACTTAATTTACCTTGACCTGATGTATAACTACCACCTCCACCTGAACCTCCAGAAGTGTTTAAATCACCCGCCCCTCTACCAGCCCATCCAGCACCTCCTCCACCTCCATCAGCAGTTGCACCAAATGCAATAGTATTTTTACCTTTTTCACCTGCTCCGTCTCCTGTATTAGAACCTATACCTCCTAATCCTCCTTTACCAACTTTAATTTCATATATTCCTTTTGAAATTAATTTTTCAATAGCATAAATTACTCCTCCTCCACCACCACCACCACCTATTTCACCACCACCACCACCACCACCAACTATTAAAATATCACAAGTAGTATCTTCATGAAAATTAATAGTATAATCTGTTTGATCATCTGTAGATCCATCGTGTGTAAATGTTAGGGTTTTATGAGTTATCTCAGGTATTGAAGGATTTATATCATCAGTATATTTAACATAAACAGCTTGTTCTATACCTAATAACTGATCTGTTCCATTTTCTCTATACATCAAATAATGTCCAACAGGGCTAAATAATGTTGCAATATCTCCCGGATTAGTATGTGGATCAATAACAGAACCATCTTTTTTAACATAATATGTCGCAATCGTTGGGTCGGGATAACTTGAACCACTTCTATTATAAATAATTTGATCTCTTCTTCCTCCTGTATAATATGTTGAGTTTTTAGCAACAAAACCATTCGGTTTATATGTTGTTTTATAGTAATGAGGATAACTACTATGATAATCATATGTTCCTGCGAGTTGTGATGTTCTAATCATTTCACTTCTTTCAATAACTACCCACCTATCTTTGAAATTGTTGTTAATATCACTATCTTTTGAATGAAAACAAAAATATTTTACATTTGGAGCATCAAAAGGAATAGCCCATTCGGCTGTATCATCATTTGAATCTCCAATAGTAAATGAACCAGTTATAGTACTACCAGATAAAGTATTTCCTGATATTTTTCCTACATTGACAGGACTATGTTTAATTTTAGTCCATCCATCCATACCAGTTAAAGTAGATATATAATGAGAATCATCAGTATATAATGAATATGGTATTACTAATGAATAATGATTATATAAATTAGCTACTTCAGTTCCTGATAAGGCTTTATCGTATATACGGAAATCGTCATAATATCCTTCATTTGGATATACTTGATCTGGATTACCATCTCCTATGTGAAAACCTTCAGTATTTAGATTTTTAATACTAAATATATTAACACCATTATTTAATATATTATTTTCATAAAATCTTACATCATATGAATATATATCTGTTGAATGAGAATTATATGTAAATGTAAATGTATATAATCTCCAAGTATTATCTATAAAACCACCATCTAAACTTGATACATAATAACTTGATGATCCACTACCATTATAACCAATTATAAGAAGTTCATTTGTAGTGCTTTTAATATTAATATAAATTCTAATACCAGCTCTATCACTACTTGTTGCATATCTTGATGCATCAAATAATATATTCCATGTGCCTGTTATACTATTTGCTTTAAACCAAAATGATACAGTAAAACTTTTTGTTGAACCAGCTAATAAATTACTAAAATGAAAATTGGGAATGGTTAAAGTTGTATTATTAATTAATGCAGATTGTCCAAACTTAAAATTACCAACTGTATTTATAAACGTTGCAGGTATATTAGTGGTTGTTAATGTTCCTATACTACTACCAACAACACTATTAGTTAAATCCCCATCAAACTTATAATGAGCAATTAAATTATTTATTATATCAGGTTCTTGAATTAAATTAGTTGTTTCTATAATTAATTCAATAATAAAATACATATTTTCATGATTAATACAAATACCATAATATTTACCTAAATCACTATTAGTTGTATCCCATATTATTGAACCAATTATTAATCCTTTATCTGTTAAATAATTTTGAGGTGGATATATTATACCTGGATATTTATTAGTATCATTTTGTATTCTACTTGGATTTGTATTACTTTTTACAATTAAAAATGGATGACTTTCGGTAGTATTAACATTTAATATTAATTGTGTTCCTTTAAAAATTTTTATTGTTTTAAAATTAGTAGGTCCAACTGATAATGCATTAGTAAATTGATTTGATAATGAATCAATTCCTGTTAATATATATTTATTATTTTGATCTAAATTAAGATTTATATTAATTGATGAAGTTTTATTTTTATCAAAAACTGTTTTTAATATTGATGGAATATATACACCTCCGGTAGTATTAGCAGAATCTGGATCAACAACCCATTCTGTTCCATTAAATTGTAAATATCCATTAACATTATCTTTTAAAATTTTAATTTCATCTTGAACATATTTTTTATATCTGATAATTACAACACCTGATCCACCTGCTATATGAATTCCGGAAGGTTGTGATGCACCATTACCACCATGACCTATATGTTCAGTAACATTTGTTGGAATTGGATCACTTTCACCCCATCCATTACCTCCTTTTCCATACATAATATTATTACCTGTAATATTTATAATTTCACCATCACCACCCAAACCACCATTTTCTTGACTTGGTGTTCCACCATGTCCATTTGTTCCACCACCACCACCACCACCACCACCACCATCGTCTGAACTATCTGCATTACCATCATAATCACCTTGACTACCATTACCAGATACATTGTTTCCAGTTGAAGGTGGAAATGATGCATTTGGTGTTCCGGCACCACCTCCAGAACTTATTTCTATATTACCATTTTTAGGATTTGTATAAGAATAAGTATTTGGATTTAATGGTTCTAAAGACCATCCACCAGCACCTGCACCACCACCAGCAAATATATTTAATATATTATCATTATTTCCACCTGTTATTGAACTAACTTCACCATTATATCCACCCCATTTATGAACATGAGATAAATCTCTTGGAACACTTCCACCATTACCAACTTTAATTATATAATTACCATTTAATGATACATTTTCAAAATATAAAACATCACCACCACCACCAGCTGATTGCCATCTGCTACCACCACCACCACCACCAACTATTAAAATATCACAAATAGTATCATTATTAAAAGTTATATCATATTGAGTTTGTCCTGTTAAACCAGAAGAATCACTCGTATATGTAAACATTAAATAATTGTGAGTATCATTAATTATATTTGGAGTTACTTGAGGTAATGTTGATATATCAACATCAATTGCTGGTATAATAGTATAAATTAAATTATCTAATATTTCAGATCCAGAACCAGATCCAGATCCAGAACCAGCATTATTTAATAGTGATTCTTTAATTTCAATTTTATTATCAGTAATTTCAAATTGAGTTGTATTAAGTGTTGATAAAACATTAGTAGCATCTACACTATTTAATAATGATGATTTAATTTCAATTTTACTATTAGTAATTTCAAATTGACTTGTATTAAGTGTTGATAAAACATTAGTTGCATCTACATTTAAAAATAAATCACTACCATCAATTTTTAAATTTCCATTTTTTATATTAATATTACCATCTACAACTAATTTATCATCAGTTGGAACAGTTCCAATTCCAATATTACCATCATCTTGTAATGTTAAAATATTAGCAACACTGGTTGTTTCATTATGTGTTCCATTATTATTTGTTAAATTACCCCAATAAAATTCTAATTTTCCTTTTGTTGATGTATCATTATTTCTAATTGTAAAAGCTTCACTATGTTTTTTAGAAGAAAATCTTAATAAATCTCTTTCACCCGTTTGATTTTCAGAATTATTACCTAAAGTTAAAACAGTTTCTGGATTTTGTGTTCCAATTCCAACTTTATTAACATTTATTTTATTTGATTTAAAATCACTTTTTATATCCATTATATAAAATCTCTTAAATATTTAATTAAAATATACTTTATGTATATTTTTTAAAAAAAATAATTTTATCAATTTTTAAAAATCAATATCTATAAAACATGAGTTTAATTTATAATTACTTTCAAAACTAACTTGATCTTCTTGATTTAAATGTAATTTAAATGATACACTTAATGTTGATGAAGCTTTATCATTAATAGGAGTTATTGAAGGTAAATAAAAAGATCTATAACAATAATCATTTACTTTTATATATAAAATAGAATAACCAGTTCCTGTTGATAAATCGAATCTAACAGATATATTAAAATTATAAACTCTTGTTTCACTTATAGTTATTATATTATTATTTAATTTATAATTATTACTTCCATTTGTATTTAATCCTAAATTAGGTCCTGTAGTTATTAAATTAACTTCAAAATTTGCTTTTTTATAACTTAAAAAATTGCTGTAATCATCAGTTGATTCTGATTCATTATCAGAATCAACTAAAGTAAATCCACCATATTGATCGATACCAGAACCACTTGGAGATATTATTTTAAATACACGATAATATGATGAATTAATATTTATATAATCACCTTTTGATAATGAATATTCATATGTTAATAATGTTTTCATATCTTGAACATAATATATTATTCCAGTACTTTGTCCATAAATATTTATTAAATTATTTAATTTAATATTATCACAGTTATTATTAGTATGATTTAATTGTGCAATAATTGAATTTTTAAATTTATTATCAATATATGTTTCAAGACGGGTTATTTGATCTACATTATTAATTTTAAGTGTTTTTCCAGTTGGTATTAAAATATCACCAGTTGTTGTTAAATTACCATCTTTATCTAATGTTAATGATTCTGTAGTACTTCCATTTGTATAAAATAATAATTTTTTATCTGTTTTTACACCTCTTATTCTACAATTAAAATCGGAATTATCTGCAGAAGAAAAATCTATATAACCACCAGATGCAGATATACATGATATATCTATATATCCATAACTTCCAGTAGAATCAATTCCTAAATTTATTGAATTTTCTCCCGGAGTTTTTGTTGAAGTGGTTTCACCTATAATTTGTAAACCTGATTTAATTTTTCCATTAATATTCATATCTCCACTAACTGCCATTGTTCCGTTTACATCTAATGTTTTTACTGGAGTGCTTGTTCCAATACCAATATTTCCACCATCTTTTATAATAAATGCTATTTCAGTATTTAAAAGAGAATCTTTATTTACTGAATCATAAATAATTAAACTATCTGCTGCACCAGTTTGAATAACTTTAAAAGCAGTTAAAGATCCACTATTTGATATTGTCATTGATTCAGAGGTTGAAACATCTGAATCAATTTGTAAATATTGACCTCTTATTGTTATATCACCTTGAACTTCTAAATCTTTTTTAAAAAGACAATCTTCATCAACTTCTAATTTTGAATTAATTGTTACTTTATCATCACTACTATTATCATTATTTGTAATAATAAGTCCATTATTATTACTATTATGTAATGTTAAATCATCAGTTGATATCAATTTAGATGAAATTATATCACTATTTGTTTTTATTTTACCACTTACATATAATTTTGTTTCTCCTGATAATAATGCTGATGGATTTACACCTATTACAACTAATCCATCTGTAATTGTATCTGTTATTATAATACCATCTCCAGTATTATTCGTTATTTTTAAATTATTTGTTTTTGCTTTAACTGTTTCTGTATAAATTTGAACCGTATTAACTTCACCACTAGAACCATATATTACTGCTTTATTATTAACAATAGTTCCAATTGAACTTCCATCTAATAAATTTAATTCATTTGGGTTTGATGTTATGTCAGTGCCATTTATTTGTAATTTTGTTGCATTAATTTCACCACCAGAACCATATATTACTGCTTTA
>Ga0209425_10001388_pt1 | contig 28326 bp, 13 predicted proteins | sample COG_05_FD_184749 | JGI IMG/M metagenome (GOLD analysis project Ga0209425, IMG submission 184749) | Pelagic Microbial community sample from North Sea - COGITO 998_met_05 (SPAdes) (version 2) | ecosystem: Environmental > Aquatic > Marine > Neritic zone/Coastal water | place: Helgoland, sampling...
CCTCTTCCTCCTCCTCCTCCTCCGGCTGCGGGGTCCACATCGCGATGTTCTCTATCTTCACGGGCTGTTTCGGTCGCTGGAACGGGTCCGTCTCCACCCGGTCGATAATCTTCATCAGCCTGAGCCCGTCGATGACGCGGCCGAACCCGACTCTCTTCCCGTCGAGCGAATCCAACACGCACTGAGTCACGTAAAACTGGCACCCGTTCTTGTTCCGCTTGGCGCTCGCCATCGCCAGGATGCCCGGCTTATCGTGCTTGACCCTGAAGCATTCGTCCCCGAAGGACTCGCCGTAGATGCAGCAGGCTTCGCCGGTACCGTCCTTCTTAACCACGTCTCCCGTCTGGAACCAACCGCCGGCCATCACCTGATGGATGAGGCACCCCGTGTACCCGGCGCCGTCGGGGATCTCGTCGTGCCCGCCCTTGACCAGTGCCTTGAAGTTGGCGCACGTCTTGGGCGTGTGGTCCGTGAACAGCTCGATGAGCAGCTTCCCCTCCACCTCGCCGCCGATGCTCACCTCCATCTGCACGTACTCCCGGCCAGTCTTGGCGACGTACTCCCTCATGTGCGTCTTGGCCAGGCGCTCGTAGAAGATCGGGTGGGTGCGGTCGGTGTACCCGAACGTCGTCTCGCAATACGCCATGAACGCGTCCCGCCCGCCGATGTACCGTCCGGCACCCGCGTGGCACAGCACCGCGCCGTTGTGCTTACGGACCTCCGGGTAGAACGGGACCATCAACTCGGGGAGGGCCAAATCGTAGTCGGCGGGGAGGAGGCTCTTCACGTCCACCTGGATGCCCCCGATCTGGGTGGCGATGAACTCGGCAGCCTTCTTACATTGCTGGAAGTGCGCGTCGTTCAGTTTCCCGGCGACTGTGATGACCACCATGTCGAGCCGTCAGCCCTCTCCGCGGGATGGAATGCGATTGTTGGACCCGCGTTTCTATTTTGGGCAATCGATTTTTTTGGATTTGGGCAGGAGAGCTCGGCTCGGAGCCAGCCGAGAGTCGCGTTGTGACCGGAGAGGAGATCGCATACATAGGGGCGCCCCCACAGTGCCGATAAGGTCGGGTGTGGGTGTGACCGTTCAAACGCGTCTAGGAGCGGAGGCGGTTGCCTTCCGCGAGACCGGGGGTCGTCATGGGTGACGACGAGGTGCGCATCCCCACCCCTTCCAAACTCCCAATCCTCAACCCGCGCAGAGCATCGCTGACTGAATTTCCCGTTTTGGCCCTCCCCGACCATCAGGCGCCCCTCTTCGAGGGCACGGAGGAAGAGATCGCCGCTGCTAAGAAGATTCAGGCGATGCATCGAGGTCGCGCCGCCCGCGCGGACGTCGAGAAGCTCAAGGCTGACAAGCAGGCGGCCAAGGAGGAGGCCGAGGCTGCGGCCAAGAGCCTCAAGCTCGCCGAGGAGACCGCCCTACTTGCCGCCGAGGCTGAGCGCGAGGCTGGGGAGATCACCGGCACCGAGGACGAGCAACAGGCGGCCGTCAAGCTGCAGGCCATGCAGCGAGGTCGCAAGGCTCGCGCCAGGGTGGCGGAGCTCAAGGCGCAGAAGCTCGCCGCCGAGGCTGCGGCCGCGGCTGCCGAGGCCACTGCCGAGGAAGCCGAGGTTAGCGCGGCATCCGCCGCGGGCGCGGTTGAGGAGGAGGTTTCCTTCGAGGGAACCGAGGAGGAGCACGGGGCCGCGGCTAAGCTTCAGGCGGTTCAGCGCGGACGTGCGGCGCGCGCCAAGCTTCGCGCCGACCGAGCCGCGGCGGCCGCCAAGGTTGCCGAGGTTGAGGCTCAGATGGCGCAGACGGATGCGGCGGAGGCTGTTCACTTCGAGGGCACCGAGGAGGAGCAGAGCGCCGCGACCAAACTCCAGGCGGTTCACAGGGGACGTAAAGCGCGCGAGGACGTGGACCGTCTCAAGAAGCAGAGAGAGGCGGCGGCTGAGGCCCAGAAGAAGGTTGAGGAGGCCCAGGCGAGTGCGACGAGTGAGGGAGCGTCGCACCTCGAGATGCTCGTCGCGCAAAAAGCCAAGTTTGACGAGGAGGCTGAACAGATCGAGCAGGAGTTTGCCGAGTGCAAGGAGGAGAACCAGGAGGCGATCGACGCCGCGGAGATGGAGGCGGCGGAGGCTGAGGCTGCCGCCGAGGCTGCCGAGGCTTCCGCAGAGGCTGTCGAGGAGGAGCCCGCCGCCGAGGAGGAAGCCGAACCTGAGGAACCGGAGGAACCCGAGGAGCTCGACGAGGAGGCTGTCGCCGCCGCCGCCGCCGCCGCCGAGGCTGCCGCCAAGGACGCCGAGCGCCAGAAGGACGCCGAGAAGATGTTCGACGGCGAGAACCACGGCCAGGTTCCCGACGCCAAGGCTAGGATGGCCATGCTCACCGCCAAACTCATGGACGTCAGAGCCAAATCGGTCCAGTTCGAGGCTGAGATATCCGACGTCAACGCGGCGCTGGACATCGAGGGTCTGGAGAAGGGATTCTTCGCCGCGGTGCAGCTGCGGGAGTGGCGCATCACCCACGTCGAACGCATGAAGGTGGTCGCCAGGAAGGCTCTGGCTGACGCCGCAAAGGCAAAGGGCGATTGGAAGATTTGGGAGAAGCGCACAGAGGAGAGGGAGGAGACCGAGGAGGAGGACTTCCCCGCGGTTCGAGCCAAGGCTGTCGCCGAGCTCAAGGACCTCATCGCCGCGCGCGATGATGCTGACGCCAAGGCGCAGGATGTGGCCAAGGAGCTCGAGGACATGGGCCCCGAAGATCCAGAGCCGGAGGGACCCAAGAACTACAAGGCTGACGACTACAGGCAAAAGCCCGAGGGACCCGACGAGCTCGACAGGTCCGTCATGGAGATGTACCACTCGTTCGGCTTTGAGTCCGTCAAGCGCAACAACCTGGCGTACCTCGCGGACAATGTCATCATCTTCACCGTGGGCAACATGACCCAGATCCTCAACCTGGAGACGCAGGAACAGACCTACCTACCCGGCATCGACGGGCGGGGCGTGGGCATGGTCATGGTTCACCCCACCAGGGAATACTTCGCCGTGGGTGAGAAGGGCACGAACCCCAACGTGTACATGTACGAGTACCCGTCGCTGCGTTTAGTGCGCGTCATGACTGGCGGTACCGAGGAGGTGTACTCGTGCGGAAGGTTCAGCCCCGACGGCTCAAAGCTCGCCACCGTCGGCAACTACCCCGACTTTATGATCACGATTTGGGACTGGGACAAGGAGAGCATCGTGCTCCGAAGCAAGGCGTTCTCGCAAGAGGTTTACGACGTATCGTTCTCCCCCGTGTTCCCGGGGTACCTCTACACGTCCGGTACCGGTCACATCAGGTTCTGGAAGATGGCGGGCACCTTCACGGGCCTCAAGCTACAGGGCGACATCGGCAGGTTCGGCAACGTCGACCTCTCCGACATCTCGGGCTACGCCGAGCTCCCCGACGGTAAGGTGGTCTCCGGCACCGAGACGGGAACGCTCCTCATATGGGACGGTGGTTTGATCCGTGCCGTGATCGTGAGGCCGGACGGTGAGGGTGGCGCGTTCAAACCCTGCCACGAGGGTATGATTGAGGTTGTGCGGTTTGACAACGCGACCAAGACAATCTCGACAACCGGCGCGGACGGGCACGTGAGGTGGTGGGACTACGCCACCGTGCGCGACGCGGAACCCGATGATGACCATATCGAAGTGCTCATCGAGCCAATCAGGGAGGCTGCCATCGGTGACGGTGCCGGCGGGCTCTGCAACGTCAAGAGCATCATCACCACGGAGCCCGACCACTGGCTGGTGCAGGATGCAAACGGCGGCATCGTTCGCGTCGCCGTCGGGGAGGATGGCGAGATTGGCGAGTCCACCCGCCTCACCAGCTTCCACGGCGGTAGCATCAACGGCATGGACGTCTCCGCCGTGAGCGACCACGCCGTCACCGCGGGTTCGGACGGCACGGTTCGGCTCTGGGCGTACGCCGAGAAGCGCGAGGTGTACCGCCACAAATTTTGCGCGGGATGCACCTTTGTCCAGATGGCACCCGCGTACGTGGACGGTTCGCAGCGAACGATCGTCGCCGGATTCGACGACGGTGTCGTTCGTATCCTGCTCCGGTGCTCCGACGGGTTCAAGGTGATCGACTGCTTCAAGCCCCACAGCAAGAAGGTGACGGTGGTTCGGTTTTCCCCCGACGGAAACGTCTTGGCCACCGGCTCGAGCGACGGGACGGTTTTCTTCCTCGCCGCCAAGTACCCCAAGAGCCCCCCTAAGGCTCCCAAGCTGCCGGGCGTGACGCTCACCCCGATCGGTTTCGCCAAGGCTCCCGGCGGTGTCTCCGCGATCCAGTGGCACGAGAACATGAAGGACCCCAAGCTCCTCGTCGGCTGCGAGAGCGGGCACGCGTTTGAGATGAAGGCGCCCAACTGGAAACCCGGGCAGCCCGACTCGGTGGACTCCACGGTCACGTACGAGTTTGAACCTACCGCGACGCACTACAAGTTCAACCGACCGGTGCCCACCGCCATGTCTATCGTCGAGGGTAGGTATCCCCCCGTGGGCGACGAGCGCGACGCGGCGGATGCGGAGGAGAAGGCGGCGATCATCGAGCAGAAGCGGGTGATGGAGTTGGAGGCTGAGCAGCTGCAGAAGGAGATGGACGAGGCTGAGAGGATCGCCGTGTACCCGGTGCGACACATCGGTTACGTCCCGTTCTCCGGCGGTAACTTCGAGCTCGCGCTGGGTGGCGAAGCCGCGGGTAAGATATGGGAGTGCCAGTTTGGCGCCAAGGATCCGTTGCGGGGGACAAAGACGAGGCAGTCGGCGCTCACGCTCACCCGCGCCAGCGTCAGCGGCAAGCTCAGCGTGCAGGCGTTCGAGGACGGAACCGTGCGCGTGGCACCCTCCAGGGGCAAGTCGTACTGGGTCGGGGCTGTGCACGACGGCATCTACGGGTCAGTCACGGGCGCGGCTGTCACCAGGGACGACTCGTTCCTCCTCTCGACGTCCAGCGACGGCTCCTTCTTTGCGCAGAAGATTGGCGCCGGCTTGTTGGCGGAGAGGGTCCCGGCGTCCGACGCCGAGGAGGTGGCCACTGTCGCCGAGGAGCCCACGTCCGCCGTCGAGGACATCGCGGACCCGACTAAATACTCGTACGAGGAGGAGAAGATCAAGCTCGCCGAGGACATCGCCCGCGAGGCTGCCGAGGAGGCAAAGCTCGGCGTGAGGGGCTACGTCGACAAGCTCCGGGGCGAGTTCCAGGCTCTCCTCGCCGAGAACGAGGCCAAGCCTCCGCACGAGCGCCTGCCCCGCGAGGCATTCGAGGTAGACCCGGGGATCCGCGAGGTTGTCGAGGCGGAGACTCAGGGCAAGATGGAGATGGTCAAGGCTGAGTTTGCGTGGCTCAAGGAACGAGCCGACCTGCAGCTCAAGCGCCTTCAAGATTTTTTCTTGGACCCCGTCGAGTCGGAGCGGGTCGTGCTTCGATCGTTCGGATCCGGTCGACGCTCGTTCGCGGTCACCAGCTTCAGGGTGGCCAGGTTCAGCGAGGCACTTCGCGCGGACATCGAGCGGTGCCACACCACGGAGCTTCAGCGCAAGACTGCCGGCGCCGGCGCGAGGGCGGGTCTCACCCCGGGTAAGAGTTTCAGGAAAAACGTCGCCGAGGATGACACGGAGCCAAAGGTGGATCCCGAGGCTGAGCTCATGAGTGAGGGCAAGTACGCGGAGAAGCGCGCCAAGCGCAAGGCGAGGGAGGCTGAGTGGCGCGAGTTCAACGCGTCAAAACCCGATCCAAAGTACGAGAACCCCGACGATCTGGCCGCCATCGAGGAGGCTAACCGGACCCGCGGAGATTTCAAGCTCAAGTCGGAGCCCGATTACGTCGTGCCCGAGGAAGACCAGCAGTTCTACGACCGCAAACGTCGCCAGATGCTGCTACTCGAGGAGGCTGTGCACGAGATCAAGATGGAGTTCAACCGACGGTTTCTGGCGCTTCGAGCCGTCCGCAAGTCCGCGGTTGAGGACGTGCAGTCGTCGGCGAAGAGAATCGCGGAGATCACCGTGCGGCTCGACGACGCCGACCAGCCCGAGGGATTCGAAGCGCTGTCCGTCCTCACCGAGCCCTTCAGCGCCACGCCACTCGCGGACGAGTACCCCGCGGAGTTCCGGGCGGCCGCGACCGATGAGGAGCTCAAGGCTTACGACGAGGAGCAGAAGGCTGCGGCGGCGGCGGCGAGCGGGGGTGGCGACTTTGGCGGGTTCGGCGGTGGCGGCGCGAAGAAGGACGAGAAGGAGGAGAAGGAGGGCGACGCGCGCAAGTCAGCGGGCAAGGACGACGCCAACGATGAGTACTCCTTGGCGGCCAAGGCCAAGGCTAAGGCTCACCCGCGCGAGTCGCTCGCCGCGGCGGCGCCGGCTACGCCCTTCGAGGAGGCTGAGAACGCGACTGTTCACGCCGGGCTGAAGCACGAGCGCGCGTACCTCGTCACCAAGCGCCGACAGACGGTCGCATCTTTCGACGCCACCCTCCGCGCCATGCGCCGCGAGAAGGCTGACGTCGAGTACGAGCTGAAGGTTGCCGAGATGAAGCAGCTCACCCTGAACCGCGAGCTCATCATGCTCAAAAAGTTTGAGCAGAAGGAGAACGAACTCGACGGTCGGCTCGAGGAGAGCATCCAGGCGCACGCCGACCTCTGCAACGACATCGAGCGCCGCGAGGAGGAGCTTCATCTCAAGATTGACGAGCGCGACGGCGTCACCGCCAAGCGCGACAAGGTCATCGCCAGCTTCGACAACCTCGTTTCATCCGATGACGAGCACCGCCCGATTCTCTTCAAGTACTTTCTTAAGAAGGTTCGCCGGGTCAAGCCCCGCGATTCCGACGCGGGGAGCGACAGCGAGGAGGAGGAGGACGACGACTCCGAGTACGACTCTGAGGAGGACGAGGAGGAGTTCCTGCCCGAGGGGTGCGAGGAGGAGCTCTACGATTCGGTGTTGGAGTTGAGGGAGCGGCGGCTGGACGAGCACTACGTCATCAAGGATCTCACCAAGGAGATTGACGCGATGAAGAAGGAGCTCGACGGCGTCAAGAAGAAGGAGAAGGCTGCGAACGTCGTGGTGGAGAAGCTCGAGGTTGACCTGGAAAACTATAGGCTCGAAAAGCAACGGCGCCTGAACAACGACGTGGACGTCACCGTCATGCTCCGGTCCAGGCAGCTCGAGTACCTCCACGAGGGCAAGCTGCCGACTTCCATGGACAACGGCTTGGTGTTCTCCAGGGAGACGAGGACCTCGCTCAGGCGCCGCATCGACGAGCTCATCGAGGACAAATCCGCGCTACGTGAGACGCAGGCGCAGCTCCGAAAGGACTTTGTCGCCATGCAGAACACCAAGGAGGAATACGAGAGGCGCAACGCGGGTCTCGACGCGAGGGCCATCGACACGCAGATGTTCAAGTACGGCAGCCTGATCGATTTGGAGAAGCTGGAGGTTGCCATGATCCCCAAGAAGCCCGTGGAGGCGCTCAAGGCTAAGCTCCGGGACACGGAGCAGGCCAACGCGGCGGAGATGAGGCAGTGGGCGCAGGCTTTATCCGACGCCGTGGATGAGATGCACCACAAGACGGCGGCCAACACCGAGTGCCTGGAGCAGGTGGCGGACCTGACTCGGCGGCAAAGGGACCTGACTCGCGAGCTGGTGAGCACCAGGAAGACGGCGTTCGTGGATCCCGAGGCGGCGAAGAAGAGGGAGACGGCCGAGCGCGATCACCTCGTGGCGGTCGTCAACGAACAGGCGCGGGAGATTGAGAAGCTGAGGAACGAAGTCGGTTTCCTGTCAATCAAGGGAAACGCGCAGGTTCGATTTTAGTTTAACTGTTAGGTTGTTTTGAGAGCTATATATGCGCTAATCATCTAAATGAGCGAGGCGAAGTCCGCGAACGGGTCCTTCGGCGCCTGCGTCGGCGGTGTCGGAGTGGTGGACTGCTCAAAGATTCCAAAGGCGTCGTCCGTGATGGCCGGCGCCGGCGGGTCCGTCGGAGTGGCAAAGTCGCCGAAGCCGTCGTCGGTGTCCGGAGCGGTGTCCGGAGCGATGGGGTGGGACTCGAACGCGCCAAAGTCATCCCGCGCCGGCTCCGGCACGGTTGCCGTGACGGCAGCCGCCGGCATCTGGAACATGTCCATCTCGAGGGGTTTGTCCTCGATCGGCGCACCGAACAGGTCGTCGATCGACGGCTCGGGCGCAGCGGCAACCGGCTGCACTACTTCCTCAACCGGCTGCACTGGTTCCTCAACCGGCTGCACTGGTTCCTCAACCGAAGGCTCCGTAACCGAAGGCTCCGTAACCGACGGCTCCGTAACCGACGGCTCCTTAACTGCCGGTGCGTCCAGAACGTCTCCAACGTCCGCGGGTGACGGCGCCGCGTCCAAATCCCCAAACCCGTCGTCGCCATCCGCCTCCGTCTCAACCGGCGCCTCCACCGCGATCACCGAGGGGATGTCGTCGGTCGACATCGACATCGGCTTGTTCTCCGTCGGTCCGAAGAGGTCGTCGAAGGAAGCCGCGGGGGGTACGGACGCGGCGGGGCTCTCCACGGGTTGAGCGGCAGCCTCAAAGTCGGCGAACCCATCGTCCACGGCGTCCGCTGGTTCGGAAACATCCGGCGGCGGCGGAGTGGATTCAAACGCGCCGAAGAGATTTTCCTCAGCCGCGGCGGGCTCCTGCTCGGGTTCAGGCTCCGGATCGGGCTCCGGTGTAGGTGCATCCCCGAAAGCTCCCCACTCTTGAACCGCCTCTCCCTCCATGGCTGATTCCTTAACCTCGGCCATCGGCTCGAGTTCAGGCTCAGGCTCTGGCTCCATCACAGGCTCTGGCTCCATCACAGGCTCTGGCTCTGGCTCTGGCTCTGGCTCTGGCTCCATCACAGGCTCCATCACAGGCTCGATCATAGGCTCTGGCACTGGCTCCGGGGCGGCGGCTGCAAAGTCAGCGAAATCTTCAACCTCCTCGCGAGCGGGCTCAGCAATCTCCATCCCACCGAACATGCTCTCCCCCACCGGTGCCGGCGCAGGGGGCGTGAAGCTCGCAAAATCAGCCACCTCCTCTTGTACGGGCTCTGGCTCAGGCTCAGGCTCGGGCTCAGGATCCGGAGGGTGAGGTGCATCCTCGAGGCTCATCCCTTGGAACATGTCCGCGGCGGGTGCCACCTCGGGTGCCACCACCTCCTCGGGAGGAGGAGGAGGTCCCGCCGGCATCGCCACGGGCACGCCACGCATCTTACCCCCGACACACGCCGCCATGAGCGTCGCGTACCCCGCTTCCGTGCCGCCGCGCGCCCCCGCCGCCCGAGTCACCGCGTCGCTCAGTGACATCCCCGCGTCGACGTTCATGTCCTCGTACTCGACGTGGGCCTCCTCGCGCCCCGGGACGTGGGGGAAGGCGACCCTGAGCGCTTCCGAGCACCCGGCGGTGAAATCATCCCCTCGGAGCGCCGCTAGATCCCGTGCTGAACCGACCGCGACGGAGACCGGAGGCGTGGGAGGAGGAGGGGAAGGGGGAGCGGGTGCCTCGTCGAAGGATGCAAAGTCGCCAAACTCGTCCTCGTCCCCTCCGTCCACCGGCCCCGGCCCCGGCTGGGTCACCGCCGTGGGCTCGGGAGGCTGCTCGGCGAAGTCCCCGAACTCATCGTCGTCATCCACCGCCGCCGGGGCCGCGGGGGCAGCCTCGAAGTCGGCGAAGTCGGCGTCGTCTTGCACCGACCGATCGCCAACAACGGGGGTGACGCTCGGCCCTTCGACGCCGTCACCGTGCGCTGTGGGGACGTCCCGGGGAGGATCCGTGGGCTCCGCGGTGATACTCTGATCCGCGGCGCCCCCGAACGCTCCCCACTCGTCGTCCTCTTCCTGCATCACGCCCGCCTCTGCCGGGCGCGTGTGCCTCTGTCACCTCCGTTTTTTGCCAACTCGAGTTTTGGTTCTCACCGTGCCGTTGGATTTAGGTTTTCCACAACTCCGGGCGACGACTGACCGTCCCTGGATCTTATCATCGACCAAAAGATGTCCGGTGGCGCCGTTGACGCCTGGCAGGTCTCCGCGGTCGCGTCGCTCGTGGAGGAGCTCGACAAGAAGATCCTCGTGGTGCTGAGGGACGGGTCCAAGATCATCGGCTTTCTTCGCTCGTTCGATCAGTTTGCCAACATCGTGCTGGAGAACGCGGCGGAGCGCATCATCGTGGGTTCCTCCTACAGCGACATCCCCCTCGGTCTATACATCGTGAGGGGTGAGAACGTGGTGCTTATGGGGGAGATCGACGAGACTATCGAGACGGACGGGCTCACCGAGGTGAGCAACGAGGAGATCAAGCGCGAGAGGGAGGCGGAGAAGGCGGCCGACATGGCCAAGGGCGAGATGCTCAAGCGCATGGATTTCCTGGAGGACTGAAAGGTGAGTGCCCACGACGGCAACTTGCACGACCCGCGAGAGTCTTGGGAGTGATGAACATCAACATGCTAATTTTGATGGCGGTTCGTAGAACCTTCAACTGATGTTTGATCGATAGGACTGACCCTCGACTCGACACGGATTTTTTTCACTCGACTCGGGAAAGCACGTGACGATACGCGTCATCGCACCTTTGGTGAGACTTGTGCTTGGCGGCCTTGTCCGATGAATCCATAACAATTAACTCCAATGGATCCTTCAGATGCTTTCCCGACTGAGACACGGCGCTCGGCCCGATCGAACGACCCGACCACGTCCTGACCTCGCTTCCCCATTCCCGTCACAGGACCGTGCACGTCGCTGCCGACCACTTAGACCTCATAGCCGCTCATAGACTAGTTATTTGAATTTTGAAAGGATAAAGGATCATCATTACAAGTTTGTGGGTGCTTTGGATCAAGGGGATGGAAGCGTTGGTGCGTGCGCTGTGAATTCAATCGGTCGCGCCGGGACTCTGTTCAAAGATTTTCCCCGGTGCGACGTCACTTCAACGCATCATACATCCGTCGCATCCTCCCCCGTGTGTACCTGCGTATAAATACACCACTTACGTCTCCACGGCCAGGCGTCCATCGTACAGGGCATCGTACGTCTTCGCGTGTTCCACAATCCGTGCGCACAGTACGCGCACCGAAGTCTTTGGCACGATTCCGTCGACGTCGGCCTCTTTCATCGCACGTGTCGCCGTGTCGCAGATGGCGGCGTGGTCCTTGGCGTGGGACTCCAGCGCCGAGAACCCGGCGTTGTGCGACTCACCAAACCCCGAGTCGCGCATCAATCGCTCCTCGTGTGAGGCGTGTGCCGCGAAGATCTCGTGTAGCATGGTGACCGACGCCAGGGTGCTCGAGCTCGTGGCTACGATCATGGCGGCTGTGAGCTCGGCGTGTTCCGCGTCCATCGCACCGTGGCCGGTCGATGGCAGATCGTACGACTGCGGTGCTGCGTCGTCGGAGTCATCAGTAGCCCGCGCACAGCTGCCGTTGCAGCAGGCAACCGCGGGCGGGGGCCTCGTCGGCGCCTGCGCTTCCAATGATCCTCCCTCCTTGTCAACCAAGTGCGATTCTTCTTCGTCGGCTAGTGTCTGCAGGAGTTTCTCGACGTACTCAAAGGCTTGGCCTCTGAACTGGAGGAACGGCGGGGATTTGGACGTCGCGAAGACCCCGTTGGCGTCCAGCACGATCAGGCCCTGGCACCCGAGCTGCGCCTGGAACGTCGGAAAGTCTTCGTTGCAATCGATGAGGGTATTTAATACTTTTCCACCGTCAAAGTAGAGCTTTTGGAACTCTTTGGCGGTGCGTTGTGCCGAACGGTCGACGCAGATGCAGACGAAGCGCGCGTTCCCCACGTCGTGTGGGGGAGCGACGCTCCACTTCCGCATCTGTTCGGCGACCGGCCGGCACCCGCCTCATCCACTGTCGTAGAAGTGAATCACGGCTGGGGACCCGAGGAGCTCGTCGGCGAGGTTGATCTTTCCGGATTTCAGTCGCGTCCCATCGGCGTCGACGGGGGTGACCCGTAGGGTGGGGAAGTCACGTCCGGCGAGGTCCATCGTCGCGACGATATGCCGTGCAGTCGTGTGGGCGGGCGTCGGGACGAGGCGAGACGGTCGGGGGCGGCCACGTGTGTCGAGGGTGAAGACAAGCGCATGAGTTATACCAAGGGACACCAAGGGTCCACGGTCAATTTTCAATGAGAATCCCTAAAACGCGTTCAGATAAGCACACTCTTTATTTGGAGGTCTATTGACTCAAGATCAGTACAAGAAGGTTGCATTTTTTCCAAGTGATCGTGAAAACTCGCAAACGTTGAAACCCAACACGAGGTGCTGATTGATGAGACACTTTGGAACATCCGAGACGCGCATGTCTACCGTGATGTCTACCGTGACTCGTATCCTTTGCAAGCCGATCGTCCACTCGACGAGCGCCGTGCGCGGGTAAGCCATACCCTGGATCCCCATACCTTTCCAAAGTCGACGTGGACACGCAAAATCATCACCTGGACAATGACTTATCCCGTCCCACGAGCCTCTCCCGCCGTCGACTCACCGTGCCTCCAAACTCAAACACCATCTTCACGACAGCCTCTCCGGGAACAAGCGCGGGTACTACCACGCCTTCGCCGTCAACAGCACCGTCGCCCGTCACGAGGTGGGCGCCACGTGCGACGACTGCGGCGAACGGGGGCACACCGCGGCGGCGTGCGAGACGCGGGTGCGAAACACGAACCTCATGAACACGTCGCGGTGCGGCTCCTGCGGCGACGTTCACGCCCGCGTCACCGCGTGCGACCCAGCCAGGAGGAACAGGTTCATCAGGACGTGCGTGTCGGACGGCGGCGCGTCGCTCGTGCCTCGGAAGACGTTCTCGAGGCCGTGAGGAGCGCCGGAAATTCGTTCTACAGCATTCGAGTCTGAAGCAATGCGTTTTGTGAGTTATCACGGCAGTGGGGTCTCTGACTATTTGATCACACAGCCAAAATTGTCGTCTGAGGGCGCTTTCATAAAAGTCCAATTTTTTCTAGGTTTTCGTAACGCGTCGTGAGATCTTCCCGGCACGCACCCCGCCGACAAACCCACCCGCACGCCCCCTTCGACGTAAGAAACCCACGTAAGAAACGATGACGACGACAAGCAAGGATTCCCGAGTGCCCGTCACCATCCTGACCGGCTACCTCGGCAGCGGAAAGACCACCCTGTTGAACCACATCCTGACCAGCAACCACGGCAAGAAGATCGCGATCATCGAGAACGAGTTCGGCGACGTCGGCATTGACGACGCGCTCATGGCCAAGAACACGAAGACGCAGATCGAGGAGGAGATCGTCGAGATGATGAACGGCTGCATCTGCTGCACCGTGCGCCAGGACCTGGTCGTGGTGCTGAACAAGTTTTCCGGCCGCATCGCAGCCGGAAACCTTAAACTCGACTGCATCCTTATCGAGACCACTGGAATGGCGGACCCAGCGCCCGTCGCACAGACCTTCTTCGTCGACGACGGCGTCCAGGAGCACTTTCGCCTGGACGGTATCGTCACCCTCGTTGACGCCAAGCACATCGAGCAGCACCTGGACGAGGAGAAGCCCGAGGGCGCCGAGAACGAGGCGATCGAGCAGGTCGCCTTCGCCGATCGAATGATTCTCAACAAGATGGATCTCGTCGACGAAGCCGACGTGAAGCGCATCACCGCCAGGCTCAAGTCCATCAACTCTTCCGCGCCCATCGTCACTGCCGAGCGCTCCAACGTCTCCGTCGATTCCGTCCTCGACATCCACGCCTTTGACCTGAAGAAGACGGTGGACATGGACCCCGAGTTCCTCAACACCGAAAACGAGCACGAGCACGACGACACCGTCTCCTCCATCTGCGTCGTCGAGGACAGGCCCCTCGACCTCGACGCGCTTCAGCGGTGGGTCAACTACCTCCTGGTGAACAGAGGTACGGACCTGTACCGCATGAAGGGCGTGCTGAACGTCGCAGACTGCGACGAGCGTTTCATGTTCCAGGCCGTCCACATGATCTTCAACGGCAACTTCGACGCGCCGTGGGCCGACGACGAGAAACGCGAGTCCAAGTTCGTCTTCATCGGCAAGAACTTGGACCATGACGAGCTCAAAGAAGGGTTCCTCGCGTGCATCCAGACCCCGGAGCTGATCGCGAAGAGGAAGCTCGCCCTTCGGTTCGCCGTCGGCGACGCGGTCGAGTGCCGCACCGGCGATGGCTTCGTCGCCGGCAAGGTCACCGCGCACCTGTACCGCGACGACTTCATGCCCCCCGGCGTGACCGCGCCGTACCAGATCCAGCTGGACAACGGAAACTTGATCTGGGCGCCTGAGGACGACGACAAGTTCATCCGCGCCAAGGATGCATTCTTCGCGGAGAAGAAAGCCAAGACGGAAGCGTGAGCACGCCGAGGCAGAAACCGAGAGTGAGTTTTCGCGCGACACTAAACAGCCGCGTGCGACCTCGAGTTCGCATCCACTTGTTAGTAACCTTATTTCAATTTTCGGATCATCATTACAACACGTGGGTGCTTCGGATCACTAGTTTTACAACCGAACTCGGTTCGAAAGAATCACTTCACAACTTCACAAATCAATCCCCGCCGTTGGACTCGGCGAACTTCTGGAGGAAGTCCATGCCCTTGTCGAGGAGCTCCTCGCCCTTCTCGAAGAGGGTGGGCTCGCCGAGGGGCGTGGTGCCCATCTTGGTCGGGTAGGAGGGCTGCATGGCGACGCCGCACTGGCCCTCGAGGCCGTTGCCACCCTTGGCGATGCGGATGTAGCCATCCTCGCCCCAGGCCTCGCCCCAGGAGTTCTTGATCTTCCAGAAGTGTTTGTGCTTCTTGGAGCTCGGGTCGACGCCGTAGCCAACCAGGAGGACGCCGTGGTCGAGCTCGGTGCCGCAGTCCTTGGCCGAGTACACGCCGCCGGCGTACAGCTGGAACGACTGGTGGTCCGCCTCGATGGCCACGGACACGGGCTGCTGGGACACAGCCTTCATGAGCGAGTCCTCGTCGTTGGTTGGGACGTCCTTGAAGCCGTCGATGGCGACGGCGCGGCGGTGGCGGCGGAAGAAGCCGCACTTCTCAACCTTGGCGACGTACTCCCACTCACCCTCGGTGTCGATGCCGCGGTTGTTGACGATCCACTCGAACCCGTTGTCCATCAACCCGCCGTTGCATCCCATGTTGCCGTTCTTGGAGCAGGAGATGAGCTCCTCCTCGCTGAGGGAGATGAGCTTGCCGGTCTTGATGGCGTTGACGCCCTCGACGGCGCCGGTGGTGGAAAACGCCCAGCACGAGCCGCACTGCTTCTGGTTCTTGACGGGGGTCACCGCTCCCTCGGCGACCCAGTCGATCGTCTCGGGCGGGGTCACGTCGGCGTACTCCCAGGTAGAGGCGTCGACGGGGGCGCGGGGTGCGCGGAGGGTACGGTCGTAGCCCAGCATCCGCTTGAACTCATCCTTGGTGAGATCGGCGAGGTGGTTCAGCCCGACGAAGTGCGTGTGCTCGCCCTTCTCGTACTCGGCGTTGTGCCTCGCGACGAACGCGTGGTTATCCGCGAAGATTCTCATGCGGAGCTCCTTCTCTTCTTCACTATCGTACGTCTTGCCGTGCTTCAAAGTCCACTCGTGGAAGACGTCTCGGACGGACTCAACCTCCGACTTCGCCTCGTGACCCAGCGCCGCTTTGAGCTCGGTGATCTTGGCGGCGGCGGCGTGGCGCAGCTGCTTGAGGTGGAGGGTGTTTGAGGGGACGATGCGAGCCGCGGTCGCGCCGGGGAGGGCGACGAGCAGCAGCATGACCGCGGCGAGGAAGAGACACACGCGGTGGGTCCTCATCGTGGCTTAGGTTTGGAAATTAAGTTTGCCGTTGTTTATCCTGCGAGAGAAGCGAAGCCGCGGAGGTGAGTCGAGGGCGACGCGAATCGTATTACGCGGGTTTGGAGAGACGTTCGTGGTCTGTGGGGTATCACGACACGTGCGATGGCTCCGAAGGTGCCCGAACGCCCGTGTGTGCGGTGCACAGTCGTGGATCCGGGGAGGTCGCGGACACGTGTGCACGCGTTGACGAGATTCTCCCGGGAGATTTGAAAAGACCCGGAGAACGGAGGGTAGACCTCCGGGCGACCGACGGAACGAGCGCGTTCGTCGAGGTCGGAAGAGAGGGCGGGACGTGTGCGCACCTTGGATCTCGATGGGAACAATCGCTGGAGCCGTCCGCCGTCTGCCGGTGCGCTCCTGTTGTGAACGAGGACTGCGAAATTCATCCATCTTCGTGGTTCGTTTTCATTGGACGAGACACGCGATTTCCGCGGGAGGTGACTTGACCCAGATCCACGAGTTCAGCCGGTTCCGAGTCTCGTTTCTGCCACCTTCATCATCATCTTTGTCTGCTTCATAGGAGAGAGAGCCCGCGACGGAGACGACGGAGACTATGGCGCGGCGGGTGCCGAGCTGGCGATGGACCGCGCTCGCGCTCCTCGTCATGTGCGTCGCGTCGGAGTTGATCCCGGCCGCGACCGCGGTCGGGAGCCTGGCCGCGCCCGCCTGGCAGGTCAGGGGCGAGGTGGGAGACGCCGCGTGCAACGTCGAGGAGGTTGAGACCGCGAACGAGCAGCAGTTGCACGAGATACTGGCGGAGCTGACCAACACCACGTACTTCAGGCTATTCCCGGTGGACCTCAGCCGCAAGTGCAAGTTCTGGAACAAGCAAAAGGTGCGCCGGACGACCCATCTGCCGATCCGACCACCCGCAATCGCGCGTGCCGTAATTAAATTAATTCCCCGCGGCCCCGGTACTCACCCCGCCCCCCCTTTCCCGACGCAGGAGACCGACGAGGATAAGCACGAGCCATCGTGCAGCGCACCCCCCGAGGAGGAAACGTCGAGCCCGTTCGGAGGCGGGTCTTCGTCCAACACGTTCGCACCTCCCGGGGAGCCCAAGCAAGGTACGTCGTGCTCGCTGGACCTCGCGAGCAAAGATCCGGGCTCCATGAAGTGGGCGCCCGCGACGACGCCGGTGGACATGCGCATCACCGAGCAGGAGCACATAGTGATCGCCGCCAACGACGACGGCGCGACGGATTGCACTGACGCGGACCTGCCGGAGTTCTGGATGGACATGTGCGGCTACGACGCGCCTTTGCCCGGCGCCAACAAAGATGACATTGCCGAGCTCGAGTACGTCAACCTGCAGCTCAACCCCGAGCGTTGGACCGGGTACAACGGCTCGCACGTGTGGTCCGCCATCTACGAGGAGAACTGCTTGAAGAGCAGCGGGAGCGTGGACGACATGTGCTACGAGGAGCGCGTGCTGTACAGGCTCCTCTCCGGGATGCACGCCAGCGTCAACATCCACATCGCGCTCAAGGCTAAGACGCCCAAGAAGGGAGTCGCGGGACGGGAGGACTGGTCCGCGGACCCGGGGCGGTTCGCGGCGCACTACGGGCAACACCCCGAGCGCTTACGTAACCTGCACTTCTCGTTCGTGGTGCTCCTGAGGGCGCTGCGTAAGGCTGCGCCGACGTTGGGGGTTATGGACCTTTCGCTGGGGCAGGACGGCGTCGAGGATGCCCGGACGCGGGCGTTGATGCGTCGGCTGCTGGACACCCACATCCTGTCGTCGTGCAGCGGGGTGTTCGGCGCGTTCGACGAGAGCATGCTGTTCCGCGCGGGAGGGGTGAACGGCGAGGCGAGCTCGCCGGTCGCCGAGCTCAAGTCCCAGTTCAAGGGTGTGTTTCACAACATATCCGAGGTGATGGACTGCATCTCGTGCCAGAAGTGCAAACTCCACGGGAAGCTGCAGCTGCTCGGACTCGGAACCGCCCTCAAGGTGCTCCTCCTCCCCGAGCACCTCCACGCCACCGCGCTATCACGCTCCGAGGTTGTCGCGCTCGTCAACACCGTCGCCAAATTTAGCCACGCCATCCTCGCCGCGCCCACCCTCGCGGCGGCGCACTCGGAGGCGTCCATCCGGAAGGCTTCCAAAGCGTCCACCGTCCCGGACCTGTCCTCCGCGGGCATCATGAAAAATCATGACTGGTCCCCGGCCACGACGAGGACGCTCATGGACGCCGCCATCAGCGCCGTCGCCGCGTTGGCCGCCGACGGGGGACTCGGCGCCGGGGATGAAAACGCGCTGGTCGACGCCTCACTCGCCGCCGACCCGAGGGTCCTGATCCTCGCCAGGCACTACGGCGTCGGGGACCCGGCCAAGTTCGCGCAACATGCGCTTCGTGCGGTGGCATCCGGGCCCTTCGTCGATCGACCCGGTCAGCAGGATCATCCATCGGACGTGGTCGTGGTTGGCGGCGGCCTGGCGGGTCTGACCGCCGCGCTCACCGTCCTCGACCGGGGCGGCAAGGTCACGCTGGTTGAGAAGGAGGGTTACGTCGGGGGTAACTCCCAGTGGGCGTCCAGTGGGATCAACGGCGTGGACCTCGGTAACGTCACGAACCCCGACACGGTGAAGGAGTTCGAGTCGGACTGCTGGCGGAGCAGCATGGGGGGCGGCGCGGGGGCGGCTACCGGCGCCACGTTGGGATGCGAAAAGACCGGCTCCGACTCGCACTCCTGCTCCGTCGACGGGGGACCCGCGCCGGAGACCGTCGAGCACATCCCCGTCCTCGCCGCCGGGTCCGTGGAGACGTTCGTGTGGCTCCGGGACAGGGTCGGCGTGGACCTATCACGCGTCGGGCAGCTGGGCGGGCACTCACACGCGAGGACGCACAGGCCATCCGCGGGGATGGCGGGCTCCACCCTGGTGCTCGCGCTGCAGAAGCAGTGCGAGGTTTACGCCAAGACCGGTCAGCTGACCTGGCGCAAGAATACCGCGGTGGACGAGGTCACCACGGACCCACGCACGGGCGCGGTGACTGGAGTGCGGTGGACCAATCGCAAGGACGGGCGCGTCGGTCACGACGCGTCCAGGTCGGTGCTTCTCGCCACCGGCGGGTTCGCAAACGACCGAGCCGGGCCCGACTCTTTGCTCCACAAGTACGCCCCGGACTCCACCCGGTTCGCCACCACGAACACCAAGGGAACCACCGGGGATGGCCACAAGCTCGCGTTCCGACTCGGCGCGCAGGGCGTGGACATGGCCAACGTACAGATCCACCCCACCGGCTTTGTCGACCCGAAGGATCCGACGGCTTCAACCAAGACGCTCGCGGCGGAGATCCTTCGCGGCGCCGGTGGTTTGCTTTTGACCCGCGACGGCAGGAGGTTCGTTGACGAGCTCGGGACCAGGGACTACGTCAGCGGCCGGATGCTCGCCGAGGCCAAGGCGGAGGCCAACGCGGGCGGGCTTCCCGTCGGCGAGGGCGTATCGTTTGATTTCATCCTTTTGCTCAACGACGCGGGCGCGCGGGAGGCGGACAAGCACGTGCCTTTGTACACGCAGAAGGGTTTACTGCGCGAGTTTGACTCGATCGAGGACCTCGCGAAGTGGCTCGACGATGAAGTGGGCGCCAAGGACGTTCGGGGTGGTGTGGGTAAGGGCGAATCAACTGACACGGCGGCGACTGTGAGGACCACCCTGTCTGGGTACGATGAAACAGCCCGGCTCGGCGGACCCGACCCGGCGACGAACAAGACATTCTTCCACAACGCACCGTTCTCCGGCTCCAACAAGTTCTACGCCGGCAGAGTCACCCCCGTCGTGCACTACACCATGGGCGGCGTGAGGGTCGATCACCTGGGCCGGGTTGTGGCTGAGAGCGGCGACGTCATCGAGGGGCTTTACGCCGCGGGTGAGTTGATCGGCGGCGTGCACGGTAGGAACCGGCTGGGGGGCAACGCGTTGACGGAGTGCGCGGTGTTCGGTCGCATCGTCGGCGGCGACGTCCCCATCGCATCGCCGTCTTCGTTCGACGACGCGGGCGGAGGAGGAGCGCCGGCTGCGGCGGCGGCACCCGCGCGGGTGGCCAGGAGGGATGTGACCAAATCGGAGCTGGGTGGGCACGCCTCGGAGGCGAGCTGCTGGGTGGCGGTGTACGGCGAGGTTTACGATTTTACCGACTTTCTCGACGAGCACCCGGCGGGCGCGGAGGCTATACTCAAGTACGGCGGGACGGACGGGACGGCGATATTCGACTCGGTGCACAGCAAGGACATGCTGGACGACTTCGACGCCATCGGTCCTTTGGTGGACTAAAACACTTAATTCTTTTTAACGATTCTTTGAACACACTCGAGATCTCGCTCGGTGCTCGTCATAGTCTTAGGTAGCATGGAGGACGCGGCGTCTGCGGAGAAGAGGTCGGCGGAGGAATTCCGGGTTAGGGTCCACGGCGGACCGCATCCGCTCCGCGCGGGGTCGGAAGGGGCCGCGACGACGTCGGGGAGGAGCCGTGACGATGCGGAACAACTTGCGCTCCAACCGGAACCGCCTGTCGACCCAAACGCGTCGCGAAGGATCGTGGCGCACTTCGACGTGGACGCGTTCTACAGCCAGGTGGAGGAGCTCCGCGACCCTCGTTTGGTGGATCGGCCGATGGCGGTGACGCAGAAGTACCTCATCGTCACGTGCAACTACCCCGCCAGGAGCGCCGGTTTGAGTAAGCTCATGTCGACGCAAAAGGCGAAGGCGCTGTGTCCGGAGGTCGTGCTCGTCAGCGGCGAGGATCTAACGCCGTACCGCGCGTGCGCCAAGAAGGTCCGCGCCGCGCTCTCCAGGTTCGGCACGTGCGAGAAGCTCGGCCTCGACGAGTGTTGGGTCGACCTCACCGCCGAGGTGGAACGCAGGATCGCGGGCGGCGGTCCGGCGTCAGATCCCGCACTCGCCGGTCACAGGCACTCCTGCACGTCCCGCGTGGAATCCAACAACAAACACAGACCACAGGACATACGCGCCGTGAGTGGCGACGTACGGGTATCCACCGTGGAGGCTGACGTCGTGGAGGAGGACCCGGTGCAGGAGAGGCGATTGAGAGTCGGCGCCGCCGTCGCGGCGGAGGCGAGGGAAGCGGTGCGAGCCGAGTCCGGGCTTCGAATGTCCGCCGGCGTCGCGCACAACAAGACGCTCGCCAAGCTCATCTCCGGCCTGCACAAACCGGACGATCAGACGGTGCTCCCGGCGTCGCACGCCGCCCGCGTGGTGGAACCCTTACCCGTCAGGGCGTTACCGGGCGTCGGCCACGGTGTCGAGAAGGAGCTCGCTAGTCGCGGCGTATCCATCGCGTCGGATCTCAGACGCGTACCGCGGGGTGACGTGTGCGAGTGGCTCGGCGCGCGGGTCGGCGGTAAGGTCCACGATGCGGCGTGGGGCGTGGACAGGGAGGAGGTGAGGGAGAAACCCGCGCCGTCCTCGGTGACGTGCGAGGACTCTTTCCGGTCTTGTACCTCGTTTGATTCCGTCGACAAGGTGCTCAGGGTCATCGCGCCGGACCTGGTGGCGCGCATGGACGAGGAGCACGAGGACGAGGTCGAACGGTCCATCGCACAGGGTGCGATCGTACCGAACGGACGGGACGCGCGGACGCTGACGGTGCGGTGGAGGGACCGGGGCAAGTGGGCAAACAGTCAAGGACCCAAGCTCACGTCGCCCGCCGCGGAGACAAAGTGGGCGCGGTCGTCGTCGTCCACCGCGATGCCGAAGGATGCGACGGACCGGCGTTTGGACACCGCACGACGCGCGGACGCGGTGCGATCGGCGGCGACGTCCGTGCTCCGATCCGAGCTCAAGCGGGGGTTCGACCTGAGGCTGCTGAACGTCGGCGCGACCAACTTCAGGCTGAGCGTCGCGGGCGGGGCGGCGGTTGGCTCGACCGCGGCGGCGACTGAAGTTGTCAGCGCGGCGGCTGCGATGAACGCGAGGAGGGACTACGACCGAGGCGGGGGACGTGTGAGTAAGACGGAGGAGCGCGCGGCGAGTGAGAGGGAGCGTGGGTTGAACGGCGACGGGCTGGGCGGCGACGGGTTGAACGCCGACAGTGACTTCGACCTCTTCGCCGAGCCCGCGCTTCAGGACGCAGACGAGGACGAGGAGGACGGCGCGGCGTTCTACGCGGACCTCGCGGACGTTCAGCGGTCCAGCGCCGTGGCGTCGACGGAAACGAAGGTTGCGATGGTTGGGTACGTTCCTCGCAAGCGCGGCGCGGAGCAGGCCAGCCTGCTGTCGTTCTTCAAGGGGCCTTCGAAGAGGTAGCACTAGAGTTGGCAACAGCCAATATAAAAATCCGTGCCACTGGGATACCTGGTATCGAAGTTTTCAGGAATGCCGGGACTTCCAAAAAATCGGTGCTCACAAGTGTCCAGGAAACCGTTTTCAGAAGTCTCCGATGGAATTTCGACCAATCAAAACGCGCGCTCAAATCGATTCTGGCCTCTGTTTCGAGCTGACTGTTCTCTGAAAAAGTGGAGCGCTCCGCTCCACCGCTCCACTCTTATACACACACTCACAACCAGTCAAAATGGCCGCTATCATGAACATCTCCGCCTCCGCGCGCGTCGCCCCCAAGGTGAGAGCTCACCCGCTCGAGAGCGCGAGCCGGATTCCTCGCGATCCGCACGGTCGCGCCGACCGGGAACCGGCGCATCAAATCACGGGTTTTTAGGTTCTATCCGGAACGGGCGAGTTCTCGGACGACGTACTCGCCGTCCCCGTCGATGCCACGAGCTCGGAACCGGCCCGTACGGACGCGCGTTGAATCCATGCGGGGTTCATCGCGCGCCTCGTCGTGTTTTCAGGGGGAACCCATCATCGCGCCCACCCGCGCGACGACGCACAGCGCTGACCCCGCCTCACCTTTTTCCCCCGCGATCGATCCACAGGTGCAGCTCCGCTCCGCCTCCTCCAAGGCGCTCAAGGCCAAGCCCGCGTTCGTCGCCAAGGCTTCCTTCACCGTCAACGCCGCCGCGGTGAGTCATTCATATCCATTCCGCGATTGAGACGGGCGCCCGCGGGTCGCGCGCAGCCGACCCGCGCGCCGTCCGGCTTCCCGTCATTATCCGTCCCAGACAAAAGGACGCGGGCGCAATCCTCGCGATTTTCCCCAACACGCACTTTTGGGACCCAAACGCTGACCCGCGCATCCCTCCTTTCCCGAACCGACAGGCCGATGACACCCTCGAGAAGGTCCGCACCATCATCTCCGAGCAGCTCGGCACCGACCTCGATGCCGTCGCCGCCGACGCCAAGTTCGTCGACCTCGGCGCCGACTCCCTCGACACCGTCGAGATCATGATGGCGCTTGAGGAGCAGTTCGAGATCACTCTCGACGAGGAGGGTGCGGAGAAGATCGCCACCGTCCAGGAGGCCGCCGACATGATCCAGGAGCAGATGGCCTAAGCGCGCATCACGCACTTTCGTCGTAGTTGCTTAGCAATCTCTGAAACATTGGACAGATTCTTTTCTATAACAAAAAGCGCATCCACACACAGTACTCCGCAGTCGGTTTCTTCGCATCCCAAACTCGCTATTTCCCCTCCCCGAACCCTCACTCCACCTGCCGGGGCGGGGGGCGACGCGCTCGCACGCGATCAGCCTTGGGCTTATTCTGCGCCTCAGCCTTGGGCTTATTCTGCGCCTCAGCCTTGGGCTCATTCTGCGCCTGCTCCGGCTCCGCCTTTTCCACCCTCAGGAACGGCCTCGGCCCCGTCGGCGTGTTCGACCCCGGAGCCGACGTATCCGGCGACTTCACCGGCGGCGTCGACGGCAACGCGCCACCCGGGGACTTGGCCGGCGTCGTCACGGGGCTGCGCGGCACCGGCGGGACTGTCTCATCCTCCGGGTACCGTTCTCGGGTCATCTGCGAAAAGTCCACGGGTTTCGGCGACGTCACCGGCTCCGTGACCGGCGACTTGAGTTCCTGTTTGCCAGTCCACGACTCGAGCCACTTCTTGGTCCGGCCCAGGCCATCCGCGACTTTGCGCACCGGTCCCGGGGGTTTGTACGGCTGGACGTACCGCGCCACCGCGTCGAGTAAGTCCAGCGGCGGTAGGTTGGTCCCTCGGTGCACCACGAGCCGGTTGGCGATCATGCGGAGCATGACAATCTTAGACGCGGGCGCCGGGCCTGTCGGCACACGGCCCCCGCGCTGCGCCGCGCTGGTTAACGTCCGGCTCAGCATGTACTTGCACGGCCCGTTCCTGCGCAGGCTCACGCTGGCGCCGTGTTCCGACAGCGTCTTCACGAACCGTTTCACCGCGCGGTCAACCTCCGCCTCGGACGTCAGCGCATCCTTCACGCGGAGGTGCGCGGGGAGTCGCATGGGCTCCGCGGCGTTGTACCCCGACTTGACCAGCGATTCATACTTGGCGTACTCCTTCTTCTCCTTCTCGAGCTCCCGCTGCGCCTCCACCGCGCTCAACGCCTCCGTGTACGAGTCCCACGCGCTCCTCGCGTCCTGGAACCACTCCGGCCCGGGGTCCCGCCGCTCACTCGCGGGTACCACGCGGTCAGCAGCGAGGTCCCACGGCTTCGGGCCTGTGTGATGGGGCTTGGGCGAGTTGCGCGCGCTGTAGGGTGAACCGCGGAAGAGTTCCCGCGGGGGCGCGAAGGTCCCGCCCGTGTGCGTCTGTCGCAGCTGGTGGACGCTGCGAACCTTAATCGCGCTGCCGGTGTCGGGCCTGGTGATCGTCTTGACCCCTCCGTGGGGGGAGTCGAACGTCCTGCTGGTGGAGTAGGAGGCGGTGACGACGCCGGGTGCGGGCGCGGGTTCGGTTTGCGAGCCGGGCTTGAGGATGGCCGAACGGAGCGAGTCCATCGACCTGGCAACCTCCGCCGCGGACATGGGCGCGGCGTCAGCGTCATCGTCGCCCTCGAGCGGCGGCGGGGGTAGGACGCCGGTGAGAGACGGCGACGGCGGCGGGGAACCCTTACCGAGTGATCCCGAAAACGCCATCGCCACCTGCCGCCATTTCTCGGTGTTGCTCCCGTTCGGGACCTCCTCAGCTTTGACCCCGTCGCGGTTCAACGCCGCGATGACATCCTCGGATTCCTTCATCACGCTCTCAACCGCCGTCGTGAAAACGCCATCGCCGGTGGAATCGAGGTTAAGTGAACCGCCTTGGCGACGGAGAAACGCGTTGATCTTACGTAGGTCGGCGCACTCCTTCTCCAGGAGCGTCGCCTTCGTTAGCCGGCTGGTCAGTGTCTCGACGGCGGAGGCGGTGACGGCTTCGTCCGTGGCCGGGGGACCGGCGTTGGGATCCGCGCGCCTCGCCGCGTCCGTCGCCTTTCTCAACGACGCGAACTCGTCCGCGACCACCTTGTCGAGCGGCGTGAGCTCCTTGAACCTTCGCTCCATCTTGGCCAGGTCCGTCTTGAGCTGCGCGATTTCCGCTCGGAGTTGACGCGCGCGGTTCTCGGAGTCCTCTCTGGCGCCCTCCTCGGACTTGGCCTTGGCGAGTAGCATGGCGACAGCCTCGTCCCTCTCCTCGATGGCCTTCATGGTCATGTTCGCCTGGTGCGTCACCTCCACGTTGACCTTGTCGAGCCGCGTTTGCATTCGGGTGGTGTACCGCCGCGATCGCTCCAGCTCGGTGCGCAACTCGGACATGTCCATCATGGCGATGTCCTTGGCCATCGGGGACAGCGCGGATTGACCCGCCGCACCCGGGGATTGAACCTCATTCGACCGCTCCCACGGCTGCTTCCACGCGTTGGAGGACCTGGGTGATGTCGGGGAGAGCGCGGCGGACCGGCCGATGCCCCCGATGCCCGCTACTTGAACGCCGATTGGATCCTTCGAGAACCGCTGCTGGGCGTACACCTGCGCGCGAAGCTCCTTCTTCTCGTCCGCGTTGACGCTGAGGAAGTGGTGGAGCTTGTGTATGACGTCGTCGACCAAGTCATCCGCCGCGCGCTCGTCGTTGGACGCCACGAGCCGCGCGGTAGCCTCCGACGCCGCCACGCTGCTCTCGTTGATCCCCGCGTTCGATTTCCCCGCGTCGCCGGGGAGTCCCTCCGCATCCGCATCGGACGATTCCTCCGCGGCTCGCATGGCGCGCATGAAGTCGCGTATCTCCCTGCTGTCGCTCATCACCGTCTCCATCCGGATCAACCCCGCGCGCATGGCGAGCTGTGACTCCTTGGACTCGCGGACTCGTTCCTCGGCGGAGTGCGCTCGTTTCATGGTGGCGTCGTAGAGGGACCGTTCCTCCGCGGTTTTGGCCTCAACCTCCGCGATCTTCTTCGCCGCTTCCGCCACGGCCGAATTCGCCTTTGCCTTCTCCTTCTCCATGTCGGCGAGCGCGGCGTCGCGCTGGAGTTCAGCCTCCACCTTGGCCTTGCGCTCGTTGGTCGCCGAGCCGACGGCGGAGGCGGCGGATTTGTCGAAAGCCTCCACTTGGTGTTCGAGCCTCTCCGCCTTTTCGTGTTCCTCCACCACCTTGGCATCAGCCTCGACGAGCTTGGCTTCCAGCTCCGCCGTCCTGGCGCTGAGCTCAGCCTTGGCCTCCGCGGCGGCATCCTTGGCCTCCTTGATTGTAGCCTTGTACTCGTCGTTGGATTCATGGAGGGATTTGAGCTCTTTTTGGAGTATCTCGAGCATCCTCTCGTTCTGCTCGGCGCGCAGGTCCTTGGCGTCGTCGGGTTTGGGCTCGGGGGGGTTGACGGCCTTGAGCTCTTTGACCTTTTTGCGCGCGAGCTTGCCGCGATGCAGCGCCTGAATTTTCTTCGCCGCCTCGATCTCCTCGTCGGTGCCCTCGAACGGGGGCTTCTCCTCGGCGGGCGCGGGGGGCGGATCAGGGGTCTTCACCGGCGCGGGATCCGCCGCGGCCGATGCGGCGACGGCGGCGGCGAGCTCCGCGGCCTCGTCGACCTGCGCCGGTAGCGCTGGGACGGTCTCCGTCGGGGCGGATTCGGTGGATTGGGGCTCCTGGACACCCTCATTTTCGTCGTCGCTGGAGTCGCCCAACTCGGAGTGCGACTTGTGCGAGCCGGTCTCCGCGTTGTTCCCGGACTTCTTCGAGGATTTCTTCCCGGGCTTCTTCTTCTTGCCACCCATCGCGTCCGCGCCCGGAGGATCAGACAGCGCTCGGCGGGTGTTCGCACGTGTGAATCCGACGATTTGACACAATTTTCCCTTGTGACGATGATCGGCCGAATTTTTTACGACTGCGACGGTCTATTCCTTGAGTCATTTATACGGAGTTCCCAAAAATAGACAGGCCAATGTTGAGGAGGAGTGGTCCACTGGGAGTCGAGCCCAGGTCTCCACCCGAGTGTGACTTTGAAAAATTTTAACCCTCGTCCCGTCCCCTTCATAGCGGGGCGCGAGAGACGGTCGTGGACATGGCGGAGCAGCCCGGGGAACCCGTCCCCGCGGCGTCCAAGCTCATGGAGATCGACTCCGACGGCGAGGACGGCGCCACCCCCGCGGAGATCAAGGCGAGGATCGAGCGGGACGTCGACGAGCTCTTCAGGAGCAAGACGATCGACGAGGTTGCCGAGATCGAGAAGAAGACGCGTCAACAAGCGGAGGCGATGGACGAGGACATCCGCCGGACGATCGGCGGGTCGTGGCGCGAGTTCATGCAGACCATGAAGGACATCGAGGACATCGACGCCAACCTCAAGGAAATCATCGGCGGCTTCGCGCACGTCCGCGACAGCCTCACGGAGCTGCCCGAGATCATCAGGAAAAACAACGAAGCTGCCGAGGCGCTCCGCGCCCCGAAGGAGGAGACGGAGCTCACCCCCGAGCGCGCCGTGTTCGCCGCCGGGTCCCGGGTCAAGTACCTCGTGGACACCCCGGAGAAGATATGGGGCGCGCTGGACGAGCGGGAGTACGCCGAAGCCGCACGAAGATACGACGCGGCGCAGGACGTCATGACCGCGGCGGAGGCTTCGGAGCCGCCGCACCTCACCCTCGACGAGATGGTCAAGAAATTCCCCGCGTTCAAGCAGCAACGCGCGGTGATGGACTCGATGAGGGCGCAGATCGCGCGAGCCGCGCGGAAAGCGCTGGAGTCCCCAAAGGCGTCGCACAAGACAATCGCGTCGGCGCTGGCAGCCGTAGTCGCCGTCGAGGGATTGAGTTCGGACCGGGCGCTGGCGCTGTACCTGCAGACGCGCCGCGCGTGGATCCGCGCCACCCTGAGGCGGTGCGGCGACGGCGGCGGCGTGGACCGCGTCGGTGGGGCGTTGGCGAGGGTCTTGGCGGAGCCCGCGCGTGCCGTAGCGGCAGCCGGGTCGTGTTTCCTCGGGAACGACGGAGTCAACGACGAACCCTCGGGTCCGAGCGGCGCGGCTGGACTTATGTTCGCGCAGCTGGACGTATCGCGCGACGAGGACGCGTCGCGGGTGCTGTTCGCGGACCTCGTGGACCCGAAGCGCGAGATCGAGCTGTGGCGCGGACGGGTTAACTCCGGGAACAGGGTTAACCAGTCAGCGATGTC
>Ga0209425_10001393_pt1 | contig 28307 bp, 28 predicted proteins | sample COG_05_FD_184749 | JGI IMG/M metagenome (GOLD analysis project Ga0209425, IMG submission 184749) | Pelagic Microbial community sample from North Sea - COGITO 998_met_05 (SPAdes) (version 2) | ecosystem: Environmental > Aquatic > Marine > Neritic zone/Coastal water | place: Helgoland, sampling...
CTAAAGCTTTAGTCTGCGACTTCCCAAAACCATATCTCCTGATCCTCCCTCTACACGATTTTTGTTTATTCTCGCCAGCGACTTCAACTTCATCCTCTTCGCTCTTGCCCTCAGCTCTCTCTCTTCTCGCTCTTTCAGCAGCTTGTCGCTGAGTCCATTCCCTGGTCTCACGGGCCTCCTGAGCTCTTATCTTCCGCTCTCTCTCTTCTCTGACTCTCTTGGCCTCTGCTACCCGAGCTCTATGTCTAGTTCGGTCCCTATTGGAAGACTGAAAAGACTGATTATAAACACGGCTTGGTCTTTCTCGAGCGTACACGGGAGGAGGAGACGGTTGACGATTGTATGGATCCTCGGGCTCAGGGGCAGCGAAGGGAAAGTATTGTGCACGGTTCCTTGCAGTAGATCTACCAGCTTCTCTTACCTTAGCCCGCTCGTATGGTGTTCTAGGAGACTCAACTGGTCTTGTCATGTCTGCATCCCCATCTTCATCATATGTGTCAAAATTCTGTATGTTGTCCCAAGACATCGTGTTTTCTTATACTATATGTTTTTTAAAAAAAAATCATATTAATTCTATTACATTTGTGGTTTCACCTCCCACATTTTTGTCTCCTGTAAGAGAACTAGAACCAATTAATTCAACTGGTTCTGACTCATTAAAACCACTACCGTTGATCTTATCCTGAAGTTCTCCACCCGTATGACGTTTACTTGTGGATCCGCTATCTCTTCCATGTTCCATTTGTTTAGCGAGTTGCATAATAGATGCTGTTTCCTTTTTACCGGGTTTAATAGCAGAGTTATTTTCAGAAGAATATTGATCTGTTAATTCTATCGTATTAGATGACATAGAACTATTATTCACGTCGATGTTATAATCAGTATTTTCTGATATACTCATGGATTCTTCCTTTTGCGGCGCGGAACGCGGAGGATGAACCGGCTTAACAGTCTCTATAGTATTTGACCCATTCGCTTTCTCTGTAGCAATCATTACAGATGTTTCGTCGATCCAACGTAATGCCATTTCGCCTTCAAATACTTTAAAGTCTCCGACATACTTCACGTAAACTGCTGGAACAGTGGTTATATTATTGTTCTTCAGGATTTTTCTAGTCATAGGTGAATCAACACGGACTGTACTGACGAAACTAAGATTTGGATCGCCTCTGACCCTATCAACCAACTGGAGGGAATCACTAGAGTGGCGACTGTATAATATAAAAACTTTCTCCAGCATAACTTTTTTCAGTATTAGTATATATAACTTAAATTAACAATGAATATTTTATCGCGAATAAACAAAATTTGATAATACATATTGTGATGTATTATCAATATAATAATAAACTTAGAGGTCAAAGATTGTTCTTAGCTTATGATAGAACCTCGTGTTTTTGATAAATTTAAATGATCTTGTTATCTCTAACATATCAGTCTTGTCCTCTTCATAATTCGAAGGATCAGAAATTCTGATAATACCGTTGTAGATTACAGGCGAATTACATTTACCCATTGATGCTAACGCACCATCCTTAGAAACTGTCAGTTTGCATGATATACACTCATTATCGCTGTCAAAAATAGTCGGACTAATCTCTAACTCATGACATTTCAACAAAAAAACATTTAATTTGGTAAACGGGACTTCAACATCAAATTCTCCTTCAGGACCTTGCCAATAGAATCTCGGTGGCATTTTTTAGCGGGGTTTTTATATTAACATTACAAACCATATTAACAACATTATTTTATTTTTCAAGTCTTATAGAAAAAGGAGTATATAAAATAATGTCTGTAACAGAACTAGTACCGAACTTGAAAGGTCTTTATAATGCAATATGGTCCGTCATACATGTGTCTGCACTCACAAACAACAACTCGGAATCAGCTAAACGTGAGTTCACTAAAATGATGTACGCATTCCAAGTTCTACTACCCGATAGATGTTCCAGGATGACATTAAGAATTTACATGGAGATGAACGATATCAATAAAGCATTTCCTCTGACAAAGGATAAAAATAGTTATAATAGACATTTATTTAAATGGACATACGATCTCCACGCATTTGCAAATCATATCAGGACCATAGAGAATAGAATGGCATACTCTAAGGGTCGTCTACATGATAATCCGACGATGGAACAGAACTCAACACTTGATTACGAATCAGCATTCTCATTACATTCGAATATTAACTCTACTAAAGATTGGGGGCCCAATTACTGGAAAACGATTCATGGTTTAGCTGTACATTTAGATAATAAACTCAAACGCGAAGCCTTCAAAACATTTTTACTATCTCTCAGGTTTACACTACCGTGTTCTACCTGTGCAAAACATCTAACAGAGAAACTCTCAATGTCTGAGTTCTCAGAAGCCGCTATGGATGCAGCATTCGAAAGTATAGAACCTAGGTTAAATGGATTCAAATATACTGTAAACCTCCATAACAACGTTAATATTGATGTGGGTCATCCCTCAGTAAGTATAAATGAAGCAATCAAGATACATGATTATTATAGATATGATTATTCGGCAGTTTTAAATAAGAAAGTTTGTGCGGCTGATAAGTACTCCAAGAATAAACGGTTCGTGAAATAACCTACTTACCTCGTCTCGAACTACGTGTTCTTCTACCAATCGTCGGCTCCACAGCCTTTATCTTAGGGGAGTTTACTTTATGAAATACCCTAGGGGTTGCGACATGAGTGGGCGATTGTAATGCGTCAGGTGTATCCTCTTCTTCCTCCGATTCCCAGCTTGTAATACTACTCATATCGTCTTCAAGATGAGGAATATCGTCAATAACTTCAATTTCTGTCGGCTGATAAGTATAAGGTTCAGGTTCAGGTTCAGGTTCATGTCTCACGGATGATACAATATTATTTAGCGGCATTGAAACTTCTTCTACCTCTTCCTTAACCTCTTCCTCCTTAACCTCTTCCTTAACCTCTTCCTTAACCTCTTCCTCCTCGTGCAATAGACTAGTCAACTCTCTATCAAGTTCTTCATCGGTAGGAACATTTAATTGTGAAAAATTTACGTGATCTTTTCTTGTCTCTTTATTCGTATCCATCACGCCTTCTTTATTGTTCTGTGCATCATGAGTTTGGGCTCCCTTTGTTTCAAGAGTATCGTCATTTATCGGTCTACTAGAGGTGGGATCACTATACATTTTCGTAAGCAAGTTGATATGTTCAATCATGGAATGATTTAACTTCTCAATCTCCACGATTCGATCCTCCAGTCCTCTGACTCTATTATGAAAATATGCCGATAGTACACCCATTGCGATAGTATCAAACGCGATATGTGCAATCTGAGATTTTTGCATGACTGGTAGTTTTTTGTATCAAGTATAATTATCTTTAAGTTTTGAAATGAGTCAGAAGGGTTAAATAAATTTGTAAAAAAAAATGATATTTTACAAGGAGAATTCCGTGTAAAATATATGTATATATATATTAAAAGGGTAGTTATGAGCAATATTGATTCATTATTGGATGATGATGATGAATGGTCAGCACCCAGAGGAAGAAGTATACTATCTAAGTTAGAAAAAAATGTGGATAGAGTATCTAAATATAATAAAGATCATACTTCTTATAGATCGTATAATATATTGGATCCTGATCTAACATTAAATGACTTCGAGAAGAGACATTTTAATAAAAATGCAGAACAAATATCACATATCTTCGAAAGTATAGATAGACAAGGAAGGGATATAACTACAAATTATATAGTAAACCAAGGGAATACCCTTACTTGCTGGCTGATAGCGTCTATACTTGTACTATCTATGTTCCCTATAGGTTCTCGTGAGAAATTGGACATACGACATAATACAATGGCTATGGAAAATAGACAAATTATGAAATCTATGCTGTATTATTATGTTAACGAAACGAACATCTGCCCTACAATGATAAAGAGTCTGAACAAATTGAATTTGGGACACGTAAACAATAAGAGTACGATCTTAGTATCATCTGTTGATAGTAGACGCGAAAAGGAAGGGTTAACACGTAAAGATTTTGTTTTACCGCCATTTATAGAACCCATTCGAAAGCATTTTCTATCATTAAACTTCAATGGTAAAAACAGATTTCTGCATCTCGATCGAGACAGTGAAATGTTTAATCTAGCTATCGAAGGTTTATTGGAAACAACTAAAATGAAAACTAAGTTAACTTACTACTTCAAGGAAGGATATGACATTTTTAAGGTTGTCGTTGAATATCAGGCTGGCGGAACCGAATTTCTCCCGGAGCTATTCAGTTGGGCGGGATATAATGTTGTACATGAGTCTAAGTCTGTTGATGAAGAACATAGGCGATCTTCCACAGTAGTTATGAATTCTATCCAGTTGCGAAATACAACTGAAAAAATCGAAAATATGGGACTTGAAAAGTACGAAGCTGGTGTAATCGGTATCAGACGGGAGGCAAGTGGAATGACTGGGCATGCTATTTGCTTTTTTAAACATGTAAACGGTAAATTGTATTATATTAACTCTTGGAATCGTAGGTCCATGGAACTCACAGATAAAAACTTACGGGCATTATTAAAAAAGGGTGGGGATTTATTAAATGTAACCGTAGTAAGAAGGGTTGTAGGTTTCATTCCCCCAATTAATTCGAGATATATAGCGTTGGATAGCAGCTCTAAAAGGAATATTAAGGATAAAATGACTATTCTCGCTCAAATACGCAAGTACGAAAGCGTCTTAACAATGTTCAAAACCGAGAAAGATTTTGTGTCGAGGTTTAATGATGTTGTCGGACGCTATCCGAAATTTGATATCGAAAAGGGTAAGAAGATACTCGCACAAACATATAGCAAATATTCACCCAAGCACAAACAGTTTATTGAGGAAACGCTCGAAAAAAATGGACAGGAATTTGTGGATAGATTTTCAATGCTACTTAAACAGAACCCACCGTTTAATCTTGATGTTATATACGATTATATTATCGCATACAAGATGAAACTGTTCTATATAACTGAGGATCATAAAATCATGAAGAATATATGCACTAAATATATGTGCAATAAGAAGGATAATAGTATTGATTCAGATTTTACACTGTGTAGAGATATATTGTTTGATTCTACAAGTGGTGTCATGAATGTTCAAACAGCTCGAAATCGACTTGGTTGTGGGACTTCATCGTCATAAATTATTATTGTTATATTTTCAAAAAAAAAAACTAAAGGCCACTGCTTTCGACTCGTATAAAGTCTTCATCAATGGCCTTTTTCGAGTCACAATCATTGAATTACATAAAGTTATAGATCTCCTCTGATAAAAATGTAAATTCCGGATCTATAATCTCCAATACACAAATATACTTAGACAAATACTTTACGCATTTGTCAAACTGGTTCTTATTCTTAGTAGCTAGACGTCTGTCCCTTCTGGACTTACAGAATATAACACGGATGTCATTTCCTACTTCTTTGGATCTTATTGAGTTATTCTCCACTATTGAACACACCAAGGGATACTTCTTATAACCTAGGAATAATTTAAGCGACATGATGATATTATCGATGTTAATAGAACTAGTTTTGGGACAATTAAACACTTTACCATTCACAAAGTCCATGATAGATACTACGACTGATATCACGTCTTTCCTGGTTATCTCACGCGTGTAGTTATGAGCCAATTTAGCAGATGATGATGTATACCTCGAGGCATAATGGAACAATGCAGATATAACATCTGATTTATTATAATCCTTTTCAGTGAATAATGATAGACATGATATAGCCTGTTCTGAGAACTTACTATTAGGAATATTACACTTGAGGGGCTGAGAGAGACTTATCTCTTGATGATAACCCCTGAGTAGTTTATATGCCTTCTTGATATGTTTAACATCTAGTGTAGAAGACTCATGTGCTAGGATATTAGATGCATATATAAAATCCCTGAACATTTTCTGAATATCATCATCCATTTTCAATTCCGTCTCTTTCTTCTCGTTAGATTGCTTCATAGTTCTTCTGAGCTCCATTAATAATATCCCTAAAATATTTAACCCCCTTCCGTTCTTTACGTCGACACCAAATTCACTTATACTAGATCTATATTGAAGTATCTTATCAGATGTATTAAGTAATAAATCCTCATACATCCCTTTTGAAAATTTAACCAATAGTTCATTCTTGTATAACTTAATTAAATCTTTAAGTATTTCAGTTCTACCAGAAGGTGACAACTCACATGTTTGTCTAGCTATAAAGTCGTCGATATTCCAGTGTGCATTTCTAGATATGTAGGAAGGTGTATAATTGTGAATCATCTTCTTCTCATGTCCTGACATAGGAGTACGGAGTTCCAGATTCAGAGGGAGGTTATTCTCTCGATCTACCGCCACCAATGCATTTTTTCTAGAATCGAATACAACACATACACTATTTTTTGTTATAGTCTTAACTGAAATGATATGCGCAGCAACACTCCTTAATAACTTGAGAACACGCTTAATATTCAGAATACCTATGTTTCCTTCCTTCAGTGTAGCATTAATACCACAGTAATCCTCGACCGATGTTTCATCGTATTCATCTTTGTGTCTTAATACATCAAGAATAGCCTTCCATACAAGAGACGACACCTTAGTCTCTGGCTTGTTTCTAGCTTTATATATCTTCTCGTGAAATTTAAATCGTTTAGAGGTTAATATAGTCATAGTATTATTATCTATAACCTTATTACCCCCTGATGCTATACCGTCTGCCTCAAATAATTCAATGAATGCATCTCTTTTATCCTCATAATCATTTTTTATGTTCCTAAGATACCGTTCGATATCTGTCGTTTCCATCATAATCTTGATATAGGATAAGAATAATATATCCTTTTCCATCTCTATGATTTCACTTAGAGGCATTATTCGAGAACCAATAACAACTCCTTCATTGATATCATCCAGTATGTGTTTGTATCCTTTCGGCATCATCGCATATCTGAGAGCACGTGGAGATTTCTGTAAATATGTATCAATATCATAATTTTCATTATAAAACCCGAACAATTCCGAGAAAACCTTCGAATCAACACACTCCTCCTCCTCTCCTGAAACATAAGCTCCATGCAATGGATTACAGCAATCTATAGAATACGAATTAGAACTAAAATCATGAACTCGAACATTAGAATAGTCTTGCATTGTATTTTTACCAGATTAATATTTGTACTTATGTTTATGTTATTCTAAATTTTATTTAAGTAAAAAGGATAGTATCATAAAATACAAATGTCATCTCTTCTTTATCTCACCGCAGACGACTTTGTCAGACAACAGAATCAAAACACAAAGAAACCTGAACTTATTCTCAAGGGTGTTTTGGGACTTTCATTGGTGCTATACTACAGTACACACTGTAAGCACTGTCATACATTCATCCCTATCTTCAATCAATTACCAGCAGAGGTTCCCGGATGTCAGTATGGTCTTGTAAACATCACTAATAATGACTCTGTCGTGAGAATGAGTAAAGGTACCGTTTGTGAGTTGAAGTATGTCCCATACGTCGTCATGTATATGAGAGGTAGACCATTTATGAGATATGATGGAGAGAGGACGATGGCAGGTGTCAAGAAATTTGTATCAGAAGTAATCAGGTCTGTATCGAAGAAGCAATTCAATGTGCAGAAGAATAACCTCTCAAAGGATAATCGAGTTGAGAAACGACCAGCATACTGCATCGGAGACCCTAAGTGTAATGATGACGTATGCTACTTGGATTATTCGGATGCTTATACAAAGTGAAGAAGTTAAAAAAAAATGAAATTTGAAATTCGTTTTAACGACAATAATAATACATTAATTAAATCTAAAAAAAATGGCCTGTGAAAACCATGTGTCGATCTCTGCAGAACCATCCAGTGTCTTCCGATATTCATCCATGGCAATGGATGAATTGAAGTTGAACAAAGTCTTATTTGAAGGTACGTCTTGCATATGTGAGGAGAACGACGGGAAGTATGGGTTTCATCAAGATTATATGACTCCTAATTTCCCGTCGGGCATATCACAGTCGCTTGTCGATGAGTATGGTGCCAAAGTCATGTACTATAACGACAAGCTGGGGATTGCTGGCGCATACACGCAAACTGGCAACTATCACTTCGCAATAGGTGATGAAGTATTCCTTTACAACGGACTGAGTGGAGATGAAGTCCGTACTCTCAGTAAAGAAGAAGCCGCCAAGAAAATGAAGTGTTGGTTCCGCGTTGAAAATGAGTTTAGGATTAAGACTAGGGTTTCTGAGGCCAATGCGGTCGAGGAGGATGATGAAGAAGAATGCAGGACAAAATTAAAGGAGATAGAGGAGTATATGAAGAAGGAAGGGCTACTTCCCCCGTCTGCTAGTAATTAAGAGGAGAATTAATATATAGATATCATCACATACAATTTATAAAACTTATTCAATAAAAAAATACATAAAGGGGAACCCTATCATTTCGATAGGGTTCCCCTTTTTTGCGTCACGACGGTTAAAACACATGACAATTTAACATAGATCCGCCAGATTACATGTCCCAATAACCATACCTACTAAACCAGTCAACAAACCCATACATGCGAATATTTCTATACATATATCCGGTCTTATGTTTACAGGTGGACCTTCGGGTTCGATATTGAAGTCTTCAGGTGGACCAATCTCGATAGTATAATCGTCATAATCGTCAAGTAATACTCGTGTCATGTCTGTCATATCTGTTAGATGGGATTTTTTATATACTGTTTGATTATATAAAAAATATTATCAACTTCAAGATTAAAAAAAATCTATTTCTCGTGATAACGGATGTTGATTATTGTTTCTTATAGTTAATATTCTTTTTCTGTTTTCTCATGGCCCTTTTAGCTGCCTTCTTTTTCTGGTTCTTCAGATATTTCTTGGAATTCTTCCATGATTGAATATTGAGCACAGATAACTCCTCCTTCATCTTTTCTTTATTTGTGTTAGTAGAACTTACCTCATTACCACTCTTCGGAGGGAGACCAGTAGTTTGCAACGTTTTTAATAATGTCTGGGCGAAATCCTTATTCTCCGTTGCCTCCTCAGCTAGTTTCAATAGCTGTTGCATTGACATTGTATCTCCTAACTTTCCAATTTTGGTAAGCTCGGCAAAATCCATTTTTATATACATACAGTCATTGTTTAAATATATTATTTATCAGGTTATATACACGTTTGATTGAGGGATGATATCAATAAATAATCTGGTTTTTAAATATTATATAAATCGAGAAAAATCCAAAACATTATATAATGAATATGTGGGATTCGCCTCTATGGGTATCGCCAATAACTCTTATTATATCTCTCCTTCTCTTGTACGGTTGTTGCTGTGGTACATTATCATGCATAGCCATTCATTTGAATAGAGTAGACGAAGACGAACAAGTAGACGAACAAGTAGACGAACAAGTAGACGAACAAGTAGACGAACAAGTAGACGAACAAGTCAGTGTATGGGTAGTATAATATTTATAAATTAATAATATCCGTTTATAGATTTGAATAATTAAGATAAAACGAAATGAGTCTAGGACAGGCTGTTGAATTTCTAAAAAATGGAAAGGTTCTCACAATGTATATCGGCTGGAAATGTAGGACCTTCTATAAGACTGATGTTGACCTAAAAAGCGAAGAAACAATTTTCTGTTATTTAGATTGTGGGATGTGGCCAGGTCTTTTGAACAAGGGTGAATGGGATGATTACTTACTTGGAGGAGATGTGATCGAGCTTCTACCAAGCGATTCAGAATTCAATAGAATCGCCTCAAGGGACGTGGTGATAAAAAGAGAATATCAGTTCTCACTCCCTAGGGGGGAGTGACGACGACAACAAATAATATTGGTTAATGATTATACATATATAATAATAAAATCAACCTACAATATAATGGATAAAGACTTTCAATTAAAGGTAAAGGAAATAGGCCGTGATAATATGCCAACGTTCCTGGTCTTAGGGACTTTATCTGCTGCTGGTGAAATAACAAATAATAAACTATTATTTGACGGCAGGGATGTAGTTAAAATGACATATGGCAAGTTTCCATTCGACAGCTATCTTGACCTATATGAACATAGTTCACTTTATCATATTATTGGTGGAGTGAAAGTGAAAGTTGTGGGATTCACACATGAGTGTACGAATAATGGTACAGACATTACCAATGGTTGTATTTTAGTTCGAAAACTACGCGATTATTGATGAGGGTAGCCTTTGACTTTATAATAGTCAATGATACAGCAGCACTCGGCTCATTTCTCCTAGTATAATAGATTCTAATTTGTCAAAGTCATACATATCAAAAAAAAATAATAACAAATAGAGGTATGATAATTATATTGAGTAAGAACTTATTCCATATAGTCATCAATAATTATTTGGTATCAACAACAATGGTATTTTTCAAGAGTGTAAAAGTGGATGTCGACGCAGTCCTTGTTAATTTAAACGGGAAAAAAAAGAAAACTGTTGTGTATATCACAGGACAAACGATCGATAACAAATCAATCATGGTAGTGGTAGACGATTTTAATCCCTACATGTATGTAGAACTACCTGTCGATACGGGGATAGATTGGAAAAGTTCTACTAACTTCAATTTGATTAAGAAATGTTTAACAGAAGTAAGACATGCTAAGTATTTCTATCAAATTCGTCCTGTGTCAGTAGAACTTGAATGGAGGAAGAAGACATTCTATGCAAATGTCAAGAAAGAAAAAGGGAAAATGGTAGAGAAGCTTTTCCCATTCGCCAAAGTGTCGTATATAAACTATAGAGATCGATGGAGTGCATCCGACTCTATACTGAAAAAATCGTTAGATGGGCGGGTTAAGTTGAACGTATACGGTTTAGGAGAAATTTTTATCAAGCTTCATGAGACCAATGTCGATCCTATTATTCAATTATTTTCAACAATGAAACTAAACCAGGGTGGGTGGAATTCGTTTCAAGATAAGAGTTCACGCGTGATAGAATTTCCTGATGGACGAAAATGTAGTAGATGCGATCTCGAGTTTAGTGTTCCATATCGAGAACTGGCTCCATCGGATAGAGATGATGTTGTCTATCCAACTTGTATGTCATTTGATATTGAATGTAATAGTTGGAGAATAAACGCCTTCCCAGACGCTACAAACGAACCAGATTGTATATTCCAAGTCTCAGCCGTGTTCTTTAGGATGTCAGACAAAAATGAGAATAACTGGGAGAGAGTACTTTTATCTATCGGTAACCCTAGAATTGACAAGAATGAAAACATTAGATGTATTGAATATAAATCTGAACGCGAATTGATCATAGGATTCAAAGAACTTATCGTCGAAAAGGATCCTATGGTTATAATGGGATACAACATAATGAGTTTCGATATCCCTTATATCATCAAACGAGCACAACTCAGTTCAAATAACTGTATCAAAGATTTTCGAAGGCTAGGTAATAGGATTGGAAAAATGTCATCCAAGACGACGATCAACTGGAAAAGCGCAGCGTACGGAGAACAAAAGATGGAGTTCATTGATGCACATGGGAGAGTGTTTCTAGACTTATATCCCATCGTTAAGAGGAACTACAAACTGTCAGTATACAACCTCAAGAGCGTATCTCAGAAGTTCCTAGGAGTATCCAAGGACCCTCTCAGTCCACAAGGTATATTCAAATGTTATAGAATGGGAATGAGGGATGATGCTAAAGGGAGACAGGCACTAGGTATCTGCGGTAAGTATTGCGTTGAAGACTCTATGCTCGTAGCTAGACTATCGAATGTCTTCCAGGTATGGATCGATGCAACAGAGACAGCGAGAACATGTAATATTCCAATCTCATATTTGTATACCAAGGGGCAACAGATTCGATTCTTTGCATTAGTAGTTAAGAAGGCTATCCACGAGAACTATGTAGTAGAAAAGGATGCATACGTTAGGAAGGATCATGAGAACTACAGCGGAGCAACTGTAATAAATCCAAGTCCTGGTATCTATAATGATATCGTCCCATTCGATTTCGCCAGTTTATACCCTACAGTTATGATCTCGAATAATATATCTACTGAAACACTGGTAAATGATTCAGAACCCAATAATATCAAGGACGAAGACTGCAATATTTGTGAATGGGATGATCATATCGGCTGCTCACATGATACAGAAGAAAGAAAAGGACCTGTAAAAAGCGTGATCTGCGCCCATCATAAATATAGATTCATCAAAAAGGAGAGAATGAAAGGAATGGTGGCATGTATTCTCGAATCCCTCCTTCATGAACGAACTCTAGAAAAGAAGGTACTGAAAAAACGAAAAGAGGCACTAAAGAAGTTAAAACTAGACAAGGACCTGAGAATCGACGGATACGATGCTAGTACAATGGAAGTAATGATGATCGTATCAGATAAGAGACAAGCAGCTTTGAAGGTCGTATGCAACTCGGTATACGGTGCTATGGGCGCACAGAAAGGCTTTCTACCCTGTTTACCATGTGCTATGTGTACTACTGCATGGGGTAGGAAATCGCTAATGAAGGCTAAGGACATTATGTGTAATAAATACGGGGGAGATATAGTATATGGCGATACCGATTCAGTCATGATCAATTTCAAGAATGTAGCATCTAAGGATCTATGGGATCACTGCGTTAAGATAGATAAATTATTAGAGACTGAATTCCCTCCTCCTATGAAACTAGAGTTCGAAGATAAGATTTACAAGAAGTTCCTCATATTTAGCAAGAAAAGATACATTGCACACATAGTAGAGGAAGATTATGATACATTGAAGAATGTTCAAATGAAAGGGGTCATCTTGGCTAGACGAGATAACTCCAAATTTGTCAGCTCTGTATACAAGGAGTGCATCGACATGGTCTTCGACTCTAAAACGAAGGAAGAGGTCTTCGACCACTTCCATGAAAGAGTTCTTGAGCTATTCAGACGAAAGGACTTTGATATATCCCAATTCATCATCACAAAGACTGTCAACGATACCGAAACATACAAGAGAGATAGACTCCCAGAGAATGACCAGGCTGAAAGAACGAGGAAACTAGTCGCTAAGAAATGCGATACAGAACGAGTTTTCATGGACAGAAGTCTACCAGCTCATGTATATTTAGCTTTGAAGATGGGAAGACGAGGAAGACCTGTAGTTCCTGGTTCAAGACTGGAATTCGTGATGACGAATAGGGGAGAATACAACGGAGCTCTATGGGAGAAAATAGATTCTCCCTCGTATGTGGAGAAGTATTCAGATATCATCAAGATATGTCCGTATTACTACATGTCAAAATGCGTTAATCCAATCGAACAACTATTCGAAGTATGTTTTGGAACAAAGAACATCATACTAAGAGCATATAAGACACATGTTCAGAAACATAAGATATGTAGACAATTAGTGCTGAACACCCCGAAGGTTGATATCGTATGATCCAATATATATAGCATTAGGAAAAAATAATACCAACTTCAATATTAGTATTATTAAAAAAAAAAGACCATGGAAAACTTGTCAAACACTGTCGAGAATAACAAAAAAAGGTGCTCTAGCTGCAAAAGAGTGCAATCTTTGGACGAATTTAAATCGAAAAGGGGAGGTAAGGAAACAAATATGTGTGCGTCATGTAGAGGGAAAAAGAAACAGAAAGAATGTAAAGAGGACGGATGTAAGAAGCAACCAAAATACGGACTTCCAGGGTCAAAGAAGACAGAATACTGTAAGACACACGCTCCAGATGACTACGAAGATATCGCGAGCAAGAGATGCGAGCATTCGGGATGTAAGACTCAACCAGCTTACGGACTTCCAGGGACAAATAAGACAGAATACTGTAAGAAACACGCTCCAGATAACTACGAAGATATCGCGCATAAGAGGTGCAAGCATTCGGGATGTAATAAGCATCCAGCTTACGGACTTCCAGGCTCAAAGAAGAAGGAATACTGTAAGAAACACGCTCCAGATAACTACGAAGATATCGCGAGCAAGAGATGCAAGCATTCGGGATGTGAGAAGCGACCACATTACGGACTTCCAGGGTCAAAGAAGAAGGAATACTGTAAGAAACACGCTCCAGATAACTACGAAGATATCACGAACAAGAGGTGTAAGCATTCGGGATGTAAGACTCAACCAAATTACGGACTTCCAGGGACAAAGAAGAAGGAATATTGTAAGAAACACGCTCCAGATAACTACGAAGATATCGCGAACAAGAGATGCAAGCATCCGGGATGTAAGACTCAACCAGTTTACGGCAAACTGTTCACGACAAATACCCATTGTTCTGTCCATAAAACAAAGAACATGTATAGTACAATAAATCCGAAATGTGAATACCCTTTATGTAAGAATCGTCCATTCTATACGTCAAAAGGGAAGATCTTCCCTTTGCGATGCGAGGATCATGCTCTACAGGGTGATTCTAATGTTGTCGAGAGAGAGAGTGTTCTTCGTGTCATCTGTTGGACATCATCTCGGACGAGCCGTCCTTCAAAGGGCAGTGTAATCTATGCAACGATTTCCAAGAGTATAAACAGCGAAAGGAGCACATTATTATGGATATTCTCAAGCTCCACGGCTTAGAGCCTGATCTCCATGATAAGATTTACGATTCCAATTGCTCTAAGAAACGAGTCGATGCTATATACGACTGTAAAACGCATTATATATTACTCGAGATCGATGAACATCAGCATTCCAGCTCTCAATATAATTGTGAGAGGGTAAGGATGATAAATTTGTCTCAGGAGTTCGGGGGAACGCCCGTTGTATTCCTTCGTTTTAACCCAGATTCGTATCGAGATCAGTTCGAGGAATATGTCGCCCCAAATATTGAGTGCAGAATGTTTAAGCTAATTGAGACGATTCAGAGATTGAGAGATTATAAGCCAACGTGTCTTCTCAGTGTGGTCTATCTATACTACGATCTCTTTGTTGAGACGGATTTACCAGAGGTAAAGAATATTAAATTCTAGATAATTAAATAATACAATTATTCGTATTGTATTATTCTTAAGGTAAAATACAACATGGATAGTCATCATGTAGGTCTATAAAAAAAACTAATTTCGAAAATCGTTTCATAGAATTTTTGGATACAACTATCTTTTATTATATACTCAAGCGAAAAAAACTTCAAAATGCTTACTAGGGAAAGATTGATGATGGAATCTATTAATTCCGCCGCTACTACATCAGGCAAACTCGATCTAACGGATTTTAAGTCTGTCAGGAATTTTCGCCAAGAGAATTTCGGAGATGACCTACCAGTAGGTGAAGTCGAATACGATATAAAATCGCCAGCAGAAATTGTTCAATTGACTGCGTTGGCACTCGATGCCGCTTTCCTCCATTTTGGAGGCGGGTTGTCTCGCCCTAGTACAGACGGGTTAGTCAATGTATTTCATCATGCTCTTCTTGACATAGAGGCTGATATTACGAATGGTGTAGACTATGGCGCTGATACAAAAATAGGAAGGGGTGATTTCGGTACTATGAATATCCTCGATGTTTTTGAAGAAGTCCTCGTATTTCTCGACGATTGCACTGGAATCGTGAACGATATCGACATGGTTTTGAATCAAATCGCTGACCTCGATGCAGAAGAAACAGAAGACGATCTAGTGGGAGATGAATTAATCTTTACCCGATTAAGGGAAGCTCATCAAGTGAATCACGGCGACGAAGGTGAAGTTGAAGGTGAAGTTGAATAAGATAGTATATATGAATTAGAGTATATGAGTTATATGATTTTAAAATATCTTTTAAATAAACAATCGAACGCAAAGGCCACTGTCCTCGACTCCTCGGAGTTGTTGGATAGTGGCCTTTTTTGCGTCACAATGTATTCTAATCCATTTCTCCTCACTATCTATGAAGACAATATTATATTTTATATCAGAGTAAAAAAAAATGAATTTCGATTTAGGGTTTAAACTGACTGGAGCACATTTAATTTAAATCACTTCCCGATATATATATCGATAAGATGAGTTCCCAGAATCTAAATCTAGATCAACTATTCCTTACCGCAGAAGAGAAAGTCGACGTGTCCGACCTTAATTCTATCAGAGATTATTATGAGGCATTCGGGCTGGGCGATATTGACGGTATTGATATCTCATATACCTCCACCTCTCCAGCTCGTGTAGCACAACTAGCATCGCTTACCCTCGAGGTATTTAATCAGATGGGAATAGAGGTTAAGGACGGTGGGGTTAATATGGTACTTGAGTACACACTGAAGGTTATCAATGAAGATTTCCGGGATGTGGATTACGGCTCAGGCGAGGACATCGTTCGAGGGGACTTCGACCAATATGGTATATTTGATATCCTGATTGAGATGGAGTACTTCATCTCGAACTCAACTATAGGTATCGAGAATGATATCAATCAAGTCATCCATGTCATTGAGGAAGCTACCCCAGGAAATTTTCACGGAATTAATGAACGTACATACAATATTATCAGCGGAAACGATGGTGATTATGCTTCTGACGATGAGATCGAAGCATTCGAGAACGAATTTGATTTCGAGATTGAAGACGAAGAGAAGGAGTCGTGGAGTATTCCATCGAACGATGTAGTTTTTACTACCATCGAGAACAAAACAGGACAAGATAAAGACGACAATAAGATGTAAATATCTATATTAAATAAACACAAAAATGGCCACTGTCTCCATAAACTCATTGTGAGTCGAGGGGATAGTGGCCCTTTTTGCGTTAGTGAATAATTAAACAACCAAAAACGTAATCTTGAAAATCTGTATATAGAAATTAGAATCAAACAAATAAAAATCAACAATTTCGCTATTATGTCCACTGAAACCAAGCCTCAACTGGAAGAGAAAGGAGAGACTGATCCTCTAGGACACCAAAATTCCAAACAGGCCTTTGACACGTGGATAGAGGGGTCATGTTTGTCAAAACTCATTGATCATCTTGATGACGACGATGAGCGAAAGGCCATGCTTCGAGTCTTTTTCAGTAAAGACACGGAAGAGCCCCTCGAAACCCTCCTCAAAAGCGCCAGAGAACATACCAGCTTCATAGTCTACGAATTGAAGGATTTCCTAGCGACTCAAGGTGTCGACACTGAATCGGAGCGGTGCAATTTGTGCTTTAGTCCTATGTACATTTGGGGAGAAAAATCTTTTCATGTCGACAGCATGTGTCTTTGGGAATGGGCAAAATAAAAAGAGCACAAGTGAATTATTCCCTCCCTCCTTTTTGTAAAATTGTTTTGTAAATGTTTTGTCTTAAATAAACACAAAAACGGCCACTGTCTCCATAAACTCATTGCGAGTCTGGAGATAGTGGCCCTTTTTGCGTTAGTGAATAATTAAACAAACAAAAACGTAATCTTGAAAATCGGTATATAGAAATTAGAATCAAACAAATAAAATTCAACACTTTCGCTATTATGTCCACTGAAACCACCGATACTAAATCTGACAGCAAGCTCAGTATGCAAAACGTGTTTACCAACCTTCCATCCAAATCTCAATATAATATTATGGATCCGGAGTCGATCCGTATATACATGGATAACAACAATATTGAAGCGCCTGAAATAACCGGGTCATTCGGTGCGTCTTTCCTTGTTAATTCGCCCAGAGTCATGGCGAGTTTGGCTGAGAGGGTAATTCTTGCAATGAGATTTATGCATTTTGAAGTCCCAGTCGATCTCGAACGTGTCTACAGAATTTCACTTGATACATCAGCCGAGGCAATGGAGGGTGATGGAATGCTGATCGATGACGACGATGCTAAAATAATTGCCGCCATGGAAACTTTATCAATTAGAGATTTGGTACACGTTGTAAGTGTCTTTATGGATGAATCGACGATAGGTATGGAAAACGAGGTGGCTGAGTTCGAAACTGCGTTAGGTATGGTAGAGGATGGAGAAGAAGAAGACGAAGAAGAATCAGGCACGGTAGAATAGAGACCACAAGGAGGATACGATAATTTTATAATTTATTTAATAAAAACATAACAACACAAAGGCCACTGTCCTTGACTCCTCGGAGTTGATGACAGTGGCCTTTTTTGCGTCACCACGATCCATAAAAGGTAATTTTGAAATTAGCTTTATATGATTCTATGGTACAACAATAAAAACCCCTATAAGAAAATGTCTAACGATCAGAACACACAGGTTCAAACAATGCCCGTCGCTGCCCCTGTTCCACTCGGTGCCCCTGATCAAGATATCGATGTATTCTTCGCAGCCCCTGTTCCACTCGCCGCCTCCGTCCAATTCGCTGCCCCTGTTCAATCGCTCCTTGATTTAGATCATATAAGATACGAATCCAAGGAGAGAATGATGGATGTAATGATAAACAATCTTGCATCTATTAAGGATTATGATATAAAAGACAATCAATCGATTAATGATCATATGGTTCATGTTTACGGAGGTTCAAGTGAAACGGAATTTCCCATTCAATTCGGGACTTTCGATCCTAGAACTGTCCTACGTCTTGTTGATTTGATTAGAGAAGGATACCTTGCATTAGGTATCCATGTACCGACTGCTCTCAATTGTATAGAACATAATACTATGGATGAAGTCTTGCGCCGCGGCCAAGAAGATATTGAAGAAATGTCGCAGTTGGCTGCTGGTGATTTTTCTGATACTAGTCCCAGGATATTGTTCGATACATTTTTCGAATTGATCAACTCCGATGAATTTGTCGATGCTGGATTTGGAAATTTAATCGCTTCTGTTGAAGATGTGTCAATTTTTCTTGAAGAAATGGAGGACGACGAAGAATTAGACATATTAATCATGGAAGGCCATGAAGGGGTTTAATAGGTTGAAGATATTCTAGAAAAACTAATTTCGAAAATTGTTTGCTGGGATTATTGGACACACTATTATCAATATAAACCAATTATGTTTACCTCCAAGGATTTTAAGGATTATCTGTTCGTCGCAGTCCGTTGGGCATTCCTATACGTCTCGTTATATTTCCTGTATTGGATCATTGTACAGATTTACGTTGAAACATGTGCACCGAGAACGTTTACAGGTTTCATACGAGCGATGTTCCTTTCTGCAAGTCCCTGGTGTCGGGGATTGGTGTCGTTCCAATCTACATTGCTCGTATGTCTATCTACATGGTTCAGCGGTATGTTCATTTGTCTATGTACGTTCATCAGTAGAATCTATAGTCCTCAACCGGTCGTTGTGAGACAGTGATGCTGAATAGAATGTATGTGTGTTATATGTATGTGTGTTATATTTTCAAACCAATTATTAAATAAAAATAAAAAAAAAGGAAGGCCCACTAATCATCATCATGATGATTAGTGGGCCTTTTTTGCGTCAAAATATCAGTCCGTTTTCTATTTGCGTTAGACGAAGACCCCCTCCCCAGAAATATAAGATTACATACACAATCAGTCATCGAGCAACCGATGTTTCATCTACCTGGACTTCGTGGTAGATGATCTAATCAATTGATAAGTATTTTAATTAAAACATTTATTAAAACAGAAAAAACTAATTTTGAAATTTGCTTTGAGTAATAATACGTACAACAACAATTTGATATTAATATATCGCCAATTAACAATGGATTCTACGACTTCAACATTGGTCAGCATGGTTGACTATATCTGGCACAAGGGTGATGTACAAGGTTTGCCAAACCTTAATGATTCACTTCTGGAGTTTATCAAAGCCAAAACCAATATGAACGAGAAGGATTTGTGTGATATATTGGTTATGAAGAACCCCGAATACGCAAAGGAAACCATCAAGTGGCTGAAATCAAAGGAAAAAAAGGAATACACTGTGCTGGTTAAGGATAAAGAACCAGTTCTCGATGATTTGATCTCAGTGGAGGAAGAAGAGGAAGAGGAAGAAGAGGAAGAAGAGGAAGAAGAGGAAGAAGAAGAAGAGGAAGAAGAGGAGGAAGAGGAAGAGGAGGAAGAGGAAGAGGAGGAAGAGGAAGAGGAAGAGGAAGAGGAAGAGGAAGAGGAGGAAGAGGAAGAGGAAGAGGAGGGCGAGGAGTCTGACGATGAATTCGTTCTTACTAAAAAGGGTAAGAATGCAAGGAAGGCCGCGAAGAAGGAGGATAAGGCTGCAAGGAAGGCAGCGAAGAAGGACGATAAGGCTGCAAGGAAAGCTGCAAGGAAGGCAGCGAAGAAGGCAGCGAAGAAGGCCAGTGAAGCTGTTTTAGATGAGGATGAGGACGAGGAAGATATCAGTAAAATATGTACTCGTATTCTAACCAGGGGTGATAGAAAGGGCGAAAAATGTGGGGGGACATATCATGAGAGAACAGATAATGGTCCTAGGTGTTATAGGCACTACAAGTCTGAGATGAACCAGAAGAAAGCTAAGGCAGAACGTGATGTCAACGCAAAGACTACTTTGAAATGTACTCGTATTCTAACTAAGAACGGTAGGAGAGGCGAAGAATGTGGGGGGACATACCATGAGAGAACGGATAATGGTCCTAGGTGTCATAGACACTACAAGTCTGAGATGAACCAGCAGAAGAAAGCTAAGGAACGCGTATCTCATGTAGATAAATAGTTATATCCATATAATTCATATACAACTTTCAAACTATTATTAATTAAACAAAAAAAACGCAAAGGCCATCAATGAAATTAATCATTGATGGCCTTTTTTGCGTCACTTTTTTAATATAAAATAGTATATACAATATGAAAAAATGAGTTCTAAGTCAAACGTTAAAAAAAAATTAGAGAAAATGACACTTGTTGTGTTGCGAGGAATGTGCGGTGAACGCGGGATAGTGAAAAGTGGAAGGAAGGCTGTTGTTATAGAAAAACTTGTTGATAGTATTATAAATGATACATCTAATAAAACTAAGAAGAAGACAACTAAGAAGAAGACAACTAAGAAGAAGACGACTAAGAAGAAGACGACTAAGAAGAAGACAACTAAGAAGAAGCCAGAGAAGATATGTCGAGGTCCAAACTTTGAATATTGCACTGTTGCAGTGCTTAAGGGGGAAATATATCATAGGACAGGTATTAAACCAAAGGGGTTAAAGGCTGCCCTTGTCGAACAAATGCAAGATCTTTGGGAGGCATCCGATCAGAAGTCGTGTTCTCCCCTTGAGATGAGGACAACCAAGAAGAAACCAACTAAGACAACCAAAAAGAAACCAACTAAGACAAATAAGAAGAAATGCGTCAAGCCATGTCCAGGTCCAAACTGGAGTGAGTGTACTGTTGAAATGCTTAAGCAAGCGTTAAGGGGTAGGGATATGAAGGTCTCTGGGAAGAAGAAAGACCTTATCGAACGATTGGAAGATGCTGATAAAAGTTCTCCTCCTAAGAAGGCGAAGAAGAAGACAACTAAGAAAAAGACTGAGAAGAAGACACCCAAGAAGAAGAAGACACCCAAGAAGAAGAAGAATTTTAAAATGGAGTTGAAAAATTATAATGCGGATAAAGTAACCGATGATTATAATATGAGTCGAATAGAGGATACTATATCTAATGGTTTCATATTAGGTGCCGGTAAAGAAGGCGTTGCGTATCGTCTTGAACCAAATTCGGTTGTCAAGATCTTTAAGAAGAATAAGAGTCCCGAGAAAGTATTTAATGAATATATGTTCAATGATTTGGCTTTTAACGCTCAGGTGGGACCTCCTGTTTATTCTCTTGATATGTATCCCAAATACGATAAGAAAATAATTAAGATGGTACGCGCTCAAACTAAGGCTAGGGGTGATTCAGTTTCCCCTGGGCCATATATTATAATGGGTTTTGCAGGAGTGCCAATAGAGGAATATCTAAAGAAAAATAGGTTTTCACTTAAACTCTATATTAGTATAATCGAAGCGCTATGTAATTTGGATAATGTGGACATTCTACATAACGATTCTAATCCTTTGAATTACATGGTTAACTGCAACGATCATACGGTAAAAATAATTGATTACGGATTTTCCATTTATCTTAGTACATCTAAATATAATTTTGGAACTAATCTTCGGTCTCTGTATAATTTGTTCTTTGGAACATCGCAGGGTCTGGTTGCTTTAAATAAAATCAAGCGTGAAGATAAACAGATAGTGACTAATATTACCAAAAATATTTTAGATATATTGCCACCATCAGGGGATTATATTGATCTCGATAAATTACATATAGATGTTATGAAAATAATTCAATATCATTCTACATATTTTCGTGAATGATTGTTCAATCAAGTCATGCATATCTCAAATAAAAAAAAAAATATAAAAACCTACATAGTAAATAAACATCATGATCTTCAGTCCCGAAGATATTTTCCTTCTCTCAAGTTCGATTTTCGTCCTTCAGCAATGTATCTCTTTGAAGCAAGCATTGAAGAACAAGGCCGTTCTCAAATCCCACAAGAAACTATTGGGTCTATCGATGACTGGTGCCGTACTCCAGTTCCTGTACATCGTTTTTACTATTTTCATGGAAAACCGCTCCAATAGAAATGTCACTAAGTGTATATGGAAGGACGGTACCTTGAAACATGGGGCGCCTGTATTTGGATGGATCCTCGGAAACTTGTTCATTCTCTCTGTTGTCGAAGACTTGAATAGGAGGTATCCTACTGGCAGGAAGAAGGCCGCTAAGAGTCTCTCCGTTATGTTTATGACACTGCTTTGTCTGTTGGCTGTCGTTAATGCATATGCTGCCATTGTGTTGCAAGTTCCTTATCAGTGCGGCGGTGTATCATATTCCAATCTCTAAGTAATAATGTAGTAGTAGTAGTAATATTGTTATTTTTCTGTATGGGTTGTTATCCACAAAAAAATAATATCATATGATACAATGTTAAAGTATATGGATAAAATCCCGATACGAATATGGCACATGTTATAGCATTGGCCGATCATACCAATTCTATTCTGAAAGAAGTCGCAGATGATTTGGAATTGGTATTCGAGAAAAAACTCAGCGAATGGGAGAAGAGGAAATTCAACAGATCGAGTGCGACCCCTGCAAAGTGTGTTAATCTTTATCTCCCGCTGGACAATAAAATCGCTATACCTTTCTTTTATTCGCGTTCCAAGTTCTCTACTATCCCAAACCGAGACAAGGAACACGCGATTACAACTCTATCATTTGAAGGTGAGCTCCGACCTGCACAAAAGAAGGTCAAGAATGATATAGTCAGGGCTCTAAACAAGAATGGTACAGCTCTCCTTTCAGCGCATCCAGGGTTTGGTAAAACGGCTATAGGTATATATATCGCATGCAAGATAAAATACGTCACATTTGTTATATCACATAGGGTTGTTATAGCAAATCAGTGGGTGGAGTCATTTAAGCGTTTTTCGCCAGGAGTTAACGTTAAGATAGCCAATAGCAAAACAAAATATGATTCATCTGTAGATGTATATGTATGTAATCCTGTGAATATACCTAAGCTTAATCCCAAAATCTTGTCATCTATCGGTTTACTCATTGTTGATGAGGCTCACTGTTTTTGTAGTCCCAAAAACTCTATTATGCCGTTATACTTTGAACCTAGATTTGTCTTGGGCCTTACAGCAACTCCGGATGAACACAAAATGGGAGAAGGTGTCATCCTCGAGCATTATTTCTCGACGAAGGATAACTGGGTTCGTAAATCTCTACATGCTCCCCATACAGTATATCGAGTAGCAACGGAATACAAGTACACTCCAAAAGTATCTAGTAATGGCAGACTTGATTGGGGATCTATTATCACAGAACAGTGTGAAAATAAAGAAAGAAATCAAAATATTGTTGATATCATTATGAAATTCAATGATAGACGGATTCTTGTTCTATGTAAGAGAAAGAATCAGGCGACGCAGATCAAGAAAATGTTGGATGAGACTACTCACGAGGGAGAAGAAGGAGGGAGTGATTCGGATATCTATATGGGGAGTCAGAAATTCGCTAATTATGATTGTAGAGTCTTACTTACTACTTACTCGAAGGGAGGTGTTGGATTTGATCATCCATCTCTTAATATGTTGATTATCGCAAGTGATGTGGAGGCGTATATCGGTCAATATCATGGGAGAATATTCAGAGGTGGTGGTTCAACAGAAAGACAAGAGCTCCCCGTGATCGTTGACCTTGTCGACGACTTCTCGACTCTTGTTAAGCATTGGAGGTCTAGAAGGACATACTACATACAGAGTGGAGCGAAAATAGTCAACACTAACTTGAATAAAATACTTGAAAAGTAATTTTGAATTTTGGTTCAAACAGAATTGAAGTACATCTACTACATACAGAGTGAAGCGAAAATAGTCAACACTAAACTTGAATAAAATACTTGAAAAGTAATTTTGAATCGAGTTTTGAACAGAATTGAAGTACATCTACTACATACAAAAAAACCACACTGTCTACCATGAGTTCTGTATGCGAAGAATCCAACTGCAAAGAATCTGTGATGTGTCATAATTCCAAATACTGTCAGACTCACTATCCAGATGATCCAGAGGATGCATGTCTGTTATGTTGTGGACCCGGAGGCATTCGATCCACTTCGTGTAGTGAAGAATGTAGTGCACTGACTCATCGCGATTGTCTTATCAAGTGTGTTCGCTCAACGTTAAAAGACGAATGTCCCTGGTGTACTGCGAAAATCGCTCTCACCGTTGAGGAAACAGAATCTTTACCCAGAAATGTCGGTGTTCATGACGAAGGTGTCCCGGAGCCACCGAGTATCCTCCTCCTCCTCCGGAACGCTTTTGCGGCCGCCGGCCCGGCCCTGTCCGGTATTCAAGATGTTGTTCATCAAGACCAAGGCGAACCCGATCACGAAGATGAATCGGTAGGGCCGACAGTGGATGAATCTAAATCAGTTGGAGATTCTCTTCTCCCTGCCGCGCCAGATAGTATCCTCACGTCAAGTTATAACGGCTTCATGACACCCGATGAGAAGAGATCGTTTTATATTATGTCTGAACAAGTTCGAGATAAACAATCACAGATTTCGGATGCTTTGATTTTATTATGCACCGCGAGGGATAGTCATAATTGTTCTCACTTAATTTCCTATCTCACTGACAACTTTAAAATGTTAAGCAATGAGCTAGAAATGATAATTATTAGGCAAAATTTAATACTTACTACAATGGAAACCGTCAGATCTAGAATGAGGGAAAACCCTGTAGTATTATCCGCCGAGCCAGCTGTCTCTACCTCTATCGTTCTTCATGACGCCGGCAGGGCGACAAGTCCTCAAGACTCCTCTGCTGGAAACGAATCGGTCCTTACATCCTCTACCGAGATTTATGGATTGTATAGTAATGACCCTTTAGATGAAATAACATCGTATGAAAGTGTCAACTGAACAGAAGGTTAGCGAATAGACGAATTTTTAAACAAAAATATTAAATAAACAAAAAATAAAAGGGCCACTGTCATCCTATTGAGGGTGATAGTGGCCCTTTTTTACGTTACTCATATATCAAATCTTACTGATTTACTTGTATCAGATCGCGAATTGCCCTTCTTCATAATAGATTTGGGGATCTTTTTTGTTTCCTCTGATACTGGTTCTATTGTGTTGCATGCACCACAAGGCTCATCTTCCTCTGTCGTCTCGACAATCGTCTCGTCTACTTGGCGATATGATAGATACAAGAATATTACGACAAGTGCTGAGACTAGAATAACCGCTAATATTTTCGGCGTTGACCACATTTTATCGTTACTCTTTAATCTTATGTAATAAATAATTTTTGCTATAATATAAAAATCGGTACACAATGGCATTAACATCCAGAGAGTATACAGATCAGATGCGTATCAACGACATCTTTTTATCATTTTTCATTGTGTTGTTGATTGTGATTGTGATTTATCATACAAATTCAATAGAAAGGGTACATACCCGACTCGATGCCGCTATAGCTGGAGAGGTACTAAGTAGTAATATCAAGCGGACTATTCGAAGCTACATTGTCACTAATGATGAAGATTATTTAGACGAATACTGGAATCTAGTAAATATTAGGTACGGGGATGCAAAATGGGGCGAGTATGTCATCGATACTCCTTATTTTAATGAAAATACAATGACGCTCCATGAAATATATGAAGATGTTGGTATTAGCGAAGAGGCACATGAGTATTTCGATAGAGCTGAAAAAATTGGAGAGACTGCAATATGGAAGGAAATAGAGGCGATTAATTGGGCCAGGGGATTTTTTGATACTGATGGAAAGGGTAAAGAACAATTTGATTTATCTAATCCAAAAGGATTTGTTGCCTTTACAGATAAACAAGAGCCAGATCGTCAAGCTGCAATTGACAATATGTATAACCAAGAGTTTATGAAGAATGAAAGACTAGAACACGAACTATTCACGAAGGGTTATAATGTGGAACAGAGAACAACAACAAATGAAACTAAGTCAACTAAATATAGTATTATAATATTGAGCATACTCCTGCTAATGTCATCCATATATAAGCTTACACACTCGTTCAAGTCTCACTAAAAAGGTAAAAAATAATTACAGATTTTTATTTCATTCGAGATGTAATAAAACTAATTCAGTTATATAAAAAAAATGGGAGTCCCTAGATTTTTCTTTTGGTTGTCCAAGACATACCCAGATGTTGTAAAAAAGAGGATTCGTCTTACCTCTAAGAACAGAGTAGAACATGCTGTACGTCGTCAGGTCGATAATTTATGTATTGACTGCAATGGCGTTTTCCATCCTGTGGTACAGAGAGTTGTAAAGACTATGATGGAGGAGTTAAAGGGAGGAACACAGGAAGAGGTAAAGGAGAGTATGCTTGATAGGAAAGAGCGAGACCGGAGGGCATTTGATGAGATATTCGACGAGTTGTTTCTTATTGTCTCGTTGGTAGCACCGCGTAAGAAGTTAGTACTCGCAGTGGATGGCGTTGCTCCACAGTGTAAGATGGTTCAGCAGCGCCAGCGTCGTTTCAAGAAGGGGGGCAATAATCGAATTACTCCTGGTACGAAATGGATGCATCGGCTAACATCAACCTTATCAAAGAAGATTAATAATGAAGTAAAAAATGGCGCATGGAAACATCTTGAAGTAATATTCTCTAACGAGAAGTGCCCTGGAGAGGGCGAGCACAAAATAATGCGATTTATCAGGAATAACAAAGGAGCTATCGATAGAAATGGTGTAGATACTGAGACGTATTGCGTCCACGGTCTAGATGCAGATTTGATTATGCTCTCTCTTGCAACGCATGTACCTTCAATTTATATATTGAGAGAGGATACATATAGTGAAGAGGAGGGTGTATATAATATTATTGATGTGTTCCATTTCCGTCTCAAGATTCTTCGTGAGATATTTGGGAATAATGACGTTGAGATGAGACGTTTAATGGCTACTGCTATGTCAAAGGTGTATCGTCATTTGATCAATGACTTTATCTTTTTTTGTTTCTTGTTGGGAAACGATTTTGTACCTCATTCACCATCGTTAGATATTTTAGAAGGAGGTCTAGATAAGGTTATCACTATCTATAAACGCCATGTCAACAGTAAGCAAACTGGTGCTCAACAGAAGATCTTATACACATTATTGAAGAAGACCAATAATGGAGAATACAGGATCAGTCTCAATTCGTTGTCAAAGTTCCTAACGGCTCTATCCAAGAGTGAGAAAATGGACATTACTGATAAACACTCTAAAAAGAAGTACACTCCTGATAGTCTAGTTGAAAAACATAGTGTATGTGTAAAGAAATATCCTTTCAAACGTTTCAGAGATTTTGATAAGTACAAGGACGAGTATTATGCTACAAAGTTCAATGGAGATTCAAAGAATATAGTACTAAAGGAATATATAGGCGCTCTAGAGTGGGTGATCAACTATTATACAAGCGAAATCTTATCATGGGGGTGGTATTATCCATATTTCTATGCTCCCTTTCTCTCCGATGTCGCAAAGGCACTCAAGAATTGGACTCCTGTAAAGCATCCCATAATTCCACCTGTAAGCCCATATGAGCAACTATTGATGGTATTTCCCGGAAGGAGTATTAGTAATTTTCTACCGAAGGAATTTCATAGTATTCCAGAAACACTATGCGAGTATTATCCGAAAGAGTATAAAATTGATATGGAAGGTAAGTTCCGCGATTGGGAAGCTATCTCTATTATACCCTTTATGAATCGAGATATTATCGCCGATGAATATCAGAAGATACCATTGCATATACGGAATTCAGAGATCAACCGACGTGGAGAGCCTCTCATATTATAAAAGTCTGGTCTTTTTTTTTTTTTTTTTT
>Ga0209425_10001394_pt1 | contig 28298 bp, 30 predicted proteins | sample COG_05_FD_184749 | JGI IMG/M metagenome (GOLD analysis project Ga0209425, IMG submission 184749) | Pelagic Microbial community sample from North Sea - COGITO 998_met_05 (SPAdes) (version 2) | ecosystem: Environmental > Aquatic > Marine > Neritic zone/Coastal water | place: Helgoland, sampling...
GTTGATAGGCTGGATGTGGAAGCGCAGTAATGCGTGCAGCTGACCAGTACTAATAGCTCAATTGGCTTGATTTATGCACTGAAAAAAATTTTTTAAAATATATTAATTAATTATTAAAATTTAAGAGGAATTAAAATAAATGTATTTTAATTCATTTTTCATCATCTTTGTATCTTTTAAATAAACACGTCTAATCAATAAGTTAAATTTCATTAAATTTATAATATTACACATCAATGAAGTTATTTTATTAAAATAATGATATGATTAACCTTTATAATTTATCACATGAAAATTGTAGCAACAATTGAAGCCAGAATGACTTCTAGTCGTTTACCTGGCAAAGTAATAATGAAAGTTAGAAAAAAAACGCTGATTGCATATTTAGTTGAAAGATTAAAAAAGATTAAAAATTTAGATGACATAATTTTATGTACTACAAAAAATAAAACTGATGATGTGTTAGTTGAGGAAGCAGAAAAATTAAATATAAAATGCTTTAGAGGTAGTGAAAACAATGTGTTAGGGAGAGTGGTAAATGCATTAAAAAAATTTGAAGCTGATGTTGTTGTTCAAATTACAGCAGACTGCCCCATAATTGATTATAGAATAATTAAACAAGCAATAACAATATACAATAAAAATAATTACGATTGTGTATCTAACTCTTTTGTAAGATCTTTTCCAGATGGAATGGATGTAAGTGTCGTAAACTCTAAATCTTTAATAAAAACTAATATTTTAGCAAAGAAAAAAAAACACAAAGAACACGTAACTTTATTCATAAAGGAAAACCCAAAAATATTTAAAATTAAAAATTTTATCGCAACTAAAAAAAATTATTGGCCTGAATTAGGTGTAACTTTGGATGAAAAAAAAGATTATTTGCTAATAAAAAAAATAATTAATTTCTTTTACTATAAAAAATATTTTTTCGAATGTGGTGATATTATTAAATTAGTTAGAAAAAAAAATTGGATAAAAATTAATGAGAATGTAGATCGTAAAGGCTATAATAAAAAAGACTTATAATGATAGGTATATCAAGTAATGATGCTGGGGGAGCAGAGCTACTAAGTGAATATGTTATAAATAATAAAAATGACTATTTATTTTTTTTAACTGGCCCATCAATAAAAATTTTTAGAAAAAAAATTGATAATTTAAAAATTTCTAATTTTAATGAATCTGCTCATAAATTAAGTTTAGTCATTTCTTCAACAGGCTGGGCCACTAAAAATGAAATAAATATTATTCATCAATGTAAAATCAAAAAAATTAAAATATGTGCTTTTTTAGATCATTGGATAAATTATAAAAAAAGATTTTTAAGAAACAATAAACTGGTTTTACCTGATGAAATTTGGGTTGGTGATAATTTAGCATTTAAATTGGCAAAAAAAACTTTTAAAGATAGTGTCAAAATTTTAAAAAAAAAAAATTATTATTTTATTAGAGCAAAAAAGTTTTTTGATAAAAAAAAAAATCAAAAAAAAGTTACTAAAATAAAAAAGGTACTATATCTTTGTGAGCCAATAACTGAATTACGAAATAAAAATTTTTATACTGAAAAAAAATGTATTAATTTATTTTTTAAAAAAATAAAAAAAATAAAAAAAATAAAAAATATTATTTTTAGACCCCATCCATACGAGGAATCAAAAAAATATGACTGGGTTCTTAAATCAAAAGAATACAATATATTTATTAGAAAAAATGAAGATTTGTTAAATGAAATATATAAAAATGATATCATAGTTGGGTGCAACACTATTGCGATGTATTTAGGTATTCTTGCAAAAAAAAAAGTCTACACTTCTATACCTAGAGGTTATTCCTGTGATATTCCATCAAAGAAGATACATTATTTAAACGAAATTTAATGCTAAAAATAAAATGCTTTATAGTAGGTCTGGGGAACATTGCCATTGGATATGATCAATCAATTAAAAATAAAAATATTTTTTATACTCATGCTAAATCAATTAGTCATGGTAAAATATTCGACTTAATAGGTGGATCTGATATCTCAAAAAAAAAAAGAGATATTTTTTTTAAAAAATATAAAAAACCTGCATTTAAAGATATTCATCAACCACTTTCTATGATGAAACCATCACTTGTAGTTTTGTCTACTCCCACAAATACACATTTTAAATGTATAAAAGAAATTATAAAATATAGATGTGTTAAGTTTTTAATTTGTGAAAAACCTTTATCAACAGACACTAATGAGGCAAAAAAAATTGTAAAAATTTGCAAAAAAAATAAGATTAAATTATTTGTTAATTATTTTAGAATTTCAGAGCCCTCAACACAGAAATTAAAAAAATTATTTATAAAAAATAAAAACAAAATTTTTGGCAAAGTTTATTATTCAAGAGGCTTCTTCAATAATTCTTCTCATTTCTTTAATTTATTTGAATATTTATTTGGTAGATTTAAAAATGGGTATTTAACTAATGTACCAAAAATTTATAAAAAATATGATATAGAATGTAATTTTTTTGCAGTATTTGGTAATGCACGCATTAATTTTATTTGTAAAAATGTGGAGTTTGATAAATTTAAATTTGAGCTTCAATATGGAAAAGATTTAATTAGATACATTAAAAATGGTGAAGAAATAGTAGAAATTAAAAATAAAAGATTTAAAAATTTTATAAAAAATTCAATGTATAAATATCAATTAAATGTTTATGATGAAATAACAAAATATATCACTAAAAAAAAAGATTATCACTTGTGTAGTGGTGATGATGCTTTAAAAACAATTATTAATATGCATAAAGTTTTAAATAATGAGAAAATTTAAAAAATTTAACTCTTTCGATAAAGAGGAACTTAGAGCAGCAGTAAATGTTATTAAGAGTGGAAATTTATCAAATTTCTTGGGTGAATATTCAAAAGAATTTTATGGAGGATTGAAAGTAAGAGAATTTGAGAAAAAATGTAAATCATTTTTTAAAGTTAAGCATGCTATAACTGTAAATTCATGGACATCTGGATTAATTTGTGCTGTCGGGGCTTTAGATATTAATCCGGGGGATGAAATAATTTTACCACCATGGACAATGTCAGCATGCGCGTCAGCGATTTTGAATTGGAATGCAATACCTGTATTTGCCGATATAGATAAGACAACCTTCAATATTGATCCTGCTGATGTTTTAAGAAAAATTTCAAAAAAAACAAAAGCCATAATGGCTGTAGATATTTTTGGACACCCTTGCAATATAATTGAATTAAAAAAAATATCCCAAAAATACAATCTTAAATTGATAACGGACTCAGCCCAATCACCATATTCTTTTTATAAAAAAAAAATTGCTGGAACAATGTCAGATGTAGGAGGAATAAGCTTAAATTATCACAAACATATTCACACTGGAGAAGGTGGGGTTGTTTTTACAAATTCAGATAAAATTGCAAAAAAAATAAATCTTATTCGAAATCATGCGGAAAGTGTTGTCCGTTCTAATAGCACAAAAGATTTGTCAAACATGATTGGTTACAATTTTAGACTTGGAGAGATAGAAAGTGCCATGGGCATTGAACAATTGAAAAAATTAAAAAAAATAGTAAGTAAAAAACAAAAAATTTGCAAGTTGCTTACTAAAAGTTTATCAGATATTCCAAAAATATTTCTACCAAAAGTTTTAAAAGATTATACTCATTCATATTATATATATGGAATAATTCTTGATTTACAAAATATTAAATACTCAAGAGAATATATTATTAAAAAATTAACATCCAAGGGAGTTCCAGGTTTGAGCGCAGGATATACTTGTTTACATTTGTTACCAACATTTCAAAAAAAAATTGCTTATGGCAAAAAAAGTTTTCCATGGAATTCTAATTTTAACAAAAGAAATATTTCATATAAAAAAGGTCTCTGTCCAAATGCAGAATATTTACATGAAAAATCATTTATAAAATTTGAAGTTTGCCTATATGATTTAACAGTTAATGATATAAAATTTATCAGCAATGCCTTCAAAAAAGTTTGGAAAGAGCTAAAATTACTTAATTAAAAAAAATTAAATTAGTTTTTACAAAATTATTAATACCTAAATTTTCTTTACAATAATCAAAGAATAAGGGAGTAGTTTATGTGAAAAATAAATATTTTTTTTTTCAAAAATAATTTTAATTTTATTACTTTTTTTTAAAATAGTTAAAAAGTTTTGTGAATAATTATTTTTTTTAATATAATTAAGAATTTCAATATTTCTTATGTTGTGTTCGTATATTGGCTCAAAAAAAATTAAATACCTAAATTTAAAATTTAAAAAAAAATCTATAAATTTATTATTATGTTTTTTCTTATAATGCATCGAGCTTGTTGTAAAAATTATTGAATTTGAAGGAATTTTTATTTTTTTGTCTAAAATGCAATTGTAAATATCTATCAATCCCGTTTTAAATCTTTTTTTATCTATTTTTAGGTTTTTTGAAATTTTGTTAAGAACCAATATAGCATTCATAGAAATATCTAAAAAAATAAATTTTTTTTTTTTAAATCTATTTGAATTTAATAAGTATAATCCTATTGAGCCATATCCGCACCCACATTCAACAATTGTGGAAGAGTTTTTTGAATATTTGTAAATAAATTCATTGATAATTTTTTTATTTTTTAAACTTTTTTTAAAAAATGTTTTATCAAAATTATCAAAATTATTGAGAATTTCTTCGCATTTTGTTAAATCTGTTTTGTCATTTATTTTTTCTAATAAATTACCATATTTCTCTTTATCAAACTCTCTTAAAATATTTCTTTTATTTTTTATTAATTTACGGTTCACTGTTATTAATGATTTAAAAAATTTAAATTATTTAATTTCGATAAAATTATATCAGAAAAAAATATTTTTTTAAAACCTTACATATGTTGAATTTAACTTTTTGTTAAAGTTTCAATAATAAAAAAAAAGCTGAAATTAGAGCAAGTGTATTTATCATTGTTTTGTAAATTATTTCGTTAATAAATATTACCAATAAATTACCCAAGATAACTCCTAAAGGAATAATTAAAAATAATAATTTTAATTCAATTAATCCATATTGAGCTTTAAATATTATTGTAAATGATAAATATTGAAATAGAGCGAGAAATAAATAAGCAAAAGTAGTGTTATATCTAGATTGGTTTACCTTATTTTTTTGTAAAGCTGAAATAAAAAGAGACAGAAGCGCTCCACCAGAGTTGGTTATACCATGAATTAATCCCACGAAAGCTAAAGAAGATATTTTAAATTTTTTATTTGAATAAAGTATTTCGTTTTTTAGTTTAATTATCAGAAAAACTGAGCAAATAATTATTACAGACACAAAAAGATTAAAATTAATATATTGATCAAACATTTTTAATATTATCAAACCTATGATAATTGATGGACCACAGGCTAAAAAAAGATATTTCTTTATATTAATATCAATCTTTAAATTCATTTTTTTTTTTTTAAATTTAAAATATAAAAAATTAAGAAGGCTAGTTAGAATTGATATAGGTAAGAGTGTCCCAAGAATATTGATCATATCATAATTTATTAAAAGCATTAAAGGAGTACCTAAAACAAGAATGCCAACTCCAGCCATACTTTGTAAAATTACAAGACAAGTAAGCAATATGTGAATTATATTAGTATCAGTCATAAATATATAAATTTATAGATAATTATGATTATCCATATACATTTAAAATTATTTATGTAAAACAAAAAAATGGATTGCAAAATTTTATGGTTAACAGGATTATCTGGTTCTGGAAAAACTACTTTAGCAAAATTTCTAAAAAAAAAACTTCTTGAATTAAAATTTAAAGTAAAAGTTGTTGATGGAGATCAATTTAGAAATAAGAATAAAAATAAAAATAGTTTTACAAAAAAAAATATTTATTTAAATAATCTTGCTATAATTCAAAATATTTTAGATATAAATCATAAATATGATTATATACTTGTTTCAGTAATTTCACCTTTACTAAAATCTAGATTAAGAGCAAAAAAAATTTTTAAAGAAAAATATAAAGAAATATATGTTAAATGTAGCACAAAAGAATTAATTAGAAGAGACACAAAAAATCTTTATAAATTAGCTAAAGAACATAAAATTAAAAATCTTATTGGTTTCAATTCTAAGATAAATTACGAAAAATCTAAATATAAAAAAATAACAATCGATACGCAAAAAAACAGTATAGTAGTGTCTACAAAAAAAATTTTAAAAGAGATTTTTAAGAATGAAAAAAAAATTTAATTGGAAAAAGAAAACAGCCATTTATATAGGTCGTTTCCAGCCTTTTCATGAAGGACATAAAAAATTATTTTTAAACGCTTTTAAAAAAAATGGGCAAGTAGCAATTTTAGTAATGGATAGTTACAAAGTGAATATGAAAAATCCTTTTAAATTTGAAAAAGTCAAAAAAAAAATAGAGTCTTGTCTCAAAAAATATAAAGGAGAATATATCATAATTAAAATACCTGTAGTTTCAGAAGTTATATATGGTAGAAAAGTTGGATATAAGTTTAGAAATGTAAAAGTACCTAAACAAATTGAAAAAATATCTGCTACAAAAATTAGAAGAAATTTACTAAAAAGATGAATAATCAAAATATAAAAGTTAAAAATAAGTTTAGGTGTATATTTTTTTTTAACAAGATATTAAATCAATTCAATTTAACTAAGAAAAAGTGAAAAATCCATTATTTCTTTGTGGTCCAGCTGAATGTGGAACAAATCTTGTAAAAGCTATTCTTGGGGTTAATAAAAAAATTCATTTAGAGTCTGAACCATTTTTACCTTTGTTTCAATTTTTACGTACAGAAATAATAAAACAAAATTCAAATTACAAAAAAAGCATGAGGTATACCAAACCTCTTTTTGAATATTATTTTTCAAATAAAGATTTGGAGTTAATGAAAATTATTCAAAATAGCAATTTAAAAATAGAACTAAAAAAAGATAAATTAAATCATCTAAAAAAACAAATTTTAAAAAGAATGAATGATTATGTTCCTCATTTAAAAAAAGATATAAATAATATTAAAGGATCAAATTTTAAAGAAATTTTTGATAATGCATTAAAATTAATTGACAAACATCATAATAAAGAAAATATTAAATGGCTGGGTTGGTTAGATAGTTGGGTTGAAGAATTTTTTCCTATACTAGCTAAAGCATATCCCAGCTCAAAGTTTATATTGATTATAAGAGATCCTAGAGCTGCCTTAGCCTCATCTAATAATTATTATAATAAAAAAGATATATTAAGTTTAGCTCCACTCACTTTATCCTTTCTTAGATGCTGGAGAAAGCAAGTTGCAATGGCTGAATATTTTAATTCATCGTCATTATTAAAAAATAGATGTATCACTGTAAAATATGAAGACTTAGTTAGAAATCCAAAAAAGATAACAAAGAAACTGTGTAATTTTTTAAATATTAAGTATTCAAGTAGTATGATTAATACAAATAATTTTATGGGATTGGGCCATAATACAAAAAAATGGGTATCTAATAGTAATTTTAATTCAAAACAAAAAGGAATCTATAAAACGTCCTTATTTAAATGGAAAAAACATTTAGATCCAATAATAAAAAATTTTATTGAATTAATAGTCGGAATAGAATTAAAATATTTGGGATATGTAAAAAGTCTTCCTAAATTTAATAAATTAAGTAAAAAAAATATTGCAAGCTATCACAAACACAACTTTAGAACCTCTAAAGGATGGAGAACAAGTACAAATATTCCTTCATCAGATATTAAGTTTGAATTATCAAGATATAAATATTTAAAGTATAAAAAAATTAACAACTCTGAAATAAAGCAAAATTTTTTATTTAAAGAAGCTTTTTTGGCTTTTCAAAACAAATTAATTAAATAATTGTTAATTTTATAAATATTAAGTAAATTAGTAATTTAATGAAAAAATTTAAAATTAATAAAACTTTTGTGGGAAGTGAGTGTAAAACTTATTTTATTGCTGACATAGCTGCAAATTTTGATGGTAATTTGAAAAGGGCAAAAAAATTAATTGAATTAGCTGCAAAATCAGGGGCTGATGCTGCTAAATTTCAAAATTTCAAAGCTGAAACAATTGTGTCTAATAAAAGTTTTTTATCTTTAAAAACACAGCTTTCACATCAGTCTAAATGGAAAAAGTCTGTTTTTGAGGTATATAAAAAAGCAGAACTTCCTTTGGAATGGACTTTAGAATTGAAAGAGACGTGTTATAAATTTGGCATAGATTATTTTACTGCTCCATATGACATAAATTTCATCAACTATTTAAAAAAATTTGTTTCTGCATGGAAAGTTGGATCAGGAGATATTACTTGGCACGAAATAATCTTAGAAATGGCGAAACATAATAAACCTATTATTATTGCTACCGGAGCATCTTCTTTAAGTGAAGTAAGTCAAATTGTTAAAAAAGTTTTAAAAAAAAATAAAAAACTAGTTCTAATGCAGTGTAATACAAATTATACAGCATCAAATAATAACTTTAATTTTATAAACCTCAAAGTGCTATCCCAGTATAAAAAAATGTTTCCAAACGTAGTTTTAGGCCTTTCAGATCATACATTGGGACATGAAACAGTTTTAGGCTCCATCGCATTAGGAGTCAAAGTTATAGAAAAACATTTTACAGACAGTAACAAAAGAAGTGGACCTGATCATAAGTTTTCAATGAACCCGTTAACTTGGGAAAAAATGATAGAAGCAAGTAGAAATTTAGAAAATGCTATGGGAGATGGAATAAAAAAAATTGAAAAGAATGAATTACAGACATCTGTTATTCAAAGAAGAGGAATTTTAACGTCAAAAAATTTGGAAAAAAATGAAATTATAAAAAAAAAACATTTAGTTTTTCTTCGGCCGTGCAAACCAAAAGCTTTAGCACCATATATGTATAAAATGTTATTAGGTAGAAAAGCAAAGAAAAACATTAATTTTCATGAAGTATTGAATTTTGAAAATACTAAATGAAATTAAAAAAAAAAATTATTTTTTTAATACCAGCAAAAAATGAGGAAAAAAATATTAAAAATGTTTTGGTAAAATTTAGAAAGTATGGAAAAGTTATAGTTGTAAATGACCACTCAACAGACAATACTTTTAATATAGCTAAACAATTTGCACACAAAATATTAAATTTAAAATATAAAAGCGGTTATGATGCAACATTAAAATTTGGGTTAAAACACATAATTAATAATATTTCAGGAAATTATGTAATCACAGTAGATGCTGATGGCGAACATTCTCATATTTTTATAGCCAAACTAATAAATAAGATGAAAAATAAATATTTAGTGATTGGAAATAGATCAAAATATAATCGATGGTCAGAGTATTTTTGTGGATTCTTATCTTATTTTTTTTTTTCAATAAAAGATCCGCTATCAGGAATGAAATGTTACAATTTGGATTACTTAAAAAAAAATAAAAAAAGAGTTCTGGAAAAACTAAACCCTAAAATTGATCAGTGTGGAATGTTTTTTTTCAAAATTTACAATCTTAAAGAAGTTACAAATGTTAATATTAAAACAAATAATTCAAATAAACCATCAAGTGTTGGTAGTGGTTTATTGATAAATTTAAAAATAATTAAGTTTTTTTTCAATGCTATATTTTAGTTATGAAAAAATTTAAAAGTTTTTAGAAACTCTAAAAACAGATAAAATCTAGTATTTAAATTTTCTTGTTTTAATTTTATTTAAGTTTTTTTTATCTTTAATAATTAGGGCAATTTTTTTGAAAACTTTATCTACACTTATAAGATATTTTCTAATATCCTTCTCTTTATGTTTGTAACTTAAATATACAGAGCTTGAGGCAAGATAGCCTTCTTTTAACATTTCATCGGTAAAGAAAGTATAAATTTTTTCATTATTCATTCCATATTGAAATTGAAAACTGGGAATTGTTTTGATATTGCTTATTTCCAACTGTATATTATTTTTTTTTGCAGATTCTACCCATCCTTTCTTAAGCAAAATACCAATTTTAATTAAATGTTTAGATACATTGTATTTAACAAAAAAATCAATAACGGCCAATCCAGCATTAAATCCAATATTCTCCGTCCACGCTGTACTACTTACAAACGTTTTATTCGCAAATTTCATATATTTTTCTTTTCCCACAATAGCTGAAATTGCATAGCCATTACCTAGAGATTTTCCATAAACCACTATATCAGGTTTAATTCCTAGCTGTTTATAAAGTCCACCATTATTTTCACGCCATCCTGTCGTTACTTCATCCACAATTAGACAAACATTCTTTTTTGTACAGAGAGAGTTAATTTTTTTTATAAAATTTTTTGATAAATAGTCATATCTACCACATTCAATAACAATCGCTGATAATTCATTTTTTTTTGATAAATTCTCAACTTGGTCAAAATCATTAAATTTGAATGGAATTATTGTTCCTTTAAGTTCTTTTGGTACACCTAATGGAATAAGATCTTTTAAAAGGTGATTATTTAGATTTTTTGAATTATCTAAATTTGCTGCAATATACCAATCTTGCCACCCATGATATCCACTAAATGCAATTTTTGAATATTTATTTTTTGCTCTAGCAATTCTTATGGCTATAGACATTGCTTCACCACCAGTTCTAGCAAACTTAACTTGATTTGCAAATTTATCATATTTTAATATCTTTTTTGCTAAAAGATATTCATCTAAAGAGTTTAAAGTGGTATTTACAGACTTATCAATTGCTGATTTAACTTTTTTATCAATTACATTATTTCTATAACCAAGTGTTGATGTTCCAATACCCATAATACTCATGTCAATAAATTTTTTTTTATTTAAGTCCCAAATATCTATTCCTCTTGCTTTAGAAAAAAATGTTGGCCAAAATGAATTGGAAAATCTTTCAGGTCTTTTTGATAATAATCCATTCCCACCTGGAATAATTTTTTTTGCTTTTTGCCAAATTTTATGAGGTAAAATTTTCATATTTTAATATTAAACCCAATTATACGGTTTAATTAACTTTTCAATAGATTTATCATTTTTTTTTATGAATTTTGGAATTTTAGTGTGAATTATTTTTATTTTTAAAAATTCGGACAATTCATTTACATCGTAAAATCCAACAATTATTTTATCTATTAATTTATAGTTTAAAATAAAATTTGTTGCTAATGCAACTTTTGTATATTTGTTTGTAATGCAATAACGCTCCCATTTAGAAAAAATTTTTTCCCATTTTTTGAATTTTTGTTTTATAAAAGACGTGTCTGCTAAAATAGCTCCTTGCAAAAAAATAGATCTTACGTGTAATTTAATTTTTTTTTTTTTTATTTCTTCAAAAAAATTTTTTCTCAAAAAGGTTCTATCAAAAATGTTTGCTGGAACTTGCAAAACATCTGGAGTGCAATATTTTATTATATTCCTATACTGTTTTTCGGTATAAATTGAAAAACCAATATATTTAGTTAATTTTTTTTTTTTTAGTATATTTAAAATTTCAACAATTTTATTTATTTCATTTTTTTTTAAATTCTCAGAGTCATGAAGTAAAATAGAATTAAATTTTTTTATTTTGAATCTATTTTTTGATTGAATAATTTTCCTCAAAATTTTAAGTTTATAGTTACTTTCATTTTGTGGCCTAGGTATTTTTGTTATAATTTGAAAATGTGATATATTTATTTTTGATGAAACAATATTTGTTTCAGCTTTTTTATATGAAAGAGCAGTATCTAAAAAATTTATTTTTTTTTTTTTAATAAATTTAAAAAATTTCTTAATATCTTCTAATTCAATTTTTTTTTTATTATTATTTGTTATTCCATACAAACCACTAAACTGTGGAGTGCCAATACAAATTTTATTGATCCATTTCATAAACTATATATATTTTAATATTAATTTTATATCTAATTTTTTTTAGTACACAATTTTTAAATTGAAATTATTTTTTTATTATTAATTACCAAAATAAGAAAAATTAACTTAATATATTTAAATGAAAATTTTAATTTTAGGCTCGTCTGGCTTACTAGGAAATTATTTATATAATTTTCTTCAAAAAAATTTTCAAGTTTTCAATAATGGGTTAAGAAAAAGAAAAATAAACTTACTTAACACTTCTGAGCTTAAAATTTTTCTACTTAAAATTAAGCCTGATATCATTATAAATTGTACAGCAAATACTAACCTAGATAACTGCGAGAACAAAAAAAAAGATGCCTATAATACAAATTATAAAACGTTACAAAATATAGTAAATTTGAATAAACAAAATAATATTAAATCTAAAATTATACAAATTTCAACTGATCAATTTTATAATAATAAAAATCATAAATTAAATAAAGAAAGTGTTAACTGGATTCCTAATTATTATTGTAAAACTAAGTACCTCGTCGAAAGATTTTGTATTAAGAATAAGATAGTTGTTCTAAGAACAAATTTTTTTGGAAAATCTAATTCAAAAAATAAAAGTTTTTCTGATTGGATTTTTGATTCATTTAAATCACAAAAAATGTTTAACTTATTTCATGATGTCTATTTTTCACCTTTAAACTTGAATACTTTAAGCAGGATGATTGAGAAGGTTATAATAAATATTAAAGATATAAATGGAATTTATAATATTGGTTCTAGTGACTGTATTAGCAAGAAAGAATTTGCAATAAAATTTGCAAAAAGTTGTAAAATTTATAAAAAAAACTATCATTCAATTAGTTCAAGTGGTATTTTTGTTACTAAAAGACCAAACTTTATGTGTATGAATATAAAAAAATTTGAAAAAAAATTTAAAATTAAAATGCCATCAATTCAAAGTCAAATATCCCAAGAGGCTAAAAACTACAAATTAAAAAAATAGACTATTTTAATAGTTAATCTATAAGTAATTAAAATTATTTAAAAATTATGTTAAATGGTAAATCAATATTAATTACAGGTGGAACAGGTTCATTTGGTAAAGCATTTGCCACTAAAATATTAAGTGAATATAAAAAAATTAAAAGATTAGTTATTCTTAGCAGAGATGAGTTGAAACAGTTTGAAATGTCAAACTTAGATCTTTTTAAAAAAAATTCTAAAAAAGTACGTTTTTTTTTAGGTGATGTAAGAGATTTTGATAGAATTAAAATGTCATTTAAAGATATTGATATAGTTGTTCATTCAGCTGCCATGAAGCAAGTGGAAGCTTCCGAATATAATCCATATGAATGTATAAAAACTAATATAATAGGTTCACAAAATATAATTAATGCTGCGCTAGAATGCAATTTAGAAAAAGTAATTTTTATTTCAACTGATAAAGCGACCAATCCAATAAATTTATATGGTGCATCAAAACTGGCTGGTGAAAAACTTTTCCTTGCTGCTAACAATATTAGAGGTAAGGCAAAAACAATTTTTTCTATAGTTAGATATGGAAATGTGATTGGTTCTAGAGGTAGCGTAATTCCAATTTTTATGAAATGTAAAGAGTCAAAATCTAAGTTTGTTCCAATAACACACAAAGATATGACAAGATTTATCATAACTCTTGATGGTGGTGTAAATTTTGTTCTCACGAGTCTAGATATTATGAATGGGGGTGAAATATTTGTTCCAAAAATACCCAGTGTAAGAATTACTGATCTAGCAAAATTAATTTTACCAAATCATAAAATGAAATTTATTGGAATAAGACCAGGTGAAAAATTACATGAAGTTTTAATTTCTAGAGATGAGTCAGAAGTGATATATTCAATGTCTGATAGATATATTATTAAACCAAATTTACCATTTTTTAAAAGTAAGATTAATAAAAAATTAAATTTAAAAAAATTAAATAGTTCATTTGAGTTTTCTAGCGATCTAAAGAGTGCTTTAATAAACATTGATGGAATAAAAAAAAAATTTACATTTTAGTTTGAGTAAAAAAATAAAATATTCTTTAGTTTAAATAATGAGTAATAAAAAAACTTTAATTCAATTTAAGGAAAATTGCCTAAATAACGAATTATTTCTCTCAGAATTTTATAGAAAATATCAATCTACTCATAAAAAAAAAGAATTCAAAATTAATGAATTTTTAATTGAGAAATTTAATACGCAAGTATTTTTGATGTTTACATCTGATTTGAAAGAAATTTCATATTTCGGATTACCAGTTGAATTACACATAAAAAATCAATTAAACTTAGAATTAAAATTTGATATAATAAATAATTTTCTAAAAAGTCAAACAAAACCCATTAATAAATATGTTTTTTCTATTAATTTAGACACAGAAATTAGTAAAGATATTTTAAGAAAAATTAATCCTAAGCTAATTTTTGAACAACAAAGTATAAATCTAGATAATTCCAATGATTATATTTTCAAAAATTTTAAAAGTAATTTGCGCTATGAAATAAATAAAACAAATAAAAATGAGGATATAAAAGTAAAAATTATTAACAAAAAAAACTACCCAAAAAATTTTATATTAGAAATGATGGAAACGCATAAAACTGTTTCAGGAAGACAAACAAGATCTATGGAAACTTGGTTAATTAATGAACAAATGATTTTACAAAATCAGGCTTTTATTTCTGTTGTTTATTATAAGTCAAAAGCAGTTTCATATTCTTTATTTTTTTATAATAATTATATGCTCTATTATTTCTCTTCAGTTACTTTAAGAGAATATTTTAATATAAGTGGAATAAGTCACGCAAGTATATGGGAAGCAATTTGTTATGCTAAAAAAATTCAAATTAAAAAATTTAATATGGGTTTAACTGACTATCTACATATAAGAAATGATGTCGATATTTCAAATAAAGAAAAAAATATAGCTTTTTTTAAAAGTAGATATTGTGGAGAAAAAAAATATAAAATTATTATTGATGAAAATAGTTTTTTAGTTACCAAAAAATTTAAATGACATTATACCTTTGGCCAAAATCACAAAAATATAAATTTCAAAAAAAATATATTAGTTATTCAAAGTCGCAACTAAGTTATATAGAAAATTTTTTTTCAAAAAAATATAATTCAAAATATTGTGCTTTAACACCATCAGCTAGAACTGGTATTATATTAAGTTTAAAATTTAAAAAATTTAACAAATCTAAGATAGTACAATTACCAAAGTGGAGTTCAAACTGTCTGACTAATGCAGTTGGTTCATTGTCGAGCATAAACTGCATGAAAGCTAATGTTGACTGTAAAATAGTTGTTCACCATTTAGGTCAATCATTTGATGTTAAGAAAAATAAAAGTTTACTAATAGACGATTCGTCAGATAGTTTGCCTTTAGAAAAATTTACTTCATATAAAAAATCAAAATATTCTGAGGTGATTTCTTTACCTAAAATAATAGGTTCGTATGCAGGAGGGATTGTTTTAACCAATAATAAATTTCTATATTCTTATATTAAAAACCATCAAGATAAAGATTTAGAATTAGCAAAAAATCAATCTATCCAAAAATATAATTCTATGGTTAAAAATTCAAAAAATTTTAGTTGGCATTATAATGAAATAATAAATTTTAGTCTTGATTACAATACTGTAAACAATGTTTTTAGAAATCTTGTTTTTTTTGATATAAATAAAAATATTATTATAAAAAGAAAACAATTATTTTCTAATTACACATTATATAATGATAAATATAGATTAGGCCCTTGTTTGTTATTTAATTTAAAAAAAAAAAACAAAAAAAAATTGAATGTTTATCATTTCAATATAACTAAAAATATAGACAAGCAAAATTACAAAGAAATAACTGTTTTACCAATTCATTTTGGTGTTAGCGATCTTGAAGTAGAAAAATTTTATAACTTAATTATTTGAAATTTTTTATAAGTTATTTTTTTTATTATAAATTTTTAAACATCTATCATTTAAAATATCTATATTAAATTTTGAATTTATATTAAATTGATTTTGAATAAGCTTTAATCTTTGTTCAATGTTAGATTTATTAAATTTAGGGAATTTTGCCTCAAAAACATTTTGTTCAAGTGGTTTTTGATTCAGTAATTTTAACATCTTTTTTTTTATTTTTTGTTTAATTGTTGATTTTAATTTAATTTTTTTAAACTCTAGATCAGAGTTTGATTTATCATTTGTACTTTGAATTTTTATTTTTTTTAATTCACACACTATTCTTGAGTAGGAATATCCATCAGTAAGAATTCTCTTATTTATATTTTTTTTATCTAATTTGATTTGATTTAATATTTTAGATTTGTTTTTACCTTTGTTTGTAATAAATTTTATTATTTTCTCAACATCTCCAAAAGAAAAACCTAAGGTAGTTAAAAAATTTTTTTTATAATTAGTCAAAAAAGGGTCGTTAGGTTGCTGTAAAATAACCATTTTATCATTTAATGTGGCTTCAACTGAAGAGGTACATCCAAATTGAATGATTATTTCTGATTTAGAAATCTCCTCTATTAATGAATTTTCATCAGTAATTTTAATTTTTTTAAATATTTTTTTATCTGAAAAAATACTTGTTATTTTTTTTATGTCATGTGCTGGATGTGGTCTTAAAACAATATTATAATTTTTTAATTTACTTAATTTTAAAATTAATTCTATCAAATGATAAGTCTGAATTACATCTCGGCTTTCATTAAAAAAATATTTTTTCAAAATATTTTCGTAAGTATCAAATTGAAAGCTATCCATTACCTCAATATGATATCTTTCAAACAAACCTCTTTTCCAAAATAATCTCTGATTTAAAGGAATCAATATTGTTTTTTTTTTATTTTTATTAATTTTACAAAGGTCAATTCTAGGAGATCCAGTTTTTATAAACTCAGTTTTAAAATTTAATTTTTTTAAAAAACTATAATCAAAATCTCCCCAACAAAAGAATTTATTAATATAGTTAAATGCCTTTGAATTTATTCCATCAAATCTTTCTTTAAAAAAATTAGAGTAGTCGTTATTTTTGCCTGTATCAAAACATCCAATTTCTTCATCTTGGGAAACTAGTACAAAATTATTTTTAATTAATTTTTTATAATCATCAATTCTATATTTTTTGGTGTTGGCATCTTTAAGAAAAATTATTCCTGGAGAAATTTTATTTTTTTTCGCTAGCTCATTAATACTCTCTCTTGTAGTTAGATATACAGTAAAATTTTTATCGATAAGCTCTAATGATAGTAAAAGTTTTCCAAATAATTCTCTTTTAACTACCTCTATTTCTATATATATGTTCATTATAAGTATTAATTAAAAAGTACTAATACAGTATTTTCAAAAAATATGAAATTATATAAGTCTGAGATTCTAGAATATCAAAAAAACAGAGATGAATTTTTAATGTTTGATGAAGTCACTAAGGTCATACCTGGTAAAAGTGCTAACGGATTTAAAGTTTTGGATAAAAATTTATGGTTTTTTAAATTACACTGGCCAGGTGATCCAAATATGCCTGGTATGCTTCAAATAGAAGCATTAATTCAATTATGTGCAATGGCAATTTTTACGCTGCCTAACAATAAGGGAAAAACTATGTATTTATTAAACGTTAATAAAGCAAAGTTTTATAAAAAAGTTGTTCCAGGAAGTAACTTTGAAATAAATACCATAATACAATCATATAAAAGAGGAATTGCAAATTGCAAGGGAGAAGCTTTTCAAAATAACTTCAAAACTTGTTCTGCAGAATTTAATATGATATTAAAAGACTTTACGCTAAATATGTTAAATCCAAGAAATAAAAATTAAAATATGCCAATAGCTTCGTCGTTACTCAATAAGCCTAGATTAGTAAAAAAACTAAAAGATTTTTATGATTATGTAAATAAAAATGATGGAAAGGTTGGTACAAAAACTCGAGGTATAGATTTGAACTTCAACAACGCTTGTAATCTTAGATGTAAATATTGTTTTACAAACTCTCCTAAAGGTGATCACGTTAAAGAATATTTGGATATTGAGGCAATTAGAAGGTTAGCAGACCAAGCAGATGAATTAGGTTATTTTGAGTTTGATTTACAGGGAGGTGAACTTCTTCTTCAACCTAAAAAATTGTTTGAAGTATTAGAAGCTATAAAACCTGAAAGATTTTATATGTATTTAACAACCAATGGTTATTACTTAGATGAAAAAATGGCAAAAAGATTGGCAGAATATAAGGTAAGTAGAGTCTCAGTAAGTATTGATAGTATGGATGAAAAAATTCATGACGAAATTAGAGGTAGAAAAGACTCCTGGAGAAGAGCAATGGAAGCTCTACAACATGTTAAAGATGCTGGTATGGACCCATACTTAAATATTACAGTAGGAAGATATAATGCAAATACTGATCACTTTAAACAATTATTAGATTATTCGAAAGACCAAAAATATAAAACACTTCTTAATGTTGCGGTTCCCTCGGGAATGTGGCAAAATGCTGAAGACATCATATGTAACGATGAAGATAGAGCGTATTTAAGGAAAATTAGAAAAGAATATAAGAATTTAGTAAGAAATATTTGGAATCCATTTGATAAAAATCATGAAAAAATTTTGGGCTGTACAACGGTAAATAGAGTTTATGTCACTCCAATAGGAGATGTATTAGTTTGTCCGTACGTGCATATTAAAATAGGAAATATCTTTGAACAATCCTTAAAGGAAATTATTGATCATGGTTTCAGTATAAAATATTTTAGAAATCATTCTGATCTGTGTCTAGCAGGCGAAGATAAAGATTTTATAAAAAACTTTATGACAAAATCAGGTCAAACTATCTTTAAACCTGCATTAGCGAAAGATATTTTTTCTGACTCAGATTTTATAAAAAGTTAAAAATTATTTTTAAATTTTTATAGTAAAGCAAAGTATGAAAATTAATGACAAAATACAAAATCACAACTAGTATTAATTTGTCACGTAATTTGGCCTTTTTACCAAAACTTGTAAGTGTTGGCAAATTGATAATTCATTTTTAGTCTTACTTTTTATTGAAATAAATGATATCAAAATTTAGATTTTCAAATAGACTACTACTAACTTTTTTATGAAAAAAAATTTAGATTTTTTAAATAATTACTATAATGATATTGGTAGGATTTCTAATTCCATTGATAAGAATTCAATTTTAAAATTAGTTTTATCAATAAAAAAAATAAGAGATATAAAAAAAGGAAGAATTTTTTTTCTTGGTGTCGGGGGAAGTGCAGGAAATTCCTCTCACGCCGTTAATGATTTTAGAAAAATTTGTCAGATTGAGTCATATACACCTTTAGATAATGTCTCAGAGCTTACAGCAAGAATTAATGATGAGGGTTGGGAGACAAGCTTAGTAAATTGGTTAAAAATATCAAATTTATCAAAAAAAGATGCGATATTTATATTTTCAGTTGGTGGTGGAGATATTAAAAAAAAGATAAGTGTAAATTTAATTGAAGCTGCGAAATTTGCAAAAAAAAAGAAAGCCAAAGTTTTCGGTGTAGTTGGTAAAAGAGAGGGCTATGTAGCTGAGCATAGCGATAATGTTATTATTATTCCTGAGGTTAATAAAATGTATGTAACTCCATATTCAGAGTCTTATCAAGCAGTTATATGGCACTCTATTGTAAGCCATCCATTGCTCCAAAAAAATAAAACTAAGTGGTAGAAAAAAAACAAAAAGTAGTTTTTTTAGACAGAGATGGTGTTTTAAATAAGCCAATTATTATAAAGGGAAAATCCTTTGCTCCAAGAAAAATAAAAGATTTTATTATGTATCCTAATGTAACTAAATATTGCAGATTGCTAAAAAAAAAATTTTTATTAATAGTTATTACAAATCAGCCAGATATTAAGAGAAATTTAATTTCTCTTAAAGAAATTAAATTAATGCATAAAAAACTATACAATTTAACAAAGTATGATAATTTATATTATTCTATTGCACTAAATAAAAATTCATTTATGAGAAAACCTAATCCCGGAATGTTAATCAAGGCCATAAAAGATTTTAATATAAATCCAAAAAAAAGCTACATGATAGGTGATAGGTGGAGTGATATAAAAGCAGGAAATAAAGTGGGTTGTAAGACAATATTTATTGATAGAAACTACAATGAAAAAAAACCTAGCTTACAAGACTATAATGTAAGTTCTTTTTCAAGTGCTGCGAGGATAATTTTGAATGATAAAAATAGATAATTTAAAGGTAAAAATATTTGCTGATGGAGCAGACCTAGATAGTTTCATAAAATTAAATTCTATAAATTATGTAAAAGGCTTTACAACAAACCCATCTTTAATGAAAAAATCAGGAATTGAAAATTACAAAAGTTTTGCAATTAATCTATTGGAAAAAATTAAAGATAAACCTATCTCTTTTGAAGTTTTTGCTGATGATCTTTTGAATATGGAAAGACAAGCAAATGAAATAGCGTCTTGGGGTAAAAATATTTATGTAAAAATTCCGATTACCAATACAAAAGGTGAAAGTACACAGTATTTAGTGGAAAAACTTAATAAACAAAACATTGCATGTAACGTGACTGCAGTATTTACTTTGGATCAGGTTAAGAAAATTATAGATCTTGTTGATAATAAAACTCCATTAATTCTCTCAGTATTTGCTGGTAGGATTGCTGATACAGGCAGAGACCCAATTCCATTAATGAAAAATTTTATTAATTTAGTAAAACCAAAAGATAACATAGAGATACTTTGGGCTAGCACAAGAGAGGTTATAAATATTTTTCAGGCAGAAGAAATAAATTGCCATATAATAACTGTCCCTGGTGGTTTACTAGGGAAACTAAATAATTTAAATAAAGATCTAGAAAATTTTTCAAAAGAAACTGTTTTAGATTTTTATAATGATGCAAAATCGGCGGGATATAATATTTAGACTCGATGACAATCAAATCAATATTTATTACTGGTGGAGCTGGTTATTGTGGAAGTCAGTTAGTACCAACCTTGCTTGATAAAGGTTACAAAGTGACTGTTTATGATATTATGTATTTTGGTGACAGTTTTTTACCTAAAGACCATAAGAATTTAACTATAATATCTGGAGATATAAGAGATGTTAAAAAATTAAAAAAAAGTTGTGAAAATCACGAAACATTTGTTCATCTTGCTTGTATATCCAACGATGCAAGCTTTGTATTAGATGAAGCGCTGTCAACATCTGTAAATCTTGATGCATTTGAGCCAATGGTTAAGGCGAGTAAGGAAGCAGGTATAAAAAGATTTATATATGCATCCTCAAGCTCAGTTTATGGACTTTCTGATAAAAAAGATGTTAAAGAGGATCATCCTTTAGTGCCCTTGACTCTTTATAATAAATTTAAAGGAATGTGTGAGCCACTTTTATTTAAACATACAGATGAAAATTTTGAAGGAGTTGTTTACAGACCTGCAACTGTATGTGGTTATGCTCCAAGATTAAGGTTGGACCTTTCTGTTAATATTTTATCAAACCATGCAATAAATAAAAATAAAATTACTGTTTTTGGTGGTGACCAACTAAGACCCAATTTACACATTCAAGATTATTGTGACTTAGTGTGCTTATTAATAACTGCAAAAGCAGAAAAAATAAAAAATCAAATATTTAATGTTGGATATCAAAATCTTTCAATAAATGATTTAGCTTTAATTGTTAAAAAGGTTGTTGAAAGTGAGTTTCCTAAAAAAGGTAAGATTGAAATTGAAAAAACAACTAGTGATGATAATCGTTCGTACCATATCAATTCTGATAAAATTAATGAATTACTGGGATTTAAACCAAAGTATACCATTGAAGATGCTGTTAAAGGGCTTTGTGATAATTTTAAAAATGAAAAAATTAAAGATAGTTTTAATGATGATTTTTATTTTAATGTTAAGAGATTAAAAAGATTACAAGTTAAATGATTAAAAAAACTGCACTTGTTACAGGGGGAGCTGGTTTCATTGGTAGTCACATGGTTGATTTACTAATTAAAAAAAATTTTAATGTTATCGTGATTGATAATTTATCAGGGGGGCATAAAAAAAACTTAAAAAATCATTTAAAAAAGAGTAATTTTAAATTTTTAAATAAAGATATTTGCACACTTGACATCAATTCATTAAATTTAAATAAATTAGATTACATTTTCCATTTTGCTGGTAAAGGAGATATAGTACCCTCAATACAAAATCCTTTTGACTATTTTCAAACAAATGTAATTGGAACTATAAAGATTTTAGAAATAGCAAAAAAATATAAAGCTAAGAAATTTGTTTATGCGGCGTCATCGTCTTGTTACGGTCTTGCAAAAACGCCAACTAAAGAAAGTCATAAAATTAATCCATTATATCCATATGCTTTAAGCAAATATATGGGTGAGCAAGCAGCATTACACTGGAAAAAACTTTATAATCTTAAGGTAAATTCAATTAGAATATTTAATGCATATGGCCCAAGAGTTAGAACAACAGGAGCTTATGGAGCGGTGTTTGGAGTTTTTTTTAAACAAAAATTGAGCAATAAACCATATACACTAGTTGGAAATGGAAGACAAAAAAGAGATTTTTTACATGTTAAAGATGTAGTAAACGCTTTTTATTTAGCAGCTATTAGAAAAAAAATAGGTGAAGTATATAACTTGGGTGCGGGTAAACCAAAAACAATCAAATCTCTAGTTAAATTGTTAAAAGGTAGAACTATAAAAATTCCCAAAAGACCTGGCGAACCAGATTGCACTTGGGCAAATATTAATAAGATCAAGAAAGATTTAAACTGGGAACCAAAAATAAGTTTTGAAGATGGGGTGAGGGACATGCTTACACATATAAAAGATTGGGATAAGGCACCCTTATGGAATCCAAAAAATATTAAAAAAGCAACTAAAGACTGGTTCGCTTACATGAAAAAATAAAATATTTATAATTTTAAATTATTTTTATTTAAAAATAAATGTTATATTTTATTAAAGATAAATATTCTCAATGAAAGATCATTTCTACAATAAATACAAACATAAAATTGTTAATGAAAAATTTTTAATTTCTTTAAGAAAAAAGAAAAGAAAAAAAACATTAATAATGTGTCATGGAGTATTTGATGTAGTGCATCCTGGACATGTTAGGCACTTGGTATATGCAAAATCAAAAGCAGATTTTCTGGTTGTTAGTTTAACTGCAGATAAATTTATAAATAAGGGTATTTACAGGCCGCATGTTCCAGAGGATATAAGAGCATTAAACTTAGCTGCTTTTGAGATGGTAGATTTTGTTATTGTTGATAAAAACAAAACATCAATAAAAAATATTTTAAGTATCAAGCCAAATTTTTATGCAAAAGGTTTTGAATATAGTACAAAAAATATCCAAAAAATTGAAACCAGAAAAGAAATTGAGATATTATCTTCCTATGGAGGAAAAATGATTTTTACACCTGGTGATGTTGTTTACTCATCATCAAAATTTTTAAACACAAATAGGCCAGATCTAAAATTTGAAAAATTGCTTGAAATTATGAGGGCTAATAAAATAAGTTTTTCTTCATTAAAAAAAACTATTGAAAAATTCAAAAAAGTAAAAGTACATGTTGTTGGTGATACAATTGTGGATGAATTTTTAAATACAATTTTAATTGGTGGCCAAGTGAAAACTCCAACACTTAGTTTGCTTGAAGGTGAACTTGATAAGTATGTTGGTGGTGCCGCTATAGTAGCAGCACATATGGCAGCAACTGGGGCAAAAGTCACATTTACATCTGTATTAGGAAAAGACGAAAATAAAAAATTTATTGTAGAATCTTTAAAAAAATACAACGTTAATCTTAATTATTTTTCTGAAGTAAATAGACCAACAACATCTAAAAAAGTAATTTTAAATGAGAATCATAGATTAATTAAACTTGATAGATTAGATAACACACCAATAAATGAAGAAACTATAAAAAAGATAACAACTAAAATTAAAAGTATAAATTCAGATGCAATAGTTTTTAGCGATTTTAGGCACGGTATATTCAATAAAGGTAGCATTCCAGCGTTTACAAATGCAATGAATAAAAAATCATTTAAAGTAGCAGATAGTCAGGTAGCAACAAGATGGGGTAATATTACAGAATTTAAAAATTTTGATCTGATAACACCGAATGAAAAAGAAGCTAGATTTGCAGTTGGTGATCAAGACTCAACTGTAGATAGACTAACACAGTTAGTTTATGAAGATTGTAAATTTTCTAATATTATTTTAAAACTGGGAAAAAGAGGAATTTATTCACTATCTAAACAATCAAAAGAAGAGCACAAAGGATATTCGATAGATTCGTTTGTAGAAAACTTAGTTGACCCCGTTGGTTCTGGTGATGCTTTATTGGCATATTCAACGCTATCAATGTTAGTAACTAAATCATTATTGCTTTCTTCAATTATTGGCTCATTTGCTGCAGCAATTGCATGTGAAAATCATGGCAATGAACCAATCTTAATTGAAAGTATGATGAAAAAAATTTCTGATATTGAAAAGCAAGCTAACCAATATGATGAATGATAGTTTTAAATATCTAGTAATTGGAATGGGCATACAAGGTCCCAAACGAGCAAAAATAGACAAAAAAAATTTTGTTGGTTATGTAGATCCATTTAATAAAGCAGCAGATTACAAAAATATTTTAGATGTACCTCTAGAAATATATAATTCAGCATATGTCTGCACACCTGATAAAAATAAAGTTAATATTATCAAATTTCTATTAAAAAATAAAAAAAATGTATTAGTAGAGAAGCCACTTTTGACAATAAAAAATAATACAATTAGAGAGCTATATGGTTTAGCTAAAAGAAATAAAATTATTCTATATACAGCCTATAATCATAGGTTTGAGCCATATTTAAAAAAAGTTAAAGAATTAATTGAGTCAAATATAATTGGCAAAGCATATGTGTGTAATATTTTTTATGGAAATGGCACATCAATACTTGTTAAGAAAAGTTTTTGGAAAGATAAAAATAATGGTGTCATTACAGATTTAGGTTCACATTTACTAGATTTGGTTAATTATCTTTTTTCTTCAAAAAAGTTAAAATTTTTTAAATTAACTGATGTACATAAATTTGAAAATAATTCACCAGATTATGCAAAAATTTCATATAATGAAAAAAGTTTTCAAATTAATTTAGAGATGACATATTGTATGTGGAAAAATAGTTTTTATTTGGATATTTTAGGTGAAAAAGGTTCGATTCATATGAATTGTCTATGTAAATGGGGCCCATCTAAGCTAATAGTAAGAAAAAGAAAGAAGCCATCAGGTGTTCCTGAATCAAAAACATATTTATTAAAAATGAAAGATCCTACATGGAAAAAAGAACATGAGTTTTTTAAAAAAAAAGTTTTGGGTAAAAACAAAAAAAATGATGAAAAAAAAGATCTTTGGATCAATCAAATATTAAATTCAATTATTTAAAATGGAAATAGGTTTTTTTGGTCTCTCACACTTAGGTTTAAATTATTTAGCTGCCAATGCCTGTAAAGGACATAAGGTTATAGGCTATGACAGAGATAATGAGTTAATAAAAAATTTAACATTAGGAAAGAAGTTATTTAAAGAGCCATTTCTGTTTGAAAATATAAATAAATACAAAAAAAATATAAAATTTACAAATAATCTAAAAGATTTAAAAAAATGTAAAATAGTATTTATTTCATCTGATGTTAAAACTGACAGTAAAGGAAAAAGTAATCTTAAATTTATTAAAAGAGATATTAATTCTTTAAGAAAAGTCCTATTTGATAAAAATTTAATTATAATGTCACAAGTAAATCCAGGGTTTACAAAAAATATTGTTTGGAATAAAGATAAACTTTTCTACCAAGTTGAAACGCTTGTGTTTGGTGATGCGTTTAAAAGAGCACTAAGCCCAGAAAGAATAATATTAGGTACTATCGACCCCATTAAAAAAATAAATAATGATCTAAAAATTTTTTATAGTAAGTTTAATTGCCTGATAATTAAAACTGGATATAGTACAGCAGAATTAATCAAAATTTCAATTAATTTGTATTTAATATCATCCATTACAACTACAAATTTAATTTCTGAAATTGTTAAAAAAATAGGTGGAAGTTGGAGTGATCTAGAAAACTCATTAAGATTAGATAAGCGAATTGGTAAATTTGCATACTTGAAGCCTGGTCTTGGAATTTCTGGAGGTAATCTTGAAAGAGACTTACATAATATTATAGATATATCTAAACAAAAAAGAGTTTCAACAAAACTTTTTAAAATTTGGAAAGAGAATTCATTACATCAAAAAAATTGGGCTTATTCTATTTATAAAGAAAATACCAAAAAAAAAAAAAATTTAACATTAGGTATTCTTGGGCTTGCATATAAAGAAAATACTGACTCTTTAAAAAATTCGCCTTCAATTTACTTAATACATAGATTGAAAAATAAAAATATTAGTGTGTTTGATCCGGTTGTTAAAAAAATTATAAAAAAAACAAACATAACTCATGCAAATAGTGTAAATGAATTACTTAGTGAGATAAATATATTATTCATAATGACACCATGGAAAATTTTTAAAAATATTGATATTAATTTATTAACTAGTAATAAAATTAAGATTATTATTGATCCATATGGAATATTGATTTCACAAAGAGCAAATTTAGAAATTAAGAATATTAAATATTTTTCTTTAACTTAAATTATGAAAAAAAATAGAATTATTATATTAGGTTCAGGAGGGTTTATTTCACAGGCAGTTGAGAATATTCTAAAATTAAAATATAAAAAATATATTGCATTACCAAGAAAAAAAATTGATTTAACTAAAATATCAGATCTTAAAAAACTAAAAAAAATAATTAACAACAAAGATATTATATTTTTTGTAGCTGCAAGGGCTCCTGTAAAAAATTTAAAAATGTTTGAGTATAATATTCAAATGATGATTAATTTCTGTAAAACTTTTAGTGACACTGATATAAATAAAATAATCTATATAAGCTCAGATGCCGTATATTCAGATAGTAAAAAAAAATTAAAAGAATCTGACTTAAAAGAACCAAATAATTGGCATGGGCTCATGCATATTGTGAGAGAGAATATTCTAAAAAATAATTTTAGTTACCAAAAATTACTTATTTTAAGACCAACACTTGTGTATGGAAAAAATGACCCACATAATGGCTATGGTCCAAATAAATTTAATAGAGACTCAAAGCTAAATAAAAAAATATTAATTTTTGGAAAAGGTGAAGAGTTAAGAGATCATATCTGGATTAATGATTTATCTCAAATTATTTTTAAGTTGGTAACTTCTAAAAATTATGGTGAATTTAATTTATCAACTGGAAAATTAATATCTTTTAGCTCTATAGCTGAAACAATAAACAAAGATAGAATTTTCGAAATTATTTATTTGAAAAGACAAGGAAAAATGCCACATAATGGATATAGACCAATCAGTAATCATAAAATTAAAAAATTGTTTCCAAGTTTTAAATTTAAAACAGTTGCTGATGTATTAAATAAAATATAATAAAGAGAATGACTGAAATTAATCTTCTTTCCTCTTTGCCTACGTCGAAAAGATCCATTACCGAAAGAAAAGAAGCCAAAACAGAGGATCATGTTAAAATTTCAAGAATGTATGGTAAGGAGTATTTTGATGGTGATAGAGAGTATGGCTATGGTGGTTATAAATATGATGGTAGATGGGTATCTGTAGCCAAAGATATAAAAAAACATTATGGGCTTAATGAGGGTGATAAAATTTTAGATGTGGGATGTGCCAAAGGTTTTTTAGTTAAAGATTTTTTTGACCTAGGAATACAGTCAAGTGGGATTGATATTTCAAAATATGCAATTGATAATTCCTTATTAGAAATTAGAGATAAATTAACAATTGGAAGTGCTGAAAAATTGCCGTTTGCTGACAATACATTTGATGCTGTCGTTTCTATTAATACTATTCATAATTTAGATAGAGACAAATGCAAAAAAGCAATTAACGAAATGCAAAGAGTTTCAAAAAATAAAGAAAAATTATTTATTCAAGTTGACTCATATCTTAATGAAGAACAAAAAAAAATTTTTGAAAGCTGGGTTCTTACAGCTAGATTTTATGGCTACCCTAAAGAATGGCTAGAACTTTTTAAAGAATGTGACTATGAGGGTGATTGGAATTGGACAATAATTAATTAACTATAAAAATGATAAAAATTCGTAATGAATATAAATTAGTTGAAGCTAATGAAAGATGCCGAAGTTATAGAAAAAGAATTCTTGATATTTCACAAAATGTTTCAGCTCTACATGCTGCAGGTGCTTTTTCATGCACTGAAATTGTAGACACAATTTATTATGCATTAATGAG
>Ga0209425_10001395_pt1 | contig 28291 bp, 30 predicted proteins | sample COG_05_FD_184749 | JGI IMG/M metagenome (GOLD analysis project Ga0209425, IMG submission 184749) | Pelagic Microbial community sample from North Sea - COGITO 998_met_05 (SPAdes) (version 2) | ecosystem: Environmental > Aquatic > Marine > Neritic zone/Coastal water | place: Helgoland, sampling...
AGGTGCAGAATGTCAGATAATATAGCTTTAATAGTTGGTGCAGGATCGGGTTTAAGTGCATCTTTAGCGAGGAGATTTAATAGTGCCGGAATGAAGGTCATTTTGGCCGCCAGAACTATTAATAAATTGAGTGCATTACTTAGTGAGACCAACTCACACGCTTATGAATGCGATGCCTCAGACCCAGACAGCGTTAAAAATTTGTTTACAAATGTTGAAAATAATTTTGGCAAGCCTGAGGTTGTAATATTTAACGCCAGTCAAAGAGTGCGAGGGCCAATTACCGATATTAATTCAGATGAAGTTAAGTCTGCCATATTAACTACGTGTTATGGTGGCTTCTTGATTGGACAAGAGGCTGCAAAACTAATGCTAAAGGCAGGTAAAGGTACAATTATGTTTACTGGGGCATCTGCTGGTGTAAAGGGTTTTGCTCAGTCGGCTACGTTCGCAATGGGTAAGTTTGGTCTGCGTGGTTTGGCACAAAGTATGGCGCGTGAGCTGCATCCGCAAAACATACATGTCGTTCATGTAATAGTTGATGGCGGAATATCGTCAACAGAGAAGGGCAGGGTTTTTAAAGGGAATGAAGATAGTCTCTTATTGCCTGACTCTATCGCCGATACATATTACCACTTGTATCAACAACATCGATCATCTTGGACTTGGGAAATTGAAGTGCGCCCTTGGGTAGAGAAATTCTAAACGCTGGAAGTCTTAGTTCATATCCATAGCGCGCTTATAAAGATCCAGCATAACCTCTTGTTCCTGCCTATCATTAACATCAAGTTTCCTGAGGCTAATTAGCTGCCGCAGAATCTTGACATCAAAACCAGCGGACTTGGCTTCTAAATATATTTCGCGAATATCATCGGATAAAGCTTTCTTCTCTTCTTCGAGATTCTCTATTCGCTCGATAATTGTTTTCAATCGATCACTATGGATTCCGGCAACATCAGCCATTTATTTCCTCGTCTGATATTAGAGTTAAGTTATTTTATATTTTTATATATCAATTGGGTATACTGCAAGTTTGTTTGATAAGTTACATATTATCTCAAAATTGTACTATTTTATGAATTTTCGAATTATCGATAATATTATTTAGAATCTTCGAGATTAATGTGGCCCAATAGTTTATTCCCTCAGGGGTATTAACCAAATCTTGCCGTATTTCTATTGCACAATGTGGTATGCCGCGACCTCCAGCATGATAGTCTAAAGTATAATAAAATTCTTTTCCTGAATATGGTTGATTATCTCCAACGATTAAGTTGTCTTTATGTTTGGTTAATTCTCTTATCAAAATGTCTGCAACCCTTGGGTCACGGTTCCATAGAACGCCAACATCCCAGGGTCTTTTTTTTGCGTCAACCAATCTCATGACTTGAGTAAAGGTATGGATCGAAAAGATAATAGGAATATTATTATATGGATCTAATTTTTCCTCAAAATAATCAATCTGCTTTTTAATTGCATTATGATAGGGCCAAAAATATTTTTTTAGGCGGTTTTCCCGGTTAATTTTTGTGAGGTCTTTATTACCTGTAATAGTAATATTATCACTTATCTCTGGAGCAGATTTTTGATCCGAAGGATCACGATTAGCATCAACAATAAGGCGAGAGATTCCAGATAAAATAGCAACAGAATTTAATATTTTAGATATCTGTAAAGTAATTTCCGCAGCGCCGATATCCCATGCAATATGCTCTTTTAACTGGTCTGCGGTAAGTCCAAGTTTTTGATATGTAGGCGGAATATAATTACTAGCATGGTCACAGATCAATAAAAGAGGTCTATTGCTGCTATTATTCACAATTTTGAAATATTGATCCATTCTAACTATTTATTAGCAGACTGGAGATTAATCAATCTGATTTTAGAGAATAACAATCTCTGCAAGGGAAAATGTTTATTTAAAATGGATGCATGCTGTATTTATTTTTGCGCGAAATTTACCTTAATTCAATTTTATTGATACGGAATTCTCCAACTCTGTAAAATATTATGAGGCAATGCTTGACAGTAACAGGTCCCTAGTGGACGTTGGCGCCTTATTTTAAATGATTTACGGAGTTGAATGCAATGTTGGAGCAGAACATTGAGGGGATAGATTTTTTTTTAGACCTTCAACCAAAACTTGAAAATTTTAAAGACGCCGTAATTCAAGGTCTCGGACATGATAGAAAGTATGTACCTCCAAAATTCTTTTATGATACAGAAGGCTCAGAGTTATTTGACCAAATTTGTGAAACGCAAGAGTATTATGTTACCCGCACGGAGATAGCACTGATTTCAGCTATTGGCTCTGATTTACAGTCATTAATCGGATTAAATTCTAGTATCATCGAATATGGGTGTGGGTCTAGCCTTAAAATTAGAGCATTGTTATCTACACTCATTAGTCCTTCCGAGTATTTTGCAATTGATATCTCAAAATCACATTTGATTAAAACCGTTCGTGAGATAGCAAAAGATTATCCAAGTTTAAGGGTGGGTGGGGTATGTGCTGATTTTTCTGAAAAAATAGTTCTTGATCAACCAAAAGGCCCAAGTTTGATAAATAGACTTGGATTTTTCCCAGGGTCGACTATTGGAAACCAAACACCCGATTTGGCGCGAATTTTACTTGAGAGAATGAGTGCAACACTCGGTTCTAATGGCCAACTCTTAATTGGGGTTGATACAAAAAAGGATGCTGATCTTCTTAATCAGGCTTATAATGATAAACTTGGTTATACGGCAAAATTTAATTTAAATCTTTTAACGCGGATTAAAAGGGAGCTTCAGGCTGACTTTGATGTAACAAATTTCGAACATAGGGCATTTTATAATGAGAATGAAGGAAGGATAGAAATGCATCTCAACAGTAAGGAAGCCCAGGATATTGTCATTGATGATGTAAAATTTTCATTTAAAAAGGGTGAGAGTATTCATACTGAAAGTTCTTATAAATATACAGAAGGTGAGTTTTCCAACCTATTAAGCCAAAGTGGCTTTAGTCTAGTAAAATCGTGGAGTGATCCGGCAGAACTTTTTCGAATTTATTTGGCAAAAGTTAAATAAAATTCTCCAGAACCAATTGTGTTGAAAAAAATAAAACTATTTAAGGATGGGAAGGAAGTTAGCTCAAAAGATTTTAATTTTGCGTGGATCTTTTTTTTACTAATTTTATCGCAAATCTTGTTTGGCAGTAATCAAATAATGGCACGATTTATCCAAGGTGAGGTTCCACCTATAGGATTATCTTTTTGGCGATGGGTGCTTGCTACTCTTATAATTTTACCTTTTACCTACAAAAAACTCTTGAGCTATGCTCCCACTCTCTATCGGGAATGGAAAATCTACCTTGCGGCAGCATTTTGTTTGATCGTTCTCGGTAATACTACCATTTACATAGCGTTGAATTATACCACGGCGATTAATGGCGCGATTGTCTCCTCAGTTCAACCAGCTTTTACATTTGCTCTATCATGGTTTTTTTATAGAGAATTTGTGTCTAAAAGCCAGATTGCGGGTGCGATAGTCGCGACACTCGGTGTTTTATATATAATTTCAAAGGGTGACATAAACGTTCTTATTAACTTATCACCTAATCCAGGAGATATTTGGATGATAATATCTGTTGTTGGATTCTCATTATATGCGGTTCTTCTAAAAAAAATTCCTGATCAAGTTCCAGCAATAATAACTCTGAATGTTATCCAGTTTTTGGGAATACTTTTATTGGCGCCACTTTATATTTGGGAAACTTACTATGTTCAGGCCATTGAATTTAATCAGATTACTGTTTTTTCTATAATATGGGCCGCAGTTTTTGTTGCCATCGGTGCTCTTGGTTTGTGGAATTATACAAATAAAAAGCTTGGAGCTAATAAGGCGAGTGGAACTATTCATCTAAGATTAATTGCTATCACCTTTATGGCTGTTGTATTGTTAGACGAGAGCCTTCGAATATATCATTTTATAGCTTTTGCAATTATAATGATGGGTGTTTATGCAATATCAAAAAAACAGAGTTAGATTTTTCGCCAAAAAATACTATTTAAGAAATTTCCCGCTATCTACAATGATCCTAGCGCCCGTTGAATGTTTAAGGTGGGTAATATATGCGATTATAGCTTTCGCTACGTCTTCTGGTTCTACGACCTTCTGAAGCGGTGCAGATGTCGCTTGTTGCTCCAATTTCTTCCGATCTCGTCCTTCAACAAAATCAGTAGCAACAGCACCTGGGGATACGCAATTCACCCTTATTTCTGGGCCTAGGACACGCGCTAGTGCCAGGCTCATTGTGTCAATTGCAGCTTTGCACGCTACATAAGCAATACTGCTGCCACTGCCTTTAAAACCAGACACTGAGGATAAATTTATAATTACGCTGTCATCACCGGAACTTAACAATGGCCTTAAGGCTCTAATTACGGCGAAGGGACCCCGTACATTTGTTATAAGCATTCTATCCATAAGTTCATCATCTAGAGCATCTAGGTCGTTGTGAGGAACTGGTTTTGTAAAACCAGCAGAATTTACAAGAATATCTAATTTCTTATTATCAGCTTTGATTTTTTTAGCAGCTCTTTCGACCGATAAACTATCTTCAAGGGTCATTTGCAGTATTGAATGCCCTTCACCTTCGATTTCAGATAAAAGATTCTCTGCTCTATCTTTTCCTGCATTATAACCAATAATAACATTGGCTCCCAGAGTAGCCAGCATGCGAACTGTAGCTGCCCCAATGCCATTGCTGCCTCCGGTTACAAAAGCTAATTTACCCTCTAATTCTTTAATCATTTTTAACTGATCTCCATGCTAGCCAACGTGCAACCGACGGCATAATTTGGAATTGGCTCATAGCACCAAAGTTCTCCTGTTGAGCCCTCACAAGCTCCAGCAACTGCTATCCATGTTCTAATTTCAAATCCTCCTTGCCCAGCTTTTTCATAAGTTTCCTTGTCAGAGTATGAGAGCAGGGCTTTCTTATCATTTGATATAAAACTTTTTAGGAATGTTTTATCGAAGTCTTCATTAATTTTACCTGAGTCAGGTGTACATGGCCAATGAGATATACCCCCCGTGCCAACAATTGCAATTTTAGTAGTTGTGCTGTCACATGCTTTCCGAATAGATTTCCCAAACTCATAAGCGCGGTTTAGTGGGGTCAGGGGTGGACCTTGACAGTTTATGTTCACAGGAATGACATCTATATCATAATCTGGCGTTAAAAAATTTAATGGTACGCTAATTCCATGATCAAATTTCCACTCCTGCGCATAAGAGACATCTGTATCATTCATAACGATTTGTATTATTTCCTCTGATAATTTCGAATTACCAGGCACTTTGACCCGTTTTATTCCTAACCATTCTTCATCTTCAATTGGGCCTTCATAATATTCTGCCATTCCAATACAGTAAGCAGGCATATTATTCATAAAAAAATTAGCAAAATGTTCCGCAGCAATAACTATCAGAGCTTCAGCACCAGAAGACTTAATCGCCAATCTCATTTTATTATAATTCTCCAGCAAATTTTTTCGCTGCTGCGGATCTCCACGATCAGCCCTACCAGTAATTCCAGGTGCGTGAGAGCAAGCTCCAGCAAATACTAACGTCATATTACTTTCCTTCCGTTTGAGCATACAATCCGTTCCTAACGGGCCCATGCTCTTTTATGCCATTCTCCATCGATTTAAGGTAGTCGTCCCAAGGTATTTTCCATAGAGCCGCATAATGCATAAGAATTTGACCGTTTACGCCTAAAACATAGAGAAGCCCAATATCAGGTTTACGTATGGCTGTTAATTCTTCATCTGTTAAATCATAGTCAGCTAATAATGCCTCTCTGTCTTTCTCAAAACGTTTAGTCGTATCCGGATTACGGTTTAATTCATAAATTAATTTTTGTACATAATAGAGGCTCATTTTATGCTCCCAGTATTGGAACTTTATGGTTATCTAGTGCAACGCATATATTTTTTGTTTCCATATAAAAATCAAAGCTATAATCACCACCGTCACGACCTATACCACTTGATTTCATTCCTCCGAATGGGGCTGGAAGGTGGCGATTATTCTCAGAGTTTATCCAGATCATTCCTACATCTAAATCTCTGGCAAGGCGATTAGCTCTGCCAATATCTTTAGTCCAGATATAACCAGCCAAACCATATCTTACGTCATTCGCAATCTCTATAGCTTCCTTTTCATTGTTAAAAGGTATTGCAGTCAACACTGGCCCAAATATTTCTTCTTGTGCAATACGCATATTATTTTTTGCTCGAGTAAAGAGAGTAGGTTCAACGTATAACCCGCTTCCCAATTTTTCAGAGGCATGCCCTCCAACTTTTATTTCTGCTCCATCTTTTTTTGCAATATCCCAATAACTGCATACTTTATCAAAATGTTGCTGATGAATAAGTGGACCGACTTCAGTTTCGGGGTCAAGAGGATGACCCACCTTTAAATTTTGTACTCGTTTCGATAGCTTTTCAATAAACTCGTCGTGTATGGAATCCTGAATGAGTAGTCTACTTGATGACGTGCAGCGTTCTCCATTAAGACTATAAATCATAAAAACAACAGCATCCAATGCACGTTCAAGATCAGCATCCTCAAATACCATTACGGGGTTTTTACCTCCGAGCTCAAAATGGACTCTTTTTAACGTTTTGGAGCCCTGACCCATAATCATACTGCCAGTTTTAGATTCGCCAACGAATGAAATAGCCTTAATATCTGGATGCTCTGTAAGTGATTTACCTGTTATTTCGCCATTTCCATTTACCAGGTTTATAACGCCCTCTGGAACGCCTGACTCGTGCATGATTTCCATTAATATCATGGCTGTTAAAGGGCTCCATTCTGCCGGTTTATGGACTACGGTGCATCCTGCAGCGAGTGCTGGCGCTATTTTCCAGGTTGACAGCATAAAAGGTGTATTCCACGGCGTAATCACGCCTACAGGGCCCATTGGTTGGCGGATTGAATAGTTGATATGATTTACTGCGGGCATCGAGAGACCATTGCCAGCCTCTGCTGCTTTATCAGCGAAAAACCTATAATTTTCTGCACCTCGAAGGGCAGCCTTACTCATAAATCGAAGTGGTTGACCGGTATCTAAGCATTCAATGAATGCAATCTCTTCAGCGCGGTCAACAATATTGTCTGCGATATTATGAAGAATTTTATATCGTTCATTCCCACTCATATTTCGCCACGCTGGAAAAGCTTTTAATGCAGCTTTAGCCGCCATATCTATATCTTCAGGACTACCATTGTTTACTTCATTTATAGTATTAAGGTCTAAAGGCGAAATATTTTGGAAATTATTTTCGGATTTGCCGTCAACTATTTCACCATTTATGAAATGTCCCATAGTTCGACCCTGGAATTTTTTTAAATAATTTTCAGCAAGACTAATATTTTTTTTTAAATTTTCTGATATTTCTGTGCCGTCAAGCATTTGCTCGTTCCTCTACATATTTGTGAATATTATTCTGGTTGATTCGAAGCTCCGAGTTAAATTCATTAAGTTCCGCCGACATGGCAAGTGGTCCATTTTCATGTATTGGTTTCAGATAAGCCTCAGCTGTAGCGAATATTTTTTTTAATGCCGATGTTTTGGTTTCTTTATCGCGGCCAGGACCAATTTTAAGTTCAATATGAATAAATACATTATCTGGATGCCCATCAGCGATTTTATAGTGTTCTCTTTTGGCCGCTCTAATCCGAAGACCACCCAGAGGGAAAACACCAGTATCTAGCGCGGAAATATGGATTTTTTCAATCAGTATACCTAAGTTTATTTTGTCTTCTAAGTTTTCAGAGTATTCAATAATTATATGAGGCATATTTTAGATCCATTCATACTCAATTATGGTTACAGGCCAATTTAGGTAGTCAAAATTGATTTGACAGCCTTTATTTATTGCTTAACATGTTAACTAAATAATAATTTGTGTCAATACTTGCGCGATCTAAAGGAGGAAAACGTGACATATGATTTAACAAAAATAAAAGGATCTATCCCTCCAATAATCACGCCGTTTAATGGCAATGGGGTAGATTATGATGCTTATGCAGGACTTGTAGAGTTTCAAATTTCTCAAGGTTCTCACGGCATTTTAGTTAATGGGACGACGGCTGAACCTTCTACACTTACAACGGAGGAGCGTAATAAAACCGTTGATACTGCAATAGACGTGAACAATAGTCGCTTACCCATTATTGCTGCAACGGGATCTCAGTCTTTAGCTGAGACAAAAATATTAACACGCCATGCTGAAGCGGCTGGTGTGGATGCCTTATTGATTGTAACGCCATATTATATCAAGCCACCTCAACGTGGGTTGATTGAATATTTTTTAGACGTAATGGATGGTATTAATACACCATGGATGATTTATCACATTCCAGGCCGGGCTTCAGTTTCTATAACGTTAGAAACGGTTAAGCAGTTAAAAGATAGATCCCCCAATTTTGTTGGAATGAAACACGCAGTTAATGATCTTGCTTTTGTCTCTGAATGTATTGATGCCTTCCCAGATTTCCTCGTTTTTGTTGGCCTTGAAGAGCTAAGTTTTCCGGAAATGGCAATAGGGGCAGTTGGCCTAATGAACGCTGTTGGGAACCTTCGACCAGATTTGCTATCAGAGATGTGTCAGGCTGTTTGGGATAATGATCTTGTAAAAGGCAGAACTATTCATCAAAGGCTATTAGAGCTTAATCAAAGTGTATTTTATGACACCAATCCAATTCCTATCAAGTATATGATGAAAAGGCTCGGTATAATTCCTGAAAATCATCATAGATTACCAATGATGCCAGCTGACAAAGATCTGCAGAAGCGTCTTGATGGTGTTCTAGAACGTTCTGGCTTAATGACAAAAGTGCGAGTAGAAGAATGAAATTAGTTAATTTTAAAACAAATAAATTTACGAGTTACGGCTGTATAATTGGCGATGAGATAATAGATTTAGGCTCACGCTTGAAGTCCGAGTTACCTGACATGATAGATGTAATTCGTGAAAACCAATATGATAGAATTCGAGAGTTGTCTGAGACTCTTACCCCAGACTTCAATCTAGAAGATATAGAATTTAATATACCCATAAAAACTCCTGAAAAGATAATATGTATTGGCGTCAACTATGGAAATCGCAATGCAGAATACAAAGATGGCTCAGATGCTCCAAAATATCCGAGCCTTTTTTTAAGAACACCGGGCTCATTTGTGGGACACAACCAAAATATTTTGAGACCACCCGAGTCTGAGCAGTTAGACTATGAAGGTGAGATTGTCATAGTCGTCGGAAAGGGTGGCCGACGAATAAAACCTGAAAATTTTGCTGAGCATATATTTGGTCTAACAATAATGAATGAGGGTACAATTCGCGACTGGGTACGTCATGCAAAGTTTAATGTAACTCAAGGAAAGAATTTTGCAAAAAGTGCATCAATTGGCCCTTGGATCGTGACTGCTGATGAATTCAACAACTATGATAATTTATCAATCGAGACTAGAGTAAATGGGGAAATACGACAAAATGATAGCATAAGTAATATGATTTTTAAATTCCCATACTTGTTAAGTTACCTATCAACATTTTTTGAATTAAAACCAGGCGATATAATAGCTACGGGAACACCGGTAGGAGCTGGGGCAAGATTCGACCCACCTATCTGGTTAAAACCAGATGATGTTATCGAAGTTCACGTTCCATCTATTGGTACTCTCAAAAACAGTGTTAAAGATGAAAGTATAATGGGGTGAGTTCTGAAAATAAATTTGAGGCTAGCATAAAGTGTGAGTTACGCGATTTCTCAAGATCGTTGCCCATGATTTTGCTTAGAACACGAGAAATCATGATGGAGAAGTTTCGCCCAAATTTACGAAAATACGATTTAACTGATCAGCAGTGGAGGGTTCTCCGAGCTTTATTCGACCATGGAGTAAAAGATTTGGGCGAGCTTGCTGATTTGTGTTGCATTTTAAAGCCTAGTATTACCCGCATAATAAGGTCTATGGAGAAACGCAACCTCCTTGCAAAAAACGTAGATGTTTCCGATAATCGCAGAACTATAGTATCTATTATGCCGAGAGGTGAAGACCTAGTGGCTAGAATAGGTCCTAATTCAGAGAAAATTTATCAAGAAATGACCTCAGAATTTGGAGAGTCTGAGTTAGAAGATCTCTATAATAAATTAGACGCTCTCGCAAAAAAAATTGGAAATAGAGCAGCTTCTTGATTACAAAGATTATCTTTGTAGGCATCAGATGATAAAAATATTTACTCCAATATTTCTTTTATGGCATCAAGGAATGCTTCAGTATCTTCTGGTAGACCCATTGACAAGCGTATAAAATTTTCAAACTCGCCACCCCCAACCGTCGAAATTCTTATACCCCGTTCACGCATTTTTGTTACTACTTCTGAAGCCGGACGTTTTATGTCACAAGATACAAAATTTGTGACAGATTCCATCGGGTTATAACCAAGAGCTTTAAGCCCATTTACCACTTTTTCTCGCTCTTCTGCGTTTCTATCTAATATAAACTTAGAATATTCAGGTTCCTCCCAAGCTGCAATTGCTGCAGCTTCTGCCATTCCATTTAGATTAAAGGTACTAGAGACCATCCTGATAGCATTTACAATTTCGTTTGAGCTACAAATAACATATCCAAGACGAATTCCGGCTAGCGCATAAGCCTTAGAGAAGGTCCTCGTTACCACCCAAGGCCCTCGCCTATTTTTCAATATTTTCAATACATCTGGTCCTCCAGCGTGTATTGCAAACTCATAGTAAGCTTCATCAATGAAAAGCAAAACATCGTCTGGCGTTTCTTCGCATAACGTTTTCATCTCTGTCTCTGATAACATTAAACCAGTTGGATTATTTGGTGTAACGCATATCACCAGTTTTGTGTCTGAATTGATTGCACTAAGCATCGACCCAACATTGATTGAACCATCTGAATTATTTTCAACATGTGTCACATTTGCATCAACAATTTTATATACTCCCTGAAAGCGTTTCCAAACTAATTTAGGAGCAACAATATTTTGGTTAGGAGCAACTGAGATTTCGGCAATGGCTGTTAATAATTGAGTGCTTCCACCTCCCCAGGTTATGGTATCTTCTGGAATATTTAGATCTTTCGCGATCATAGGGGTAAGCGAAGGACAAGTGCCATCTGGATATCGGTTAAGGTCCCGCGCTGCTTCTTGAATAGCTTTTACCACTCTCTCTGAGGGTGGGTATGGGCACTCGTTGAGGTCCATTCTATGTATATTTTTTCCAATCTCGTGATCAAATATTTTCGTTGGGTTCCAAAAGGGTACGTTTTGAAAATTAGATCGAATATGCGTTGTTTTTTTTATGTTATTCATTTAATGGACCTGTTTGTTAAGATAATTATCATTATATTTTTTTAATAGCTACGCTCCGAGGTGATAAAATGTATCCCGCCCAATAAAAGCATAATTTTCAAATTTTTTCTTTATATTGTTTCTTTTAAATTGAGCATAAATCTAGGTAGCGGTTGATCTAGCATCAGTTTCTTCATGTAATTCTTAGTATATCTGGTACCATTGCGGCTATCAAACTCCTTAAGCAGTCGATAGGTAAAATCAAAAGAGCTGTATATATCGTGCATTATAACTGCAGTTTTTAAAAGTTGGTCGTTGGTATAATAATCGAAGTTTGAAAAATCCTTTATGAAAATAGCATCAGCCCAAAGCATCTGACTCATCCCAGAAAATTGATTATTATGAAAACTCATGGGTCGAAAACAACGACTTCCAACATCAATAAACTTGTGAAAGGAAAACCCCATACCTTTTAGAAAAACTTGAAGGTCACCAAAAAGCGGTTGTTTCTTATATAATTGGATGAATTCAACCTCAGTTTCTATCACACATGTGTCACGTAATACTTTTTTAGCATTTTCTAAAACTATTAATTCAGCACCCTGCACGTCAATTTTGATTAAATCGGCTAAAATCGACGGTGAAATATTATCTAATTTGGCCGTTTGAACAATTGTTTTCTCAATTACGGCAAAGTTTGAATTGAGTTCCGTGCCGATTGACTGAAATTGATTAATTATTTCTGGATCGGGTTCATAAATTGAGCTACAACCGGGGTATTGTGTAGTATGAAATTGCCATGATTTCCCATCTCCGAGATAATCCTCGAGTATTCGAATATTCTTACTAAAAATCTTTTTAAGGTTATTTGCTTCTTTTTTGTTAGGTTCTACCAGAGTTAGATTGGTATGGTCGGGATCGTAAATCGGTGCATACCTTGGGGTTCCCTCGATCATCGCTCCAATATCAAGAATATCTAAGTTGGGAGTAAATGACTGTAAAATTTGTCTGAGTGAGAACATTTATTCTCTTCTGTCTATTACGCATAATCTTATGGAAATAACTAAATGATATTAGTTTCAGTATGATTAAATTTTTTTACTTTTTAATATAAGAGAGTGCTCAGTTTCGAAAACCCAAAGTTGAATTTAGCTTAAACTGCATGTCATAATTTTTAAACTCTTGCAAAGGTATAAAAATATTGATGTCATTATATTAATTAATTTAAAAAGATAACTTAACCAGGTGGTTTTAATAAATAGTATAAACGTTAAATTAAATGGTAAAGTTGAAAAGGTTGCAGTAATAGATGACGCAACTTTGTTAAGGACCCTGCACCGTTCATGTGGATGGGGAACCAGTCCGCTCATTCCATATTAGCGCTGCCAGTATTGTTGTTATTACTATTGAAGGTTTAGAAGGCTCTCTATCGGCCACTCCTGGCCTTTTTCTATGCAACCACAGATATTTCCTGGGATTAAAGTTGCCTATTCATTCTTAATTAGTAATAAATTTCAATCCGAAGAAGAACAATATACCTATAATTTTTTTTATATGAAGCATAATCTCCGAAACTATAATCTTGTTAGTCCAACAATAATGTGTATGAGAGCGCTAATGGTATTAGTGCATTCAGGAACGAGTAATGCTTCCTTCATAGTTAGAGCAACATGTAATTGCAGAAAAAAAACCATTGGTGGTTTGTTGCTAGGCGTGACATTCTTAACGATGTCATTAATGAAATATGTATGGCTGATTGATCGAAAAACATAAACAGTTTACCTTAAACCGCGGCCAATTTATTGTTCTCCTCCCGCACTTAAAATTTATTTAATGGACTTATATCATATGACTAAATTTTTATTGAAATCAGACATTCAAGAAATTACTGATCGATTGGCTACGTTAGCACATAAATTTTCAGGTAAGACCATTTTATTAACTGGTGGACGCGGTTTTCTTGGACGTTATTTCACAGAAGTTTTTATTCATTTAAATGAAACTGTGCTGGAAAAGCCTGCTAAATTAGTGATACTCGATAACCTAATAACAGCTGGAAAAGAAGGTGTGACGGTTCCTGACTTTGATAATGTCACATTCATTGAACATAATGTTATTGAACCGTTTGAATGGGATAAGCCACTTGATTATGTGATACATGCAGCGGGGATAGCTTCCCCTTACTATTACAGAGCTTACCCGTTAGAAGCCCTTGATGTTGCAATTTCTGGCACACGTCATATGCTTAACCTGGCCAATGATCACGGTGCTCACTTTACATTTTTTTCATCTTCCGAAATATATGGTGACCCAGATATAAAACACGTTCCCATGGCAGAAAGTTATCGTGGTAATGTATCTTGTCAAGGGCCGCGCGCTTGTTATGACGAGTCTAAACGGGTTGGCGAAACTCTATGCTACATTTATCACAATTATCAGGGTACAAAGACTAATACGATTCGTCCGTTCAACGTTTTCGGCCCAGGCATGGAGAAGACTGATTACAGGGTGCTTCCTAATTTTGCTAACCGAATTAAAGAGGATCTCCCCCTTCAAATATACGGAAATGGTAATCAGACTCGGACTTTTTGTTATATTAATGATGCCATAGTTGGTTTCTTTTTGGTCATTCTCAATGGAGTCCCGGGGGAAGCCTATAATATTGGCAATCCAAATCCGGAAATTTCTATTATTGACCTAGTTCGGAAAATTGAAGCCGTATTGGGTAAATCTATCAAGTATGACATTGTCGAATATCCTGATTCTTATCCAAGCGATGAGCCAAACCGACGTGCTCCAGATATTAAGAAGGCCACTGTTCAATTAGAATTTCAAGCGTTGGTTCAGTTAGATGAAGGCCTCAAACGATTTTTGGGTTGGGCTAATAAGATTTATTGATATGGTGCCGCTAGATAGAATCGAACTATCGGCCTCATCATTACCAATGATGCGCTCTACCCCTGAGCTATAGCGGCAAACTCGAGTTTTTTTGTATCTATACCCGTATTAAAGCTTGAGCAAGCTTGTTTTTATACTTGTTATTAATAAATGATCTCATTAGAAAAGTCATGACGTTATTATCAACAGGGTGGCAGATTTTTCAAATGAGCAATAATAGTACCAATATCACAAAAGAAACAGCTAAGATTATGGCTGAACGTGAGAAGCGATTGGCACAGGCCTTACGCGATAATCTTAAGCGTAGAAAGAATTCTAAAGTGGTTTTGCCAATAAAGAAATAGAATTAGTCATCAACACTTTTAACCCATATTGGAATAAAAAAGTTATAATTTATGGATATAATACGCATACGTGGTGGACGAAAGTTAGAAGGTAAAATCCGGATTGGTGGAGCCAAGAATGCTGCCTTGCCATTAATGGCGGCTTCTTTGCTCACGTCAGAGACATTAAATCTCTCAAATATCCCTGATTTGGCTGATATCACTACAATGTTGCAATTATTAAAAGAATTAGGTGTTCAGGAGAGTTCAGGTATTAACACTTCAAATGCTGATGGTGATAAAACACTGCTTACACTTGAAGCCCTCGAACCAGAAAAGAAAGTGGCTCCTTATGATTTGGTTAGACGCATGAGAGCATCAATTTTGGTTCTTGGGCCTTTACTCGCGCGTTGGGGAAAGGCCAGAGTCTCACTTCCGGGTGGTTGTGCAATCGGAACTCGCCCCGTCGATCTACACTTAAAAGGTTTTGAGATGATGGGTGCTGAAATTGAACTCAAAGAGGGTTACATTAAAGCACAGGCGCCCAATGGATTGATTGGCGCTAACGTTGTATTCCCGACAGTTTCGGTTGGTGCAACCGAGAATATCCTGATGGCAGCCACTTTAGCTGATGGAAAAACAACAATATCAAATGCTGCGCGGGAACCCGAAATAGCAGATTTGGCCAATTGTCTCAAGGCCATGGGCGCTAAAATTGAGGGAATTGGGAGTGACACCCTTTTAATAGAAGGTACAAACAAACTTCACTCTGCCAATCATAGTGTTTTGCCAGATAGAATCGAAACGGCGACCTATGCCGTTGCAGCAGCAATAACAGGCGGCGATATAGAGCTCATTGGAACCAGGGCAGATCTGGTAAAATCGATTCTAGATGTATTAGTTAAAACAGGTAGTGAGGTTATTGAGAGCGATAAGGGGGTCCGTGTCAAAAATATATTGGGTAAAATAAAGGGTATCGATATTATGACAGAACCTTATCCAGGATTTCCTACTGATATGCAGGCACAAATTATGGCTTTATTGGCAATCTCAAATGGTGCTTCAATGATTACAGAAACAATTTTTGAGAATCGTTTTATGCATGTGCCTGAGCTTTGTAGAATGGGAGCTGATATTAATGTTCATGGCTCTTCTGCTATTGTACGTGGAGTAAATAAGTTATCTGGCGCGGAGTTAATGGCAACGGATCTGCGCGCATCAGTTTGCCTTGTTTTAGCAGCACTTGCTGCTGAGGGTGTAACAACCTTAAATCGAGTATACCACTTGGATCGAGGTTATGAACGACTAGAAGAAAAATTAAGTGAATGTGGAGCTGATATTCAAAGAATTAAATCTTAATCTAATGCGTATATTTTATTTTAGGATCTCACAATATCACTTTAAATAAATCAGTGGAAATTACTCCAAAAAAAGTTTATTAATTCGCTGCTTAGAGGAGTGAGTGCAGTGTTATCATATAATAAGCTTGTTTTGGCTTTACCAAAAGGCAGAATCTTAGAGGAAGTTATGCCTTTGATGTTGCGTGCCGGCATCAAACCTGAAGCAGATTTTAACGACTCTTCTTCCAGAAAACTTAGGTTTTCTACCAACCACCCTAATTTAGATATTGTTAGAGTTCGCAGTTTTGACGTGGCGACTTTCATCGCGTTTGGAGCAGCTCATTTTGGAGTTGCTGGCTTGGACGTTTTGATGGAAATCGATACTGATGAGATTTACGCCCCAATCGATTTGGGAATTGGTGCATGTCGTATGATTGTAGCTGAGCCAAAAGATATGATGATTGAAGACAACCCCAAGCGATGGAGCCATATTAGAATTGCGACCAAATATCCCGAAATTACAAAGAGACATTTTGCCAAAAGAGGCGTGCAAGCTGAATGTATAAAACTAAATGGCGCAATGGAGATAGCCCCATCTATGGGATTGTGTTCAAGAATTGTGGATTTAGTTTCTACAGGTTCGACTTTGAGCGCTAATGGTTTAGTTGAGGTTGAGGAGATTGCAGAGATTACATCTCGCCTGGTGGTGAATAGGACAATATTTAAAACCCGAGTAGATGAAATAAATTTTTGGATTGATTGTATTCAGGGGGCGGTTGATGCCGATAAGAATTAATTCAAGCAGCAGTAACTTCGGTGACGAGTTTAGAAAGTTTTTGAACAGTCAAAGGGAAACTGTAAGTGACGTTGAGAATATTGTTGCTCAGATTATTTCACAGGTAAAAGATAAAGGCGATCATGCTTTATTTGATTTTACAAAGAAATTTGATGATTGCGTTCTGACTGAAGATAATATTAGAATTTCAGAGAGCGAGATCGAGAATTCTTATCAAGAATGTAACACACATGAACTTGATGCTCTAAACATGGCCTCAGACCGTATTAGATCTTTTCATGAAAAACAATTTCCTGATAACTATAATTACATTGATTCTGAGGGAGTTGAACTCGGACTTAAGTGGAACCCGATTGAATCGGTAGGTATTTATGTTCCTGGAGGAAGTGCATCTTATCCATCCTCAGTATTAATGAACGCTATACCTGCTAGGGTTGCAGGTGTGAAGAGATTGGTTATGGTTTCTCCTTCGACAAAAGGAAAATTAAATCCTTTAGTATTAGCAGCTGCAAAAATATCAGGTGTTGATGAAATCTATCGCATCGGTGGTGCGCAAGCAATTGGTGCGCTAGCTTATGGTTGTAACAGTTTAAATGCTGTCGATAAAATTGTAGGTCCGGGCAATGCTTATGTCGCTGCGGCAAAGCGACAAGTGTTTGGCACGGTTGGTATCGATATGGTTGCTGGACCTTCCGAAATTTTAGTGGTTGCTGACAATAAGAATGACCCTGAATGGATAGCGGTAGATCTTTTATCGCAGGCTGAACATGATCCTTTGGCCCAATCTATTCTAATCACAGATGATATTGAATTTGCTAATAAGGTGGAAGAAGCAATAGATGCCAGTTTGCGGCTTTTAGTCAGAAAAGACATAGCCACTGCAAGCTGGGAGAATTTTGGGGCCATAATAATTATTAATAATATGGGACAAGCTCCAGAAGTCGTTAATAAAATTGCTCCGGAGCACCTTGAACTGGCAATTGACGAGCCTCAAAAGATGGCTGATAAAATTGTTAACGCGGGTGCTATATTCTTAGGGCGAATAACTCCAGAGGCTTTAGGTGATTACGTCGCTGGTCCGAATCATGTTTTACCTACTTCACGCACGTCACGTTTTTCTTCAGGATTGGGTCTAATTGATTTTATGAAAAGAACAACGATTGTTGGAGCCACTGAAAGTTCAATAAAAAAAATAGGTCCAGCGGCAATTGTACTTGCAGAAGCAGAGGGTTTGGGAGCACACGCTTTGTCAATAAAGTTACGGCTAGGAAGGTATCGTGATGCCTAGGTTATATGGATGAGCGTAATCGAATTGTAAATATTACAATGGCCGAACAAAGCGAGATACAGCGTGGGATAAAAATAGAGCATGATCTTGCTGTGGCCATATTTGATTTACTAGAAGATAATTTCTTTTCGCCCAAAAGTGGTGAATTAGGGCCTTTTATTTTAACTCTCGGTGCGAATGATAATCGATTGAAGATTACGGTTATGGATGAAGGAAGTGCATACTTATTTGATTTCTCGCTTTCTTTTTCCAACTTTAGATCGGTCGTAAAAGATTATTTTTTAATTTGTGATTCGTACTATGATGCAATTAAATTTGACAGTCCAGCTAGGTTGCAATCGATTGATATGGCTCGTCGAAGTCTGCATGATGAGGGATCGGAGATTTTAATTAAAAGTGTATCAAAATTTATCGATTTAGATTTTGAAACTGCTCGTCAATTTTTCACTATTATTTGCATCATAGTTGATCGAAAATGATTGACGGTTTGTCAAAAAAACTACCAGAGTCAGTTTTGTTTGCATGCACTATGAATACTGTAAGATCAGCTATTGCTGAGGGAATACTTAAACACTTTCATGGCGATAAAATTTTTGTAGACTCTGCTGGATTAACAGCTGGTGATAAAAATGGTTATATGATAGAAGTTATGGCGGAAATTGGTATTGATTTATCTAAACATTCCTCAAAAACGATTAGTTCACTTCAGGATACTTCTTTTGATTTAATTATTACTCTTACGCCTGAAACGCAGCATGCTGCTGTGGAGTTAACAAGGTGGATGTCTTGTGATGTTATTTATTGGCCTACATTTGATCCAGACACAATTCGCGGTAAACGTGAGGAGCGGTTGATTGGATTTCGACAAATACGGGATGATCTGATGAATAAGATCCAATCTAAGTTTCCAGTGGAACTTTGAGTAAATAGAAAGAGTATAAATTTTAGAGAATTTTTATAAAATAATTATTTTAGTAATATATTAACTTGACCAATAGGGGTCATAGAATTATTGACAGTATTCCATATAATTGGGTAGGGTGAACAATGGCTAAAGAAGAATTATTAGAATTTGAGGGTACTGTTATGGAGTTATTGCCGAATGCAATGTTCAGGGTGACTCTAGATAACGATCACGAAATTCTCGCTCATACTGCGGGAAGAATGCGTAAGCATAGAATAAGGGTTCTGGCTGGAGATCGGGTCAATGTGGAGATGACGCCCTATGATCTGACAAAAGGTCGGATAACCTTTCGTTTTAAATAAACATTATTATGTTGGATAAAGGTTGTTCAAGGATTTTCCATTGAATGAAAAACCAAAGCAGAGGCTTATTTTAGCTTCAGCGTCACCGAGACGCCTAGACTTATTGAGGCAGATTGGTGTTTTCCCAGATAAAATCATACCAGCGAATATAAATGAAGGTATAATAAAAACTGACACTCCTCGCAGTTTAGCGTTGAGGTTAGCTAAAGCTAAGGCAGTAAAAATTTCTCATGATTGCGATGGATACTATATACTAGGCGCTGATACAGTTGTCGCTGTTGGATCCCGTATTTTGACAAAACCAGTAAATTCGGAACAGGCCCGCGGCTGTCTAAAACTACTTTCAGGGCGCCGTAGTCGCGTTTTTGGGGGTGTAGCGCTTCTGTCGCCTTCTCTTGAAATAAGACATCGCGTTGTTGAGACTACAGTAAAATTTAAAAAATTATCAGTGCAAGAAATAAATTCTTATATTGAATCGGGTGAATGGGAGGGTAAAGCCGGCTCGTATGCTATTCAGGGAATTGCATCAAAATTTATACCATCAATTAATGGATCATATAGTAATATTGTGGGATTACCATTATATGAAACGGCTCAATTAATGTTCGGCCTTGGCTTTGCCATATGAGCGGAAATTGTAATTTAGAAATCTTTATTACTAAATCTCCACTGGAAGTTAGATTAATAGAAATATTTAAAGGAGAATTACGAAGTCTAATAATATCTCGTGATGATGAAGAAATTAAATTAGGAAATATTTATCTTGGAAGAGTTGATAGTGTAAATAAACAACTAAATGCAGCTTTCGTTGACATTGGAATTGGTCAAGCGGGTTTTCTCTCCGGAAGCGATGCGCAGATAAGAAGCGGCGATAACCAAAAAAAAAGAATAATTTCTGAAACTTATAAAGAAGGTGACAAAGTCATCGTTCAGGTAAAACGTGATATTAGTGAAGGTAAGGGACTAAAGTTGACTACCAAGGTTGAGTTAAGGGCTAGAAATCTCTTCGCCACTATGGGTCATTCTGAGATTATTCTATCTAGAAGTATAAAAGGCTTAGAGTCTCAAAAAAAAATTATAAGTATTTTAGAACAGTATAAGAATCCAGATTTTGGTTTTATGATCAGGACAAAGGCACAATTCTCTGAAGAGTCATTTTTAGTTAAAGAGGCTAAAATACTGACTGATACTATGAACCATTTGATCAATGAGTGTGAGCAAAGTAAAAAACCTCGGATTTTATACGAAGAATTAGATGCTATTCGAATATATTTTCGAAATATTGATGATGGAAAGATCAAACGAATTATGGTGGACGATCGTTTACTGTTTTCTAGAATTAAACAATACCTTTGCGAAGTTGCACCATCTTTTTTAGAAAGAATTGAATTTACAAATAATTCTAATATTTATTTTGACAGTTATGATATTGATCAAAAAATACAAGAACTCTTTGAACCAAAACTAGTCTTGGATAGTGGGGTGGTATTGCACTTTAATGAAACACCAGCACTGGTCGCAATTGACGTGGATAGTCACAAGCTAAATCATTCCGGGAATAGTGAAACTTTTGCACTGGATGTCAATCGAAAGGCAGCACGAGAAATTGGTCGACAAATTATTCTTAGAAATCTAGCAGGGCAAATTGTGATAGATTTTTTGCCAATAAAACGTAAATCAAGCAGAAAAATAATTATAGAGATAATATTAAAAATACTTAAAAAGGATAAACGAAGTATTCTATATGGTTTTACCAAATTAGGTTTATTTGAGTTATCGAGGCGTCGTATGGGAGAGAGTTTGTCACATCGGTTCATGACTTATCAAGAGCCAATCCGCAATGTTAAATTAGCGAGTTCTGATCTTTTGGATTTAATAAATAGAGAACTCAGACAAAATCCTGGGAAAATATTTGTCGCTCATTGCAGCCCTAATTTATATAGACACATGAATGCAAATGGTAATTTAAATTGGAAAATATTTCTGGGAAGTATTGGTCCAGTTGTGGAATTACTTGAAAATAAAAAATTACTTGGTTTTAATTTTGAACTTGTTTAAATATTTTTTAAATTAATAAACCTTAATTTAATTAGAGACGTTTCTAACATTTAACTTTTATTTTTTATCGGATAAATTTCTAAACAAAAAGAGGTTGGGATAATGAGTTTGGTAGGAAGACAATGTTCAACTCCAATTTAACTCATTAATTATAATTATAATCTAATTATGTTTCTTATTTATTCTTACAATGGCTAATAACGAATTGCTCGGTGATTGCACTTCTATAAGTTTATTGTTTTCAAATACAATAGTTTCTTGTGCGGCAAGACTAGTGAAGTTTTGGTCATGTTTAATTTTTGTTATTGCCCCTTTAACCTGGTGAATTAAAACAATAGAATTAGGTCCCACGGAAGAGGTCACTTGTGTTCTTGTATTTATTATCTCCAAATACGCATCAAATAAATTACGGTCTACCATTACGTTAAAATTTTTTACAGAGCCATGTCTTAATCTTCCTTTTAAGACAGTCTCTCCATCAAATTTAAAAATCTTAAATAAACTAAGAGTAAAACTTCCCCCATCCGGAGAATCCAGGTCCATGCCATTGCCCTCAATAATCGACATAGTACGTTCAATTCCCCTAAAAATGGAAAAAGGACCATTGGTCTCAATCACGGCAATGGAAACACGCCACCCCCAATCGCTATTTTTTGTTCTCTTCCCACCTCTCGCAATTTCAGTTGTCATTCCCCCACCATTTTTCCAAGGCATCATAATGAGATCTTTTGAATGAATTTTTTTATAAGGATTGGTCTCAAAAGTTTTCATGGGTAAGCTATATTATCTGAAAATTATGAACAGAGACGGAGTAGTGTTCTAACTAAAATAACTAATTTATCTATTTTCGTATATTTATGCATTCTTTTATCAACGAACCTGAAGCTCTCCAGCAATAATAATTGAAGTTGGTTTGGTGTTGCCAATCCAGTATGAAAGCTCTGCCGGATCTCCCATATCCCAAATAACAAGATCTGCATCAGCACCAACCGCAAGTTTCCCTTTCTGACCTTGCAAACCTAATGCCGTTGCTGCATTAATTGTTATGCCAGCCAAAGCCTCTTCGGGCGTTAGATTGAATAAGGTTGTCGCCATATTAAGCATCATTAATAAAGATGGTGAAGGTGACGAGCCTGGATTCAAATCGGTTGCTATTGCAATTGGCACATTGTAAGCCCTGAGTTTTTCAATAGGTGGTAGTTTGGTTTCTCGCAAAAAATAAAATGCACCAGGTAATAAAACTGCAACCGTACCTGACCTAGCCATTGATTTTATTCCTTCTTCATCCAAATATTCTAAATGATCGGCTGAAAGTGCTCCAAACTCGCAAGCAAGTTTAGTTCCACCTTGATTGCTAAGTTGCTCCGCGTGAATCTTAACGGGGAGACCTAGTTCAGTTGCTGCCTCAAAAACACGGCGTGTTTCATCAAGATTAAAAGCAATACCTTCACAAAAAATATCCACCGCATCAGCTAGAGCATTCTTAGCAATTTCTGGCATCATTTCTTTGCAGACTAGATCAATATATCTCGCGCTATTGCCTGAATGTTCTGATGGCAAACTGTGAGCACCCAAAAATGTTGTTTGAACTCTAATTGGAAATTCTTCCCCCAATCGGCGAGCGACGCGTAGCATTTTTATTTCATTTTCTAGGTCGAGGCCATAGCCAGATTTAATTTCAATTGTTGTAATTCCTTCATCGAGTAGCTTTTGAAGTCTTACGCTTGCACTCTCAAATAAATCTTCCTCAGAAGCAGCTCGTGTCGCGTCGACTGTGGCGCGGATGCCTCCTCCTTCACGAGAAATCTCCTCATAACTCATACCTTTTAGACGCTTTTCAAATTCACTAATTCTATTGCCTCCAAATATCAAATGTGTATGGCAATCTATTAAACCTGGGGTGATTAACGATCCTCCACAATCGATAACATCGTCTGATGATTCGATAACTGTATCTGGTAGATTGGTCATCGTGCCAAGCCATGAGATTTTGCTATCTTTTACCCCAATAGCTCCGTCTGATATTAAGCCATAAGGTTGGTTATTCTCATCCATTGTTATGAGCTTGGCATTTGTCCATACTGAACTGCATAATTGAAATGACATTGCTTCATATACTCTTTTCTGACATTAATTAACCTGTATATACCATTTTATTATATTCAAACCAATCATTTATAACTGGATTATTAAATGAAATTATTTTTCTCAAGTGTGTTTTCGGGCTCCGATTGGCTAGATAATGTTCTGATGGAAATTGATGAAAATGGGATGATAAAGTCGCTAATTTCAAATAGTGAGAAGTCCGAAGCAGATAAAATTTTGAGTGGCACGTGTGTTCCGGGGATGCCAAACCTACACTCACATGCTTTTCAACGGGCAATGGCAGGTTTGACTGAAATTGCCGGGTCGGGCCAGACGAATTTCTGGACTTGGCAAAAAGTTATGTATCAGTTTCTGTCAAAACTATCGCCCGAAGATGTTGAAGCCATTGCTTCGCAATTGTATATGGAGATGTTGAGAGGTGGTTTTACATCAGTTGCAGAATTCCATTATTTACATAACGACATAAATGGTAATTATTTTAAAAACCCAACAGAGATGTCAGATCAGATTTTTGCGGCAGCTAACATTTCTGGAATTGGCCTCACACATCTTCCGGTTCTTTATGCATATGGCGGCTTTGATTGTATAAAACCTGAAGATGGTCAAAAACGTTTTCTCAATACGATTGATCAATTTCAGCTTCTATTGGAAACCTTAAAGAGTAAGTATCGTAATAATAACCTTACAAAAATTGGTGTCGCGTTACATTCACTCCGCGCTGTTTCACCTGAGATGATTACGGATGCAGCCGCATTAGCACCAGAAGGTCCAATCCATATACATATTGCTGAACAAATCAAAGAGGTAGAGCAATGTATGGCTTGGTCTGGTCAGAGACCAGTTGAGTGGTTACTTAATAATGCAGATGTGAATGAAAGATGGAGCCTTATTCACGCCACACATATGAACGAAGCAGAAACCAGAACTTTTGCCTATACTGGGGCCATTGCCGGCCTGTGTCCGACTACTGAAGCCAATTTAGGCGATGGTCTCTTCCCATTAGAGGGTTTTTTTAATCAAAAAGGACGAATAGGGGTTGGTTCAGATAGTAATACGTCGGTAGATTTAACGGAGGAGTTGCGACTTTTAGAATATGGACAGCGGTTAAATCAACAACGAAGAAATATTGGTGCTAATGGCGAGGGAACATCTACAGGAGAAAATTTATTTAAAAAATCACTTTTGGGGGGCGCGCAAGCTTTAAGCCAATTAGTAGGTATTCTAGAGCCGGGATATAGGGCAGATTTTATTTTACTTGATGATAATCATCCTACTTTATTCAGTCGAACAGAAAACTTTATCCTAGACGCTTGGATTTTTAGCTGCGGAAGAGAAGCTATTTCAGACGTTTTTGTGGGAGGTAATCATCTTGTAAAAAATGGTCACCATATTCGCCAAGAAAGCATTGAAAAGCGTTATCGATCAACGATCAAATCCCTCCTTAATTGAATTGATTATTATTAAACAAGTACTTCTTTAATAATTATATTTTAGTCGTAATTAAGGGTATGGATAGTTCAAAGAACAACGATAAAGAATGTATCTCTATAAAATTAGTCGCTTCTAGAATTTAAAATTTTACGAACAAATGAATGACGAGAACGATATTGTGTGAATACTGTCTCGATATAAACATATTGTATATACAGTTCTATCTGTATATGTTTTTAATAGGTTGTATTAGTAAGAACCCAAGCCCATTAAAAGGAGAAAGAAATGAAAAAAATACTATTGCAAATTATTGGAGCTGTATTCGCTGTAAGCGCGCTCCAGACACCAGCAATTGCTGAGACTGAACTCAAATTTGCTAGTTTCGTGCCTAACAAATATGTTCTTCACAAACCCGTCTTCATGAAACTCGCAGATGACTTGTCTAAAGCGACAAATGGTGACGTAAAAATTAAGATTTATGCTTCGGGTGCCTTGGGAAAAGGTCCTGTTGAACAATATCAACGTGCCGTTCGTCGTATTGCAGAGATTTCTTATGGACTTCCAGGCTACACATCATCAGTTTTTCCAAAAACTCTCCTTATTGAGTTACCCGGTGTAACAAACGGTCATCAAGATGCAACTCGCAAATTATGGAAGGTGATGGATAAGCACTTACGTAAAGAATTTAAAAGAACCGTTCCGTTAGCACTCTTCGTTACACCGCCAGCGGTATTGATGATGCGAGATAAACCGGTGCGCAGTCTTGCTGATCTAAAAGGCCTGAAAATTAGAGCGTCCTCTAAATCTGCAGCTGCAATTCTAACCGCCTATGGTGCAACTCCTGTCCAAATGCCCGCGACTAAAGTTTATACTTCTATGAGTACAGGTGTTGTTGACGGTGCACTAATGGGCACTGGTTCTTTATTAATTTTTAAACTCTTAGAACCAACAAAATATGTTATTACCGGTCTGCCAGAAATGCCGACTACACTATTTATGGTTATGAATGAAGAAGCTTACAAAGAGTTAAAACCAGATCATCGCGGAGCGTTAGATAAACTCACTGGTCTTGGTATAAGTCTTAAGGCGGCTCAATTAGAGGCGAACTTTGGAGACCTTGGCATGAAGAAATTTCGAGCAATTAAAGGCAAGCAAGTAATTGAACTCTCTGCAGGAGCGCAGGCTGAATTTGCCAAAGCCGCAAAAAGTGGTGTTACAAGCGTTCTAAAGGATATCGAGGGCAAGGGTGTGCCAGCGACGGAAATCTATAATGCAATGAAGAACTAAATTCTCTGCTTTTACTTTCGATGATCAGAACAGAAGAACAGCAGGCAAGGGCATGATATATTTTGATAAATTCTGCGCCACGCTTGCTGTTTTTTCTGGATTAATACTAATAGCGTTAATTGGTCTTACATTTTCTGACGTGATTCTGCGCTATATTTTTTCATCCCCGATTTTTGGCGCTCGAGACCTACTCGAAATGGGTATGGTAGTAGTCATATCCTTGGCCTTCCCATTTACTTGGCGCGCTGGTGGTCATATTGTGGTAGATCTTGTTCCCGATTATGGTCTAAAATTTCTTACTATTACGAGAGATATTCTCGTTCGTCTGATAGGCTTATTTATTTTTAGCCTGCTAGCGTGGCGTTCCTTAATACGATCCGAAGACGCAGTACTATTCAATGAAGCAACTAATATGATAGAACTACCTTTTAATATATTTTTTATAATTTTGGCTATAGGGTCTGCACTACAAGTAGTTGTGTTAGGTGTAGAAGTAACTCGCCTCCTATTAGGCTTATCGCTTGTTCCTTCTGTCAGGTGGGCTAACATAAAGGAGGATGCCTCTTCGTCAGACTGACGAGACGCTTATTGTAATGGATCCAACTTTTGTCGGTATTGCAGGCCTATCACTTATCTTGATCTTAATGATTCAGCGCGTTCCTGTTGCTATTGCAATGATGGTTGCTGGCTTTGGTGGTTTGATCTTACTTAACAGCTGGCAGAGTGCCTTGGCTACCTTGGTGACCGAAACCTGGAGCACGGCTATATTCTACGAATTGATGGTAATTCCATTTTTTGTCTTAATGGGTAACGTTGCAAGTATGTGCGGAATGAGTCGTGATCTCTACAGTGCTGCTAACGCTTGGGTTGGACAGATGCGGGGGGGATTAGCGCATGGAACAGTTCTAGGATGTACAGGTTTTGCGGCATTATCTGGATCATCGGTTGCTTCAGCATTAACAATCGGCCGCGTGGCTCTGCCAGAAATGAAACGCTACGGGTATGATGGTAAATTTGCGGCAGGAGCTGTTGCAGCAGGTGGTACACTTGGGATTTTAATTCCGCCTTCAACAGGTTTTGTTATTTATGCTATCCTGACAGAGGAGTCGATTGGGCGTCTATTTCTAGCCGGTGTCATACCAGGTATTTTACTAGCCAGCATGTTTATGTTGACTATTTTTATTCAGACAGCCTTCAAGCCAGAGATAGGTCCCTCAGCACGCCGTTACAATTGGTCTGAAAAACGTGCAGCCCTTGGACGAGCGATGTCAATCTTATTTATTATTTTCGTCTCGATTGGTGGAATTTACGGTGGGGTATTCACACCTGTTGAGGCGTCGGCAGTAGGGGCAGTCCTGGCTATATTTTTTGCTATTTTGCGTCGTAAATTTTCACCCTTAATTCTGCGTACAGCTTTATTGAATACTGTGAATACAACAGTAATGATTTATTTTATAATCATCGGTGCAGCAATTTTCTCACCATTTTTAGCCCTTACTCAAATCCCAGATAATCTTGCAGCCGGCCTTACTGGCTTTAATTTAGGACCTGTAATGCTTTTATTTATAGTTCTCTTTACGTTTATTGCACTTGGAACATTTCTTGATGGCTTTGCCATGATGGTTCTCGTGCTTCCAATCGTGTTACCAATTATAGAAGCATCGCAAGTACCCGCATTTCTTGAACTTCGACCAGAGTCTAGTGATTTTAAAGTATGGTTTGGTGTGATTATGGTAATTATTTTAGAAATGGCATTGATCAGTCCCCCTGTCGGAATGAATGTCTTCGTTGTTAAAGGCGTAGCCTCAGACCTACCAATGCGTGACATTTACATTGGCATCATACCATTCTGGATTGCAATGATGGTATGTCTTGTAATCCTTGTTGCGTTTCCTCAAATTTCTCTAATACTACCCAATACTATGATGAGCTAAAATATTATCGACTGATGAGATGGTCGATAAATAATTTAACTTGTGTATCTCTAGTTAAATTTAGATGAACTATTTATCAGAAATTCCGGGTAAATTGAGTTCGTATTGTCGGGCACATTCGATTGCGGTTTCGTAACCAGCATCTGCATGCCTCATAACGCCAGTGCCAGGATCGTTCCAAAGGACACGTTC
>Ga0209425_10001399_pt1 | contig 28211 bp, 28 predicted proteins | sample COG_05_FD_184749 | JGI IMG/M metagenome (GOLD analysis project Ga0209425, IMG submission 184749) | Pelagic Microbial community sample from North Sea - COGITO 998_met_05 (SPAdes) (version 2) | ecosystem: Environmental > Aquatic > Marine > Neritic zone/Coastal water | place: Helgoland, sampling...
TCCATAAAAGACCATTTAATTAATTAATTTAATATTTAATTATTGTTTTTTATTATTTGAGATATTTCATCAGCCAGTGCTTTACCTTTTTTGAACTCAGAAATATTAATTCCCCTTTCTCCGAGTTTAGATAATATCTTTATTTGTAATTGCTCTGCTGAGCCTGTTTTATAGTGAATAATCCATGATTTCATATTATTATTATCATTCTCTATCTGTTCAATCTCGCTTATTTCATTTAATAACTTGCTTAAATGAACATGACTAGGCTCTTCTAATTCTAGACTAAAACATTTATTGCTACGTTTTAACTCAGTCAGACTAGAATGGGTTACTAATTTACCTTTATCCAATATAGCAATATCACTACAGATATCTTCGATTTCGGATAAGTTATGTGAACTTATGATGACACTATATTCATTACCTAGGTCACGTAATAATTTTCTAACTTCATTTGCAGCGATTGGGTCGAGTCCCGATGTCGGCTCATCCATTAATATTAGTTCTGGCTTACCAATCAAGGACTGAGCCAACATGATTCGTTTACGCTGTCCAAAACTTAATCTTTCTGGAAATTGTTTTGCAAAATCTTTTGCTTGTACCAGTGTTAATACATGATCAACTTCTTTGCTAGCTTCTTTTCCATTGAAGTTTTGTAATCTTGCGTAATGCTTAAGTTGTGTCACTACATCAACACCTTTAAACATCGAAGCATCTTGTGGCAGTAATGAAAGTTTCCCTTTTATCCGACTTGAATCAGGAACGTGATCAAGAACATGAACTTTACCGGAGGTTGGACTTATAAAACCACAGAGTATGGCAAATAAAGTTGATTTGCCTGCCCCATTTGGACCAACTATTCCTGTGGTTTGATTAATCTCTAATTCTAAATCAAGCCCATCAAGAGCATTTATTCTCTGAAATCGTTTTGTTAATGATACGCATTTAATTTGATCACCCATTTATATATCTCGACTTTTGAAAATATACCAACCAGACACTAAATAGAGCAACGTATATGCAAAAAGTGCTGCAACTAAAATAAAAGTATTTTCAGTATTGATATCTATTAAGTAAGATTTAAGACCGCTGGGTATTATGTAGATTGCTTGACTAATATCTGATTTAAACTGAAAACTAATCGTTACCAAAGTGGCATAGCTAAGCATCCCCAAAAAGAGTGAACTCAATCCAGAACGTGCGAAAGATGAAATCATCGACATAAAAGCAATAAATGGCATGCTGTAAATAAAAACAAGTATAAAAGTTTGCAGTCCGAATAGAGTAATGACTTCAATTGTGTCTTCACCATTTATTAATGCTTGTGCCGAAGCCCAGAGTGAGGTTATGAAGATACAGATCAAGACTAATAAGGATACGGATATAAACCGTGAAAAATATATCTCGGCACGTGTTGATCGCATCAACAAAAAGCGAAATGCTCCACTGGTCATATCACTGGAATATTGATTATTAGCCGCAAGTAAAATAAATAATGGAGCCAGTGTTATTGATATAAGTAAGTATATTGACAAACTTGCAGAACGATCAATAAATAATTCCGATGCAAGGTTTTCATCTTGTGAAGCCCAACTAACGAAAATAATGCCCTCTGTGCTTTGTAGCCATTCCACAGCCAGCAATAAAAAATTATCAAACATTAAATACCAGAACAAAAAATAAGGGACTACAAACATTAAACTTTTGAGCCTACTAAAAGAATAGCAGAAATTGAATAAGGTGAGCTCTTTAAGACGATAGGGATTTAGCATGAACAGTGTCGACTGATAATATTTTCACAATAATGCATGTAAATACATTAAGAATCCAGCATTGCTTGTAGTTCATACAATAATGCTAATGCTTGTTTAGGGTTGGTAATGTCTGGATCAATTGTTCTTATTTTTTCTAAAATAGAGTCGGTATTAAATGAATTAGTTTTTGATTTTTCAATCTTAACAACGGGTGTCTGTGATTCAATTTCATGTAAACGATTTTTTGCATCTCTGATGACACTTTTAGGTATGCCTGCGAGAGAAGCCACTTGAATTCCATAACTTTGATTTGCCGGACCATGTTCAACGGAATGTAATAACACTATCTCATCACCATGCTCAACGACGTCCATATGTACATTTTTAACATTATCGTTATGCTCTGGTAATACGGTGAGTTCAAAATAATGTGTGGCAAATAGCGTATATGATTGAGTTACTTTTGCGAGATGTAAAGCACAAGCCCAAGCTAATGCCAGTCCATCATAAGTACTTGTGCCGCGACCAATCTCATCCATCAATACCAGACTATTTCTGGTAGCATTATTTAATATATTAGCAGTCTCAGTCATTTCGACCATAAAAGTTGAACGACCGCTGCTGAGGTCATCAGATGCGCCAATACGAGTGAATAGTCTATCAATAGGACCAATGACAGCCTTTAATGCAGGAACATAACTACCGATATGAGCGAGAATTACAATCAAAGCTGTTTGTCGCATATAAGTCGATTTACCACCCATATTGGGACCGGTGATGATTAGCATATTGATATCATTATTGAGCGATAAATCATTCGCTATGAAAACTTCTGATTGGATTTTTTCAACGACTGGATGTCTTCCCCCTTCGATAAGAATTCCATCTTCTTTTGTCATAACTGGTGCAGTAAAATTAAGTATTGTAGCTCTCTCTGAAAAACTTAAATAGACATCAAATTCAGCAAGTGATGACGCACAAAGCTGCAGTTCCGCTAAGTACTCAACAATGATATCCAATAACTCATCGTATAATTGTTTTTCACGTGCTAATGATCTTTCTTTTGCACTCAGGATTTTGTTTTCAAAAAGTTTTAACTCTGGCGTAATAAAACGTTCCACCGCTTTCAAGGTTTGACGACGGTTATAATCGTCTGGAACATTCACAGAATGAAGTCGACTAATTTCTATATAGTAACCATGCACACGGTTGTAACCTACTTTCAGACCTTGTATGCCAGTACGTCTTTTTTCTTGTTCTTCAAGATTAGTTAAAAAACGTGCTGCATCATTGCTGAGCTCTCTTAATTCATCCAGCTCTTTATCATAATTTGAAGCAATAACCCCACCATTACGAATCATTGTCGACGGTTCATCTAGCAATGCTTCATTTAAGATCTGAAGTAATCCAGGAAACAAACTGATATCTTGATATAACTTACTCAATCTAGGACTATCAAGACTTTCTAAACGACTTTTAATTTGTGGGAGCAAAGTAATACTGTCTCGCAACTGTATCAAGTCACGAGGTCTCGCAGACTTTAAAGCAACACGTGACATAATACGCTCAATGTCACAGATGCCGCACATGGCTTCATGAAAATCACCGTGACATCGATTAAGCAATAGTTCTTTTACAGCATCATGACGACATTGCAATACAGCATGATCTCGGATCGGTTGTAGCAACCAACGTCGTAATAAACGACCACCCATTACGGTTGATGTGGTATCTATCACCTCAAGTAATGAATGTGATTTCTCCTCAGCCAGACTCGTTTCCAATTCTAAATTACGACGTGAAATTGAATCGATCTGTATCAAGTCATTTTCAGAATCTATTTTTGGACTTTGCAGATGGGGTAGTAATGATTTTTGTGTGTCACTAAGGTATTTTATCAAACAGCCTAATGCACTTATTGCAGTATCCATCTTTTGACAACCAAAGCCATTTAGATCTTTAATGCTATATTGTTGTTTGATAATTGACTCTGCTGTCTTTTTATTAAAATACCAGTCTGGCCGTTTGCTTACTGTTTTATTCAGATTATCAAGACACTCACTTTTAAATTCTTCACTAATTAGAATTTCTGCGGGCTGATATTGATCGATAATATCTTCCAAACAAACAGAATCATTCGCTTCAAGTATAGTTACCCGTCCACTACTAAGCTCAACACTGGCAAAGCCATAACGTTGTTTGGTATTGTGAATTGCGAGCAAGATATTTGAAGTACGACCATTAAGTAGGACATCTTCGGTAATTGTTCCAGGGGTGATTATGCGTACTATCTTGCGCTCAACGGGGCCTTTACTAACAGCGGGATTGCCTACTTGTTCGCAGATAACAACGGACTCACCTAATTTTATGAGTTGTGCGAGATAATGATCAACAGCATGATACGGTACACCTGCCATAGGTATGGCGTTACCACCCGATTTGCCACGTTTAGTCAGGGTGATATTCAATAAACGTGCTGCTTTCTTCGCATCGTCAAAAAACAATTCATAAAAATCACCCATCCGGAAAAATAACAACATGTCAGGATGCTCGGCCTTGAAGTCAAGGAATTGCTGCATCACCGGAGTATGCTTAGGTATCAATTCTGCTAGATGCTGATTACTTACAGACATAGGCTAATTGTAATAAAACACATAAATTTTGACTAGAGCTGGATTACTGACGTTTAGCAATAACTCCATGTAAGTAATCTAACATTGAGCGCATCATGCCACACGGTTCCTTAGTTACCACAAGTCTTTGTAGTTTCACATAGATAGGCTTCAGACTGCATACGCATGGTGCTCTGAGCATAGAGAGGTATCCCATACCTCTGATTTTTGGCGGTGTCACTTAGTGCCGATTTACCGCCAGCGTCACATATTGCTCCCAAAGTATCCCCGTCTGGTTTCGACTCTTCTTTCACTAACTCATGGATGATTTTGTTAACAAATGGAATTATCAGTTTATAACAATAGCCGACATGTAACTTTAGAAGATTAGCGTCTTGTAGAGATTGCAAACTCGTACTATTAATATTTGCATTACGATACATCAAATTATCATTCGGTATCATTCTTGCCAAAGTGTTACCCTTATAATTTTTCGAAATACGAAATGCAGCGAATGAGGCACTCGACGGGTTGACGATAGTTAACTTGACAAAACCATCTTCAATTTGTCTCTGTACTAACCTTCTGGCGCAATAGACTTTTTCAGAAGTCCATTTATCATCCATACCTGCACCTTCATTATCTAACACGCCTCCTATCTTTGTATCACTCATCATGATTGTGTTCGTACCAACTCGTGCAATCCTTTTTGCATCATCATCGGAACTTGAAGACCCAAAATTATTTTCACATTCTGCAGTTTGTGAATTACTACTTTTTGGAATAGACATGTAGCTTGATGTATATAATGGAGCCATATTACTTGCAAACGATGTTTCCATTTTCAACAAACTTGCATTATTTATCGTTCCAGTTCTGACCGCTTGAAATGTAGCGTAATTAAGTGTGATTTTAGCTTTATAAATTAATGCAAATTGAAAAATACCGCCGATAATTATTAACAGCAACGGAATCCATATAACAAATTCAACCATAGCTTGAGCGGTTCCATTTTTCTTTCCGATACGATAATTATTATGTGGCATTTATCTTTAACTTTACTTGTGATGTTCGAATTTTATTTCAAGATACAAGTAACTACTCCTCACTGATTATAGACGTTATATTTTTTAACATTATCTCTGCTTTTATGTGCAGAGGATCTTCATTATTCGTATAAGCCAGCATTTCATTTAGACTAAACGCAGTTTGTTTTAGTTGTACGATACTCAAGTTATACCAAGCTTTACTAAACTTAGGATTACGTATTAGTGCTTCCCGATATACATTTACAGCTTCGTTTGGTCTCTTCGTCAGAACATAAATATTTCCAAGTCGGAACCAGTATTCTGCTTCTGTGGGGAATTCCTTTATTAAAATTTCATAATTTTTTTCGCTTGTAACATAATCTTTGTTTTCATATGCAATATCTGCTTGTTTTAAAATTTCTACCAAATCGGGAACTGGTTCTTCTTCTGCATTTTTTCTATTTGCGGGCACGCATGCAACAAGATTTAAAATCACTGACAAGACAAACACTCGTATCATAAGTTTATCCAACATCATTATGCCACTTTAGCTTCTGCCCTGAGAGCAAGTCAATCGGTGCGAAGCCTCCACTGGCAAATTCAAGCACACGATAAGCCTTGCTAGATGCTGCCAGTCGCCAAGGCTTTAATGATGTTTTAGTTTTAATAATATGCCAATCTTTATCTATAAATATAACATTGATAGCATATCGCATTCCGACGGTATGAACTGACGAACAAGGCTCAATCAATAAAGCCTCTTTTTGTTTTAACGGGGGATAGAATAATAGCCCGCATAAGCGCTCTAAAAAGCTGGAAGTTCGTGAAACCTTTTCAAATAAACAATTGTCGTTTATGTCAGTAATATAGCCATGTATCATAATACGCCTTCAGCTAAAAACTTCATCGCGATAGGGAATCCTAAAACAATAAAAGTAATAGGAAAGATGAATATGACTAAAGGAAAAACAAGTTTAACAGGTGCTTCCATGGCTTGCTTTTCTGCTCGTTGAAAACGTTCAGATCGACGTTGTTCAGATTGGACTCTGAGTACATTAGCTAATGAAGCCCCCATTTTTTCAGCTTGCACAATAGCACTAACGAAGGTGGTTATATCTTGTATTTTAAGGCGATCAGACATTCTTCGTAGTGATTCTGCACGTGACAGACCGGAACGCAAATCACGCAATACAATTGCAAATTCATTACGTAGTGGGCCGCGTGCCCCTTTATCCATTGCTTGAGTCAGTGCTCCCTGAAGATTGAGTCCACCTTCTACACACATGGTGAGAAAGTCTAGATAGACTGGCAATGTCCGAATGACTGCATCGTCACGTTTTTTTCTAACGTCGTTTAACCATATGGTCGGCAACATAAATCCTAGAAGAGCCATCGCAATGATCCAAGGCACCTGATAATCATCTAGACAAAACATAACGAATAGAGCACCTAACGGGGCAATAATCGCGGAAACAATACGCAGCGCAATATATTGTTCAGCCGTAAGCAGGTAGCTCACGCCAGAACTCGTGATGGACTTTTCAGTTTTTTCCACCATGTCATAAGGTAAAAAGATAACGAAGAAGTTAGCGATGATCTGAATAAATGGCCACAATAGTTTTAATTTCCAGGATAAAGGATCCATATAGGTACGATCTTGCTTATCAATCAGACTATAGACAACAGCAACAGAAAAGACGATCAACATTGTTGTCGCAAAATATGCCAGTACGCTTCCACTATAATAAATACTATCCATTTATATTCTCTTTAAACGTCTATATTAGTGATCTTGCTAATCATTGCATAAGCTAAGCCTTCCATAACAATGATTAATCCAAGTACAAACCAGCCTATTGTGGTTGTCCAAAGTTTGCTCATTGCTTCAGGCTCTATAAAATTAAGTATTAAACCGATAAATATGGGTAGCCCACTCATCACTATTCCTTGCAACCTACCCTGTGCTGTCAATCCATCAATTTTACCTTCCATCATAGATTTTTTACGTAAGGTGTCAGCTAGCGTTTCCATAGTCTCGGCTAGGTTGCCACCGACTTCCTTGTTAATTAACAAGGCCGTCACCAGCATATTAAAATCTGGTAGAGGAACTCTTTTATACATACTTTTTAAGGACACTTCAAAATCAACACCAAGTCGCTGCTCTTTTAAAAATAATTCAAACTCCTGAGACAAAGGAGCCGGTTGCTCATCGACTAAGCTTTCTAACGCAATATTTAAACTAGCTCCTGCTCGCATTGCACCTGATACCATTGTGAGACCATCCGGTAATTGTTCTTCAAAACGCTTCAAGCGTTGCTTACGCAATATTCGATAGACAAATGATGGCAATAAAATCATACCAACTAACAAAGTTAACGTTATCATGAGATCTTCAGTTATAAACCAGGTTATAGAAGGCAGTATTATTATTGCGACTATATTTAACTTGAATAAATCACTGGAATCTATAGACAGAAACATGTCCGACGTATTGCTCGCAGCAGTCGCTGTAAACCTGGTTTGATATTCAGCCATCGCTACTTGTATTTTTTTAGCTAAAACATACCAAAGTATAAAGAACATTGTAAAAACGCACGCTAGAGTCGCAAAATAGGTAGACTCAGAAAGTAACATTTGTAGTATAGTTTCTATATTCATGATGATGATTTACGAAAATATTGACATGTCAGCAGGTAAACCACGTTGGCGCATTTCTTCATAGAAATGTGGTATTGCTCCAGTTGCTTCAAATTGACCTTTAACTTTACCATCTTTATCAAAACCATCTTGTTTATAAGCAAAAATGTCTTGCATAGAGACAATACCTGTTGACACACCGGCAGCACTTTTTTCCACACCGGTAATTTCAGTGATATTAGTAAGACGTCGGCTGCCGTCAGAGTAGCGGGAAATTTGTACTATCATATCTATTGCAGAAGCCACCATTTCCCTAATAGCCGTAACTGGAAGGTCCAGTCCAGACATCATGACCATCACTTCTAACCTGGCGATCATATCCCTTGGTGAATTTGCGTGAGCAGTTGTTAAAGATCCATCATGTCCGGTGTTCATAGCTTGTAACATGTCTAATGTTTCGCCGCCACGACACTCACCTACAACGATTCTATCAGGCCGCATTCGCAAACAATTTTTAACCAGATCACGTATCGGGATAGCACCCTTACCTTCCAAGTTAGCTGGCCGTGCCTCTAAACTAACCAGATGGGGTTGATTCAATTGCAGTTCCGCCGCATCTTCAACAGTAATAATACGCTCAGTAGATGGAATAAAATTCGACAGTACATTTAAGAGAGTCGTCTTACCACTTCCCGTACCGCCAGAAATAAGTATGTTCATGTGATTTTTAACTGCAGTCTCAAGAAATCCCACCATGTTTTCATTTAAAGCACCAAAGTTGACGAGATCATCCGCTTGTAATTTTTTCTTTGAAAATTTTCGAATGGTGAGACAAGGTCCGCGCAGTGCTAATGGCGGTATGATAGCATTAACGCGAGAGCCATCTTTTAAGCGAGCATCAACCAGTGGGGAGCTTTCATCAATGCGCCGTCCAAGAGGTGAAACGATACGTTCTATTGATGTCATTACCGCGTCATCACTGGAGAAAGTGATGTCAGATAGAGTGAGTTTGCCAGATTGTTCAATAAAGATTTCATCAAACTTATTTACCATTATTTCAGTCACGGTATCATTCGCGAGTAATTCCTCCAATGGGCCAAGTCCAACAGCTTCATTTAAAACATCTATGGCTAATTTATCTTGGTCTACTTCGGGTGGGAACTTTGGAGCTAACTCATTAATGATTTCATTTATCAACTTTTCAACATGCTTACGTAGTTGAGATTCGTTCATGCTGCCGATATCAGTTCGACGAAGATCCATAGCAGTCAATAAATCTTCGTGGACCTGATTCCGCCATTTAAATTTTTCATCATGCAGAATTTCTAACATCGCTTCGTTAGCTTCATCAGACATTTCAAGCTCATCATGATGCTGAACGCCAAAAACGGTTTTCATCTCATCAAAAGAAGCATCATCATCTTCATCTAAATCAGTTCCGTCACTCATTCCCGCCTTGAGATGATAACCCGCAATGACAATGACATCAGTAGTTCGGATTGGACCATGAGAATTAACATCATCACCATTGACTTGTAGACTATTTTTTTGTGTCTTATCTTCTATAAACAGCCCAGTCGATGTGCGTCTTATCTCAGCGTGATGACCTGCTACTCTCCATCCACGTAATTGAATAAAATTGTCTTTTGCTTTGCCTATAGTGCATTCAGTTACTGGACAATGAAAGTTTTGCAATCTCTGTCCTTTACTATCGTTTACCACGACATTAAACATATGAGTTCCTAATTTAGTAAATTATTTGCAATCGACTTTCATCTATAGCATCAACAGTATCTTGAATATTTTTCTTACTCTTTTCTACTGCTCTTTTATTATTTTCTGAGTTAGCATCGAAAACTTGCGGCGAGACAAAAATAACTAATTCAGTTTTATTATCTTTAAAAGTTTTAGAGCCAAAAAGTTTACCTAGTATTGGTATGTCTTTAAGAAATTTAACACCCTGTATCGATTTATCTATTTCCTGATTGATCAAACCGGACATAACTAGTGTTTGACCAGAAGCTAAGATGACATCTGCCTCAGTACTGCGAGTAGTTAAACTAGGCACACCGTTCACAGTAGTACCAGCGAGGGAGCTAAGTTCTGTTGTTACTTTTGCTCTAACATTATTATTTTTATCTACTTCAGGTTTTACAGTGAGTTGAATACCAAATTCTTTAAACTCAATTGAAGTCCCGTTTATATTGGATATTTCAATGGGAAATTCACCACCAGATAAAAAGGAAGCCTCACCACCGCTTCGCGCTGCTAAGCGTGGCTCAGCCAGAATTATTACATCACCCGAATTTACACCGAAATTAATACGTGAAGTAATTGATGAAACTACACCAAAATAACCGCTCGTGACCTTATTACCAGCATTAAGAGCAGTACTAAAAGCAGTATCATTGTCAAAGCCATCAACACCGTTGAATGCCCCTGCTGCAACAGGACCAGCAATACTGCTATCCCATGAAATACCTAAGTTTTCCGCAAAGGTTTTATTAATCTCGGTTATTTTTATACTCGTGAGGACCATCTTGTTGTCGGGCATACTCATGTCGAGGCTACCTCTCATCGTCAAGTCCATCAACTCATCATATGCAGCTGCAACCGTCTCAATCGCTTGCTCAAAACCATTATCAACCATGCCATTAAGTACTATCTTTTCACCAACGATACGCACCTTTAGGCCTTCGACATCATATAAAAGCTCTTCTATTTCCAGCTTTTTTCTAACTAGGTTTGCAACGGTGTAATTGATATTTTCATGGATTTCTGAGTAAACTTCTTTAGTCTTTTTGATTTTTTCTTCATCGCCAACGTCAACAGTTTGGCCTGACAAGACGACGCGGTCCCCTATCATCTCAATATTAATATCATCTACATCAGAAAGTAATTCTTCAATTTCATTCTTTCTTTCAAGTAAATTGCTGCTTTTTTCCACCACATTTGCAGTGTATTTTTTTTCAGTACCGTTAGTGAACCAGACATGGATGTCGGTTATACCTTCTCCTTCCGCAAGCAGTAATAATTGGCCATTATCCAGCATTGAGTTACTCACAATATCGGGGTTAGCAACAGCGATACGCTCTATATTGGATAACTTCAAAACCTTGATTTCACCGGCAAAAAGCTGAATTTTTTCTGCGGCTGAACTTGTCAGTGAAAAAAACAGCATAAGAGAAGCGACAAATAATTTTTTTATCATGAGTAGTAATTCCTGATTCCCAATTCTAATTAATGTTTTAAAATTTATAACTATGCCAAATTAATTTTTAGTAACTGAAAAATAGATACTTTTGACACATCTTTTTGAGACCGCATTTTGACAATTATTTGAGCATTTTTTTTGCCTTGATAGCTTAGCGTATCTGCATTTGCCTCAGCTTTTGTTTCAGTATTTTGCTGATCTTCACTGAGACCAGCAATCACTTTTTTTGTAGTGCCGTCTTCAGCACGATTCGCGTTGAAAGAGATAAACAGCGTTAGAAAACTGATTACAAATAAAGTTTTATTAATCATTTTCGCTTAATCACTTTCTTTTGTTGGCGCAATAACCATCGTTGATTTGGCAACTCCATCCTCACTTGCACCACCTATGATTAATTCATATGAGGTAATTCGATTACCCTTAGCGTCGACAATCTCGCCATTAGCATTAAGAATTAAATCATTTCTATCGATGACATTACCGTTAGCATCAACAACTTCACCCATATCATTCACGCTGAGACCAGCCGCAGCTAATTGTTCTTTTGTCATGACAGTGCCGTCTGCTGCAATAACCAGACTATTGGTGTCAACAACATTTCCGTCCTTGTCTACAACCTCTCCATTTTCATTAACACTATAACCAGCGGCTTGAAGTGCTTCGAGACTCTCCTTAGTCATAACAGTCCCATTCTCCGAGACGATTACGTCACTTGCCGCCACGACTTTGCCATTTGCATCCACAATTTCTCCGTTCTCATTCACACTGAGCCCGGCAGCAGCGAGCTGCCCTTTAGTTAAGACCGTTCCGTCTGCAGCAATCAAGACATCACTCGCATCAACGACATTACCATCCTTGTCTATAATCTGTCCGCTTTCGTTAACAGTGAGACCTGCAGCAGCAAGTTGCTGCTTATTGATGACACTGCCATCGGCAGCAATCACGAGGTCATTGGGATCAACAATATTGCCATCTTTATCGACTATATCCCCATTTTCATTAACACTTAAACCGGCAGCAGCGAGCTGCTTACTATCTATTAGTTTATTTCCATCGGCATCCACTAGATTTCCATTAACATCGACACCAGCTACGGCCGTCACACGAGAGGCTCTGTCTTTTTCCGCACTGGCAATTTTGGCAGCGTTACCAAATAAATCCAGCGGGGAAATACTTGTGAAGCTCGATGCGCTTTCATCATTTCTATTACGCAAGAGTGTAATCATATCTCCATTATCTTCCGCTAAAGTTATTAATGCTGCCTGCTCAACATCCACTTCAAGAGTAATGTTTGCATATCCCCCTGACATTTGACGCTGTGGTCTATTCATCGAGTCCAGAGTTTCATTGTATGGCACTCTCCCAGTGGCAAGAACGGTTATATTTTGTAAAACTGGAATAATCACATCTGTGGGCAATAATGCACCAAGCAATTGAGTTGGGTCATCAACCGAAGCTGCAACCGTCATAAGTTCTGGTGGTATTTCTTCCAATATTGATTTCGGTAGCAACTCAAGGGCTCCTGCGTCTTGTGCGGCGGTGAATACAGAAGGCTGAAAACCAGACACTGAGAAAGGAATATTGACGTAAAGATCAATACGGTTGCCCGGACGAAGAAAACCACCAATCGCATGAAGCTCATCAACACTGATTGTGATTGCTCGTTTCCCTTCAGGAATAATATCGGAAAAATCGCGAGGAAAAGTGTCATCAATAAAACTTTTTAGCAGCGGTTTTCCAGCGCTTATATTAGCGGTAATCACTCGACCTATGTATTGATCAAATTCTTCTCGATAAATCGCATCGTTGTGAACAAACTCAGTCGGTATGGATAGTAATTGAAAATCTTCCATTAATATTTCCGTACCCTTGACTAGATCTCTCGCAGGGACGACGACCGTCGTATCAGTCGTTTCCTTTTGTCCATATAGAGCTTTCAACTCACGCTCTTTAGCGTTAAGGAAAAGGCTGGCCATTACCGCCGCGATCACGCCGAGGACAACAGCACCTAAGATTAAAGGAATTGCACTTGTTTGTTCTTTCTTAGCCATAATGTATTCTTCTGATAAATAATATTATTCTAAATGATATTTAAGGGCTTATATGAACGCCCCACGGGTTTAAATATACACGATTCGTACTTAAGATTGTATACTTCAAAACGGCAACGCCTCTCTTGCTGCCTCTTTGACAATGTCCTTGACACTAGGTATTTTTGGAAATGCATCACTGATAAGTTGATCTGGAGAAATACCCGTGATCTCGGTTAACCTATTATCTAATCTTGTTAATTCAGCACTAAGCACGCCAATGTTATCATTCTCGGGCAATGTTGAGAGTGAAGCTGAATAAGCATAACCTTGATGGTTGTCATTTAATACACCCAACATATCAAGTATGCGATCGCCACCACCAACGGTTAGGGCCATAACAAAAAACGACAATACAATAACATACTCAACCATGCCCTGTCCTACCTGACTAATCATTTTTTTATGTGATTTCAATCAAATATGCTCCTAAGTGTGTTTAGAACATTGTGTTTTTAACAGAGTTTACTATCACTTTTGATCCTGAACCATCTCTTTGTAACACAATCGTAGTTCTTTTTTTCCGTGTTTTATAGACTAATGTCTTAACATCGCCCGCGTCATGATCAGACTCTTTAGTCCAACCCATACCTTCATAATGTTTTCGGTAAAACATCGCATTTCTATCAATGGAATGTTCGTTAGAAATGATCATCGTAGTAGCTTTCTTTCCAGGATCGTTAGTTTTCATTTCATTCATGACATCGCTACCTGTCATTTTCGCAGTGTCACCGCCTAGCGCTGGTAAAGGTTTCTCAGGATTCTTTGGCAAAGGACTAGTCGATAGATAACCCCAAGAGCGCTTTTTGTTATTCTCTTGTACCTGCACCATTACAGTCATTAGGTATCCATCTTCTACGCGAGTAAGGATGTACCAAGGACTACCAACAATCGTTTCCGTGTAACCTAGCTTCCCTCCCCTAGGCGGGTTTTCCCATTCTTTACGATAAAATTCGACTACTTTTTCAATAGTTTTGTTACTGTGAAACGCGCGGATCGAGTTTTTGATACCATTCATCGTTAGGTTTTTTGAAACCCACTCAACCGAAGCATCAGGTGGCGATGGAAATTTTGGTGCTTTTGCCGACACGGAAAACGGCAGCAATAAGATAGCGGATAAACAACTAATCCTTAGCCTTTTTAAGTGACGATGATGCATGTTTAATCGTTCCATTTAACGGTCACACTCTCTGTCTCTTACGTTAGGTCGTGGATTTACCGGTTCTAATACACACTTGCCGGCATCATTACATTGTTGCGAACCAGTCGTTAGATTACCAACATCACTGGCGTCATTATTGGAGTCAAGTGGATCGTAAAGACGATCAGAATGCACCGCATCTGTATCAATGTAACCAAGCCAAAAACTACCATTGGGATTAAAGTGTTGTGTTCCATCAATAAATTCACCACGAGATCTCTCGCCGCAAGGCGATAATTCTGGGAATAATTCAGCAAGAGTGTTAACAGCAGCTGCAACCACACCAATCTCCATTAGCTGTTTTAACGCTGTGGTGGGAGTGGCGCCTCCCACTTGATTGTAGACATGATCAACTCCCCCAGCACTCCAACCATCAGACAGCACAGAAGCCGTCGTGCTAATACTCATACCTACAGGTTGTTTGCTGCCATCAAGTCTTTGACCGGGTCCATCATCAAATTCTGTCACTCGCTTCATCTCCGGCCTTCCATCAATCCTCATAGACTCATGTGCTACGGCATAACCATCTTTATTAACTGCATCAAAACCAGCGGAAGACCCAATTGAAGATAGTATAGATTGGACCAGGCTAAAAGCACCTTCTATTCCAGCTATCAATAAATCAGTAACTGTTCCTATTACACCAGGAGGAGGAGGAGTTGGTTCTGAATTTTCCAAAGTTACACCCTGACCATCCACGCCTCCATAAAGAGGCTCACCGCGGTGGTTAGTCCAGAGTTGATTTCTCTCACTCTGATTCCAACTACTGTCTTTGTCTGTACCTTCGATTTTGAAGGTGTCTTCTTCATTGCCAACATTTCGATAAAATCGTTGTTTACTTTCGTTCCTTGTTTCAGCAGTAGATTTTATCGGTTGGGTTAAACCATCGACATCGAACCCTGACCTCAATTCGCCGTTATCGGCATACCAGACCGTATATTCCCAAGCCTGATAACGTGCTGCCTGCACATTAGCCTGTTTCATATCGATATATTTTGCGAGCAGTGAAATGCCTAAAAAAAGTGGTATCAAGAAGAAGGAGACAGTGATAGCAAACTCTGTCATTGCCTGACCTTTTTCTTTAAATCTACTTCTATGTTGTCGCATGTAATATGACATTTTCAATTTTTTATTAGAAAGGATTTAAACCTTGAATGAAAGTTTTGATTTGATCGAACCTTGTTTTCATTAAATCGCCCGCTTCTTCCAAAGCACTCTCTAACTGAACAAAATCCTCTTTTTGTTGAACCAAAAGCGCAATGATTCGTTCTGCATCACTAGTCTCGCGCAGTCTAGCATTCCAATAGGGATTAAACGCACTACCTATTTCAGCTTGTGCGTCATCTCGAAAAAAATGTCGTCCAAATCTATCATTGCCAGATGGTCGAGAGAAATAGACCTCTGATTTTGACAGTACCGCCAGCTCATCATCGGCAAACGTATCCTGAACTTCTAAACGCCCACTCTGTTTTATCGAGTCCTGTGTTTGAAAAATTTTATTCTTTACATCGTTCCTACTTCTAGTCGTTTGATAGGTATCAAAATCATCTTTTTTCTGAACCAAACCTAGCAGCAGATTCGGTGCAAGAGTATCAAGGAATGGGCCTTGATTCTTATTGGTGTCGACATAATAAGGAAGTCCACCATAAGCGCTACTAACTGTTGACTTGTGCAAAAGACCGCCCCCAGCACTACTCGACAGAAGTGCTATATTTGTTGGTGGTAAGCTTGCTGATGCTATGCTGCCAGTTCCTGGGGGTAATAATTGCTCCCATGCTAATCTTGATATAGGAGCGCTCCCGTACATTGTGTCGTCGACGTTGCCTAATACTGGGAGTGTGTTGGTCATCTGACTAGTATTGAGATCATTTGCTTTTCCAACTCCATCACTAGCTTCGGCGAAGCCAGCAGACAACGGCGCCGTGTTATTAAACGGAACATTTAGGATTTCAAAACCGCCTGTAGGGTCAGGTGGAGTGCAATCTCTTTCAACTCCTGTATTTGGGTCGATCAGTGGTCCTGGGTCTTCTACATCTTCTATGATATCTGGATCATCAAGTCTAGTAAGTAATGCCTCATCTCTTAATTTTTGTTGTGAAGCTAAAGCATCATTACATGCGGACATGTCAACATTTGGTGGCGAACCGCCCAGCCTAGCACGACAAAAAAACCTGCCATCTCTAAGCGCACAACCAACACCCCCAGTGAAAGCTGTAAATTCAAAATTAATTGTTCCAATTATGGGGAATGTAATACGTATTCCTTCAAAACCTAAAACTTTGATCTCCGCACGTGCGGCAAGATCAGCCTGCAAGCCCACAGTGTCGGCGCCCGACCAATTCGCGAGTTGACCTGGTACTACTTGACCCTTTTCAGGTAATAAAATGCGCAGTTCGGAACCGCCCTTTTTCTCAATAGCGATCCTCAATTCAACTGTAAATGAGCCACTCACAGTAAAGATAGGCGGTATAAAAATTTTCAATGGAGGAGGAGGTATAGGAATTGTTACACCAAAGTCCACTATATTGACTGTCATATTTCTCCGTGAAGTGAACGGATCTTTACTGTCGTCTATAATGGCAGCAAGTCTTGAATAAGCGCTATCCTCAAAGTCATCGACGTCTATTGTCTGGCTAGGCATATTGATAGAAGAAAATTGACTACCCGGCAGTCCGGGTAACGCACCATAACTAGCAAAGTGTGCAAGTATCCCTAGGTAACCGAAGTCAGAAATTTGTGTCCCAGGCGGACCATTATCCTTTATGACATCATTAATGACACTGGCAGCAAAAAGCACAGTGAATGCGTGATAAGCCACAGAACCAATTCCGTAGATCTTATTAACATTATGTAGAACGACCGTCGCTGCATTTGCCAAAATATTTATAAATCTCGAAGAGATATTACCTGCAGTAAACCAACCCGCTGCAAGACCTTCCGTGAAGGGAAGAGTAGCACCAAACGTTGCAGCACCTAGTAATTTCCCATAGAGATTCATGAATTGACCCATTGACCGAAAATGGGAAGCCCAAGAAGCTAAGCCAATAAATTGAGCAATAGCAACCTCGTTAGCGACCATAGCGCGATTCATGTAGGAGGCAAAATTAAGGTCACGCGCCTCAATAACCGAGACACTGTACGCAGCAGCATCTGCCGCATTTTGCAATTGGATTTTGTTGGTGGTGATTTTACCTGATTTAAATAACGAGAAGGCCGCCACTATTAGCACTAGAGAAAAAATGATAACAACAGCTGCGGCTTGACCTTTTTGGTTTTTTGGTGGTAAATCCATTATCCTCAAAAGTCGCCTGTTTAAATTAAATTAATTTTGGTTTGGATTAGTAAAATGCTATGCGAGACGCCAGAGTGTGCAATCTCGCATAGAGCTGCTAGTTACTTAAGTGTGTATACAAGTATGATACTTGTATTTATTCTTATTTATTTTGTCCTTTGAAAGTATCCATATTTTCACCTTTACCAAGTCTTCCATCAGTCGCATCCGATACCTCAGCAGTGGCTTCTCCACCTGTCAGTTCTGCAGTTACATTACCTATTGTATCTTTCATACCATCACTAAAGAATGTAAAAGCACCAATACCCGCAATTGCAATTAATGCAACGATAATGATGTACTCTGTCATTCCTTGACCAATTTGTTTGATTAGATTTTTCATGTTTTATTTCATCCCCGTTTATATTTAAAAGTTCTTATTTACAATGCACATTTAAAGAATATATTACATAATAATTATCGATAATAATACCGAATTATATAATTGAGGTGAAAACAAGCCAAGATAACTTGAAAATCAAATATCAATCCCAATATCTGTCAATAATCGAGAATTAATAATGTGATGGAGTCTAAATAAATATGTCTGCAGATACAAAACAGGAAACGCTAGGGTTTCAAACGGAGGTTAAGCAATTACTACACCTCATGATTCATTCTTTGTACAGCAACAAAGAAATATTCTTACGGGAGTTAATTTCTAATGCCTCAGATGCGGCGGATAAGTTACGTTTTGAAGCGCTCAAGAATGATGGCTTGTACGAAGGTGATTCAGATCTAAAAATAAAAGTCGAATACAATAAGGACTTAAAAACGATTACCGTCTCTGATAATGGTATCGGTATGTCTCGTGACGAGGTTATCGAACATCTTGGCACGATAGCAAAATCGGGTACAAAACAATTCTTCGAAGCATTAACGGGAGATCAATCCAAGGATTCTCAGTTAATTGGTCAATTTGGTGTTGGTTTTTATTCCTGCTTTATCATCGCACAAAAAGTTGAAGTCATTACCCGTCGTGCAGGTTTAGGTCAAAATGAAGGCGTACGTTGGGTATCTGAAGGTGAAAATGATTATTCCATAGAAACAATTGATCAAGAGTTACGGGGCACAAAAGTAGTCTTGCACCTTCGTGATGACAATGAAGATTTTTTAAATGATTATCAGCTAAGAAATATCATTAATAAGTACTCTGATCATATCTCACTACCGATAATCATGGATAAAGAAGAACAGGTAGAGATAAAAGAAGAAGAGGAAGAAGGAAAAGAAGAGACAAAAGAAGTTGCTGATGGAGACAAAGGCAAGGAAAAAGAAAAGAAATATGAGACTGTTGTCACCGAAGAAACCGTTAATAGCGCTACCGCACTCTGGGCGCGCAATAAGAAGGACATATCTGACGAAGAATACAATGAATTTTATAAACATGTGAGCCACGATTTTGAAGAACCCACGGCACATGTTCACAATCGGGTAGAAGGAAAGCTTGAATATACCTCCTTGCTTTACATACCCAAACGAGCCCCATTTGACATGTGGGATAGGCAGCAACGTCATGGCATAAAACTCTATGTGAAGCGTATCTTCATTATGGATGACGCAGAACAATTGATTCCACCCTGGTTACGTTTTGTGCGAGGTGTGGTGGATTCAGATGATCTTCCATTAAATGTTTCACGCGAAATTTTACAACACAATAAGGTTATTGATTCAATTCGTTCTGGGTGTACTAAGAAAATTATCGGTTTATTAAAAACCATGGCTAAAAAAGAAGCCGATAAATACGCAGAGTTCTGGAAGACGTTTGGTAGAGTAATTAAAGAAGGCGTGGTTGAAGGCGATGATTATAAAAAAGACCTATCAAATTTGTTTCGCTTCAGCAGTACACATGATGATTCTGAAGATCAAAATATTTCTATAAAAGATTACATAGGACGTATGCAGGAAGGCCAAAAGGCCATTTATTATGTTTCTGCTAATACACATGCTATGGCTAAAAACAGTCCGCATTTAGAAATTTTCAAAAAGAAAGGTATCGAAGTATTACTCATGTCCGATCCTGTTGATGAATGGGTGACGACACATTGGGCAGAAGTCGAAGATAAGCCACTTCAATCTGTCACTAAGGGAGAATTGGATCTAGGCGATTTAAAGGATGAAGAAGAAAAGAAAGATGATGGTAAAAAAAGTGAAGAAAATGAAAAATTATCAGAACGAATTCGAAAAGTTTTAGAAGAAAAAGTAAAGACTGTTCGCGCCACATCACGCTTGACCACGTCTCCCGCCTGTCTCGTGGCGGATGAAAATGACATGGGTAGACAGATGGAACAAATTCTCAAGGCATCAGGCCAAGAGATACCTGCAACCAAGCCGATACTTGAAATAAACCCAGAGCATCCTATTCTCAAGAAAATTGATGGTGAAGCAAATGAGGACCTATTCGCTGATTGGTCACAGATATTATTCGACCAAGCTTTGTTAAGTGAAGGGAGCCAATTGGAAGACCCCGCGACCTTTGTTAACAAGTTAAATAGTTTGATAGTCACTCTAGCTGAGTAACAGGGACTAAGTTATTTGTAAATTTAAAACGGGCGAATCAAGTGATTGGCCCGTTTATTTACACTTTAATAATCTCACTTAAATCTACATAAAAATCGTTGAAGATTAAATCTACAGCCTCTGCGAATGCTTTAATTGTATTAGTAATATTATTCGATGGTAACATCACAGTTTGAACATACTCTTTATGTAAAATAGGAGCACCCTTAGTATTAGAATCAACCTGAAGTAATAATTTCACATAAACACTTTCACTTTCTTTTTGCTGAACCCGCTCAAAAGCCTTAATTTGTCCCTTAATTATTAGTTCGCTATTTCCTTCAAACGTATTCAAAACTAAATTCGAGATGCCACTTAAACGTAATCTTTCGGCCAAACGTTCTTGCAGTAGCCGGGTCGGAGAATCGGTCCAATGGTGATAATGATATTGTTTTAGTTCTATCCGATCCTTGGTGTAGACGATTGCGCGCTGCTGATATAAGCCCACTGCTTTAAAATTGAGCACACTAATTGAATTCAATCGTTCCTGATCGGAACCAATATCTCTTAATTCAGGCAGACGGTAATAATGATCAGTCGGTAATGGCGCTTGTGTGGAGCATGCCGTCAACACTAAAAGAAAACTCAATAAAATAGCATAGCGCATCATCATTTGACCTCTTCAACTTGAGCTGAACCTCGAATAAGCAAGCCCGGATTTTCTTTAATCTGCCGCGTAAACTCATGTATATTTCTACTGCTCCCCTCAAGGTGGTGTGTAATCGCATCTATATGTGTTGACATTACCGATAAAGTCTTTTGTAAATCAGTGAGCGAACCACTCATTTTATTATCATTGTCTTCAAGCATACGGTTAATACCACCAATAACCTTATCGATATTACTTAAGATTATATCCATTGATTTCCTCGTATCATCAATATTGGTGACTAACTTATTCATCCCTGTTGAGGCGATACTCATACTATCCAAGAATACTGTTACGTTTTCCTGATTTTGACTATTGAATACTTTTTGTAGATCTTCTGAGGTCTGATTAAGATTATTAATCAAGCCGCTTAATTTACTAACCATATCAGTTTCTTCAACTTGATTACTAAAACTTTCAAGTAAAGGCTTTATTGTGTTCTTTGTTATATCAGTAAGTTCTGTTGAAATAGATAGGAACTGTTCATTTAAATTATTTAGCAGTGGTTTAATGCTACTTTGAGACAGATCACTAAGGTCTGACGCAACCTCATTGACCGTCGCAAAAATATTAGCTGCTTCCTTGCCTGTTATCGTTGTGCCTGGGTCAAGCAAGTCTTGACTTACGCCTTCAGTAATATCAATGGTCACAGCGGCGAGTAAACCAGAAGCAACTATTTTGGCGACACTATCAATTGGTATAGGCCACTCTTTTTCTATTGATAACGTTAAGCGATAATTTGTTTTGCCGTCTTTACGTATTGGTTCAATCATGTCGACTTGCCCAACTTGATAACCTTCAAACGCTACAGGAGTTCCATATTTGATGCCTGATACATTCTTGTAGATCACAAAATACTTTTCTATCGGACCACCACTGCCCATTATTTGATAAAGAAATACAAAAAAGCTAAGCAACAAAAGCATGACAAATGAGCCTACAACAAGGTAATTAATATTATCGCGTTTCATAATCTTAGCTATATACCCGTTAATCGATTTAAATATTCATCTGCTTGCACTTCATCATTGCTGGGACGTCGATTTAATAACGATTGAATTCGTTCATTATCAGAATTCTTGATATTTTCCACAGTATCAGTCATGAGTATATTTCCTTGGTCAAGCACAGTAATTCTATCAGCAATCTTAAAAGCACTTTCAAGTTCATGCGTAACGACAACGATTGTCATTTTCATCGCATCTCTTAGTTCTAAAATAAGTTCATCTAACTCGGCTGAAACAACAGGATCAAGACCTGCGGAAGGTTCATCAAAGAACATTAATTTTGGGTCCATAACAATCGCGCGAGCAAGAGCAGCGCGTTTAATCATGCCTCCAGATAACTCCGCCGGCATCATTTTTTCAAAGCCACCAAGATTTACAACCTCAAGCTTCATCCTAGCCATTATTTCCATTGTTTTTTCATCAAGGTTTGTGTGTTCACGTAGCGGTAATTTAACATTTTCACCAACAGTCATTGAACTTAGCAATGCTCCTCCCTGAAATGCTACACCCATATTTTGTCTCAGTTGATGCATTTCGTTATTACTGATTTTAGTTATATCCTTACCAAGCAAATTAATACTGCCGCTTGAAGGAGTGCCGAGCCCAAGTAAATAACGTAGTAATGTACTTTTTCCCGAGCCACTTCCACCCATAATAATCATTATCTCATCTTCATTAATTGACAAATCAATGCCATGCAAGATCTCTCGAGGGCCGTAATGTGTTACCAGATCGTTAACTTCAATAGCTGATTTATTATTTTTCATTAATTTACAGATTTAAAAAATAAGTAAAAATCATATCAGCAATGACAATATATGAAATTGAGAGTACGACTGAACGTGTAGTGGCCTTACCAACACCTTCTGCACCCCCCGTCACTGAAAATCCATTACTGACACCCACCAAGGTAATAATTAAAGCAAAGATGATGCTTTTAAATATTCCCTGCATCACATCTGCTACTGCTAAGGCTGTTAAGGTTCTATCTAGATAAGCATCAAAACTTAAACCAATTTCAATATTTGTGTATATCGCACCACCCAGCAATCCAGCTAGATCAGAAAAAAAAGTCAATACCGGAAGCATTACTATCATAGCAAACAGTGTTGGAGCAACCAGATATCTAACTGGATTGATCCCCATCACACGTAACGCATCTATCTCTTGGTTTACTTGCATCGTACCGATTTTTGCTGCCAGTGATGAACCGGTCCTGCCGGCAATTAGAATGCCTGTTATCAATGGACCAAACTCTCTAGTAACTGAAAAGGCGACGCCAACGACAACCTGAGATTCTGCTCCAAATGTCCTCAGATTATAAATCATTTGAATGGCCAACATGACACCGATTGAAAATGACAGAACAAATACTATCGGACATGCGGCTACTCCCATTGTCATCATTTGCGAAAATATTGATGAAATGCGAACCGGTCGTTTTATAAATGGACCAACTAAAATCCAGAATAGTGATTCAAACAATAAAGTAAAGCAGTATCCCGCTTCTTCAATCAGCTTTATGGTTGAATGACCAACAAGCTCTAATGAATTAATTACTGGATGATTATCAGCTTCAGGCATCCTCTTTTTCAAACTCTGCTACAGAATCATAAATAGGAAAAACTTTATCAAGTCGCGCTAACTTTAAAACACTCATTACAGCATCACTAATACCCACCAGACCAAACTTTAAGGTTCGCTTTTTAGCTGTCTGATAACCCTCAACCAGACTGGCCACACCGGAGCTATCTATATAACTTACCTTTGCCAGATCAATTAACAGATTTTTTTTCGTTTCTAACACATCCAGAATACTTCTCCGAGCATCAGGTGAACAAGACAGGTCTACATCTCCTTCCAGTCCTATAACCGTAAAATCTGCGCCTTCCACTTTATCAATATTCATACTTATTACTCACATTTTATTTTTAACTTATTTTTTTTGTCATCTCGAGGTAATTTCCATTTTCTCCTTCAAGATATCCCCTGTCACATTCATCCATTATCTCGTTAATGAAATGTGTTCCTAAGCCACCCGGCCGTAAATCATCAAGATCTCGAGGCTCGACTGAGTCTAGATCTATTGGATTGGCATAGTCCTCTATTCTAAAATGAATCTTTACATCATCACTAATTATCTGCAGCAGAACTTCTCCCGACTCATCACCCTTATAAGCATGCTGAATGACATTCATACAGGCCTCATTAACTGCAATTACTAACTCATCTGTTACTTCAGAACAGCAGCCCACTTCTTTAGCCCTCTTTTTCACCAACGCCCTCACCTCACATAAGCGTTCTGCTTTCGCTGGAAATCGTATTTCAGAAAGCATATCCTCACTCATTCTATACAACACTCAATAACCATAAGAGTAATATCATCATGTTGCTCAATATTCGGATTTTGAATTTTTGCAATTATATTTTCCAAACGCTTTGTTGGTGTTACTTTCGAGTTTTCTTCAATCAATTTGATCAAACCACCCACATCTAATAACTTTTGCTCGTCGTTTCGGCTTTCAGTGACACCATCCGTAAAAATATAAACAGAGCCACCATCAAGCTTAATTGTTGTAACAGGAAATTCTGTTCCAGGAAGAATCCCAATCGGCGGGGCTCCTGCCTCTATTTCCTCAAATTCTCCTGAACTGTGATGAAACAGTGGCGGTTGATGTCCCGCATTAGAATATTTAATCGTACATGTGTTGGTATCAATGAAGCCTGAAACAATTGTGACAAACATACCATGCGATACAGTTTCGCAAATTTCATCATTAACCCTAGCTAATAACTTTCCTGGGTCGTCAATATCTTTTGCTAAGTGATGTAATAAGCTACTTGCTTTTGCCATTAACATAGCCGCATTCATGCCTTTACCAGACACGTCAGCCAAGTTGAAATAAATTAATCCATCATCTCGCTTAAAAAAATCATAAAAGTCACCTGATACCTCTAATGCAGGCACATTCACACCATTAATCGGAAAGTTTGATTCTTCTGACACATCGGGCAAAAGATCGAGTTGTATCTCTCTCGCTAATTCAAGTTCTTTGCGCATACGTTCTTGTTCAACCAAGGCATCTGCCATACGTGCATTATTGATCGCTAATGCTGCGTAAGAAGCTAATGCCATAGAAAGATGCTTATCTTGATCCCCAAATAAATCATTATTCTTCTTATTTAATAATTCCAATGCACCAATACATTCATTATTAATAATTAGTGGCACACAGAGAATTGAACGTGTCGAGAAGCCAGACGCAGCATCAATCTTTCTTGCAAAATCAGGATCACTTTGCACATCACGAACCACCTGAATACTACGTGTCGTTACTGTTTTACCCACAATACCTTTTTTTGAAGATAGTCTTAAACCAGTTATATTAACTGGTCCGGCGCATTCAGCGCATACCAACTCTTGAGATTCAGAATCTAATAAAAATATAGATGCCGCTTCAGCATTTAGATATTCCAGAAACTGCTCTATTGCAATATTCAAAGTCTGGGATATATTCAACGTACTTGAGAAACTTTGAGAGATTTCGGCTAATAGCGCAAGTTGTTCCTCCAATGATCGAGATTCTTCTTCAAAAAAAGTGTATATGTCATTTTTCACTATCAACAAATCTTATTCAAAGACTCAAGATATTTATTATCATCTGGCACGGAATTAGAACGCTGTGCTTCCCACAATATTTGCCCGAGACATTCCATCATTTTATGTTCTGCATCATGCATAGAATCGGAATTACTCATTACTTTTTTTATAATTTTCTTAATCCCTAAGGGTCTATCTGAACTAGCTTGTTCCTTTAGTGCAATATGCATCCCCATATGCAGAAAAGGATTCGTTTGGTTTCCCTCAGGACAAAAATCATTTTCTTTTGACGTTTCTTTCACTTCAAGATAATGATGATATTCGGGATGCTCCACAATCACATCGGCTATAATGACTTCTATTGGTTCCAGTGGTAGTTTATTTTTTTGCTTATTCCATACCAGATAAAAGTAATTACGCGCTTCATTTCTATCTTGAACAAACATAACTCACCTTATCAATGTTCTGCATGCTTTTCACGTTCTTTCCATTCGCATTCGTCGAATATGATACAACTTCCACATCTAGGACTACGGGCAATACAGGTATACCGTCCATGTAAAATGAGCCAATGATGCGCATCTCTTTTAAATTCATTTGGAACAAACTTCAACAAACGTTGTTCAACTTGAGTCACATTTTTTCCTGGTGCAATACCTGTGCGATTTGACACACGGAAAATATGTGTGTCGACAGCGATAGTCGGCTCACCAAAGGCTGTGTTTAATATAACGTTTGCTGTCTTTCGTCCTACACCAGGCAAACTCTCCAATAGTTCTCGATCTTTTGGAACTTCACTATTAAATTTACCCACTAGAAGTCGACAAGTCTCGATTATATTGGTTGCCTTGTTGTTATAAAGACCAATCGACTTAATGTAAAATTTAAGTTTCGATAAACCTAATGTATAAATTTCCTCAGGTGTATTAGCAACAGCATACAATTTCTTAGTAGCTTTGTTGACACCAATATCTGTAGCTTGAGCTGAAAGAATAACGGAAATCAATAGTTCAAATGGAGTTTGGTATACTAATTCTGTAGTAGGGGAAGGGTTTTGCTCTCGTAATATACTGAATATGCGTATTCGTTTTGTTTTATTCAACGCTTTTTACTCTTTTAATTACTCAACATTTTCATTACTTCTAAAAAAATTAATCGTTGCAAACAATAGCCCCAATAAAATAAAGTTTCCGGCGGGTGATTTGATAATCGCAAACACATCAAGTAAACCTTTCAGAAAACCAAAAAGTATAAAAAAAATAAAAACTGCAATAGCAACACTAAAAATATAAACCATAGTAAATTTGTAATCTTGTTTAGAAAAAACTTCTTCGCCAAGAGGTATAACTAAGCTATTAATTACTAATAACGGCAGAAACAAACCTATTGTCTCTGCAACAAAATATAATTCCGAATTTAGTATCATTCTTACTACTAAAGTCACTGTGACGCTGACAATAATAACACTAATCAAACTTTGACATGATGGAATATAATTGCTTATAAAATATAATATCGTTGTCAGAATTATAATTATAAATAATGAGGTTAGCCCTATAATAAATCCATTATTAAACGAACACACAACCAAAAAGAAAGGCGCTAATGCTAATAAGCCAGTCTGGTTTTTATTATTGAATAATTTTTGAATCATAATAGTATTGTATATTTAAAACGATTAAATGATGATCGTATTTGATTTGCTTTTCGTACGCACCTGTAAAAATCAGAACTATAGACAGAAGATATTATTAAAGATAAATTTCAGTCTACTGCAATAATATTACCAACAGTATACATATTAACTTATGAAACTTGCTTCTTATAATTATAATAATACTATCTCGATAGGTGCTATTACTGAGAATGGTATCTGTCCTGCTTCAAAACAGTATAATGGCAGTAATGGTATGATTCGTTTCTTACTTGCGGGTGAGCTTGCATTAAATGAATTAAAAAATAAAATAGATGACTCATTTAACTTCCTGCCCCTTCAGGCAATTCAACTTCTTGCACCAATATCGAAGCCAAATAAATTTTTTGGTGTCAGTCTGAACTATGCTGATCATATAGAAGAAATAGGGTTAGACAAACCCAAGTATCCAACATTTTTCAATAAGCAAAACAGCTGTATTATTGGTATGGACGACGCCATTCACAAACCTCTGGTCTCTGAAAAACTCGATTATGAAGCTGAACTCGGTATTGTCATCGGTAAACGTTGCCGTCATGTCAGTCGCGAGCAAGCAAACAATGTTATTGCAGGCTTTACCATCGTTAATGATGTAAGTGTGCGTGATTGGCAAATGCGTTCACATACTTGGACTTTAGGTAAGTCTTTTGATACTCATGGACCCATTGGGCCTTGCATCGTTACGCCTGATGAAATTAGTGAACCACATAAACTTTGTATCAAAACCTGGGTGAATAAAGAACTACGACAGAATTTCAACACAGAGCATATGCTTTTTGATTGTTATTATTTAATTGAATACCTTACTAAAGTGATGACTCTGGAACCAGGA
>Ga0209425_10001400_pt1 | contig 28210 bp, 31 predicted proteins | sample COG_05_FD_184749 | JGI IMG/M metagenome (GOLD analysis project Ga0209425, IMG submission 184749) | Pelagic Microbial community sample from North Sea - COGITO 998_met_05 (SPAdes) (version 2) | ecosystem: Environmental > Aquatic > Marine > Neritic zone/Coastal water | place: Helgoland, sampling...
CTTTCAATTATCGTTGATGTTATTTATCTTTTTGAATTTAGACTCTCGATTTGTAATCAATAGGTCCGCGGTTCGACTCCGTGCGGGGGCACCATCACTTTTAACTTGTCTCTTTTCTAAGTTGTTCAATTTTAATTTTTTTTTGTAAACTTCTATTTTTATCGTAAAGAAGATTAAACTTAATCTTATAGTTAGTCTTAACTAAGATTGATTTAGCATTTCTGACTTCTAAATTATCTGCTACAGCACTGATAGGTCTTTTAAATGGATCTAGATTAGTAATCATAATTTTTAACTTATCACTAACCACCTTGCCCTTCCATCTCCTTGGCCTGAATGGACTAATCGGTGCGATAGATAATTTTTTTGAATTTAAACTCAAAATAGGTCCGTGAACTGAAAGATTGTAGGCTGTGCTGCCAGCAGGTGTTGAAACCAGAACTCCATCTGAGACTAAATTTTTAATGATTTGTTTTGAGCCATGTTTAATCGATAGTGAAGCTGCTTGTCTACTTTGTCTTAAAACTGAAACTTCGTTAATAGCTAGTGATTTTTTTATTTGATTATTTTTATTTTTGACAATCATCTCTAATGGAGAAATTGAAATCATATTATTCTTTGATAAATTTCTAATAATATTTTTTGATGAAAATTTATTCATTAAGAATCCATAGTTACCCGAATTAATTCCGTAAAAATTTTTTTTAAAGTTTTTATTTTTCTTTAAAGTTTCAAGCATGAAACCATCACCACCAACAACAATTACAAGGTTATTTTGTTTGAATTGATTATTAATGATTTTTTTTTTGAGTAAATTTTTAATCTTTATAGAGTTCTTATTTTTATCAGAAATTATCTGGGGTTTATTCATTTAATGGTGCCCTCGGCCAGACTCGAACTGGCACTCCAAAAAAGGCACGGATTTTAAGTCCGTTGTGTCTACCAATTTCACCACGAGGGCATTAATAAATTTCATGAGCTTTTATGCTAATATTTATAATTCAACAAGGTTAATAAGTAAATTTTTTTTTATCTTTCTTAAAGTTTTACAATTTTAATACTTTCAATTTTTTTTTCAAAAAAATCAATAGTGTTTTGAACAGTTTCCATACTCATATTTTCTAAACATTCCCTTGTAAATGTTGCTGCATGAGGGCTGAAAATAACTCTATCATTACTTAAAAGCGGGTTAGTTAATTCTGGAGGCTCTTTTTCAAATACATCAATTCCAGCAAAAGATATAACTTTATTTTTTAAAGCCATATCTAAATCTTTTTCATTTACAATTCCACCTCTTGAAATGTTTATAATTATTGAGCTTTTTTTCATAAGTGACATTTCTTTTAAAGAAATAAAATTTTTTGTTTCTTTATTTAAGGGAAGACTCAATGATAAAATATCAGTATCTTTTAAGCCCTCTTCAAGACTGTTTATTTTTTTTCCTCCATAAGAGCTTATCGTATTATCATCAACAAAAGGATCATATACAATAACCTTCATATCAAATCCTAAACATTTTTTTATTAATTTTTTTCCAATACGACCAAAACCAGCTATCAGAATTGTCTTGTTAAACAGTTCAAAATTATCATCAATTTTTAGATGAATTGCTTTATGAAAATTCCCTTCTCTAACCATTTTATCAAACATTGCTCTACCTTTATAAATATTGATAATCATAAACATGGCATGTTCTGCGGGTGAGGTAGATGTTGAATTATGCGTAACTAACAATGTGATGTTATTTTTTTTTAAAAATGCAGTGTCTACATTATCATAACCAACACCATGTCTGGCTATAACTTTTAAATTTTTACAATTTTTTAATATCTCTTCATCAAGTCTGCCTCTTCTTAATGTTACACCATCAAATTCAGGAAGTTTTAATAAAAGATTTTTTTGTGATAAGTCAGTTATAACCTCATATTCAAAATCTAGATGCTTTTCTAAAAGCTCTAAGCCTTTTTTATCAATAGTATCTATAACGCCAATTTTATACATAAGTTATTTAATAAATATTATTACAAGCATTTATTATCCTTTTAAAGCTTTAATAAGATATCTTTTATCAAGTTTACAATCTTTGTATCCTTTTTTTACAATATTTAAATAACGTTCAGTTGGAAAAGTAAATTTTGTTTTTTTTGTCATTGTATAAGTCATCACTTTTTTTCCATAATAAGAAAAATAATATTTTTTATACAAAATTGGATAGTCCTCGTAAATGTCCAGTTTTTTTTCGTCACTTTTTGATATTTCAAATAAACCACCGGGTACAGTAAAATTTTTTTTTGGTTCAATATCTGCAGCTCTATATTTGCTTCTAAATGTTAATCTAAAATCTTTAAGATTAATCTTTTTTAAAAAAATACTATCTTTACACCTGCGTTTCATTTGGAAATGATGAAGATTGCTACCATATGCAAAGTAAAGCATAAAATTATCTACTAACTATTTCTATTTTTTTTTCATTAACAAAGTCTAAAATTTGAGAACTACAACTATCAATTCTGGATTGATCTTCAGAACGCATTACAATTGAAACACCTAGTTTGCCTGCTTGAAAAAAAGGATAGCTACCAATTTCAATATCTTTATTATTATTTTGAATTTTTGACAATGATAGAGCAATTTCACTTTCTACAGTTCTTAAGCTAATTGTGTGACTTAAGATAGGTTCTCCTCCAGCTATTTCATTCTTCAACCCACCTAACATTGATTTTAAAATAGAGGGTACTCCTGGTAAGCAAAATACATTTTCAACCTTAAATCCAGGTGCACCACTAGTAGGATTTAAAATTAGTTTTGCATCTTTTGGCATCCAAACCATTTTTTGTCTTCCTTCATTAAATTCACCAGGTTTATAATAAGATTCTAAAATTTTAAATGCCTCTTTATGAATTTCATATTCTAGACTAAATGCTTTAGAGATAGATTGAGCTGTTATATCATCATGTGTAGGCCCAATACCACCAGTTGTAAAAACATAATCATTTAATTTTCTTAAATAATTAATTGTTTGAACAATTGTATCTTCTATATCAGGTATAACTCTAACTTCTTGAACTTTAACTCCTATGGAATTTAACCATAAGGCAATAGTGGATGTATTAGTGTCTTGTGTTCTTCCAGAAAGGATTTCATTACCAATTATTAGTATGGCTGCATTTACTTTTTTGTTTTTAGTCATTTTAAATATATAAATTATATATGGAATTTACTAAAGCTTTAATAAAAGGCAAACTTATCAAAAGATATAAAAGGTTTTTTGCTGACATCAAGCTTAACAATGAGACTGTAACAGCTCACTGTCCAAATACAGGCTCGATGGAAGGTTTATTAAATGAAGGTAACATTGTTTATATTTCAAAAAATGATAACCCAAAAAGAAAACTTAAATATACATTAGAAATTATTCAAGTTAATAAAAATTTAGTAGGTGTAAATACTCATTTTGCAAATAAGATCGCTTATCATGGGTTATTGAATAATCTAATTAAAGAGGTCTCAAATAGTGACAGTATCAAACCAGAGGTTTTTTTCGATAAAAAAACAAGATTTGATTTTTTACTTGAAAAAAATAAAGAAAAAATATTTCTTGAAGTAAAAAATGTTACTTTATTTAGAGAAGAAAATATTGCAGAATTTCCAGACTCAATAACTTTAAGAGGCTCAAAACACTTAAAGACTCTCATTGAAGCGACAAAACAAGGCTATAAGTCATATTTATTATTTTTAGTTCAAATACAGGGTGTTAAAAATTTTAAAATAGCAAAAGAAATTGATAAAGAGTATTACAAAAATTACCTACTGGCAAAAAAAGCTGGTGTCAAATTTCTAGCTTACACATGTAAAATTAATTCAAAAGAAATCAAAGTTGAAAAAAAAATTGATATTATCAATTAGGATAAAAAATGCTTACAAAAAAAAAACTTAAAGTAATTAGATTTAACTCTAAAAAAATACTATTTGATGAATGTTATAAAAAAGTTTTAAAAAGTAAAACTTTTCTAATATCTGGTGGAACTACTTTTGACTATTTTATCAAATATTTTCCTCAAAAGATAATGCCAAAAAAAAAATTAATCATGTTCGATGAGAGAATTACAAGTATTCAAAAAAAAAGAAATTATAATAAAATTAAAAAGATAGTGATTAAAAAAAATATTTTTAATTTTGAAGATGTAAAAAAAAATATAACAACTAATAAATTAAAAATTTTAGAAAATAAAATTAATACTTTTCCACTACCTGATTTAGCGTTAATTGGTATTGGAAATGATGGACATATTGGTTCAATTTTTCCAACTATATTAAAAAAAACAAAAAATTTTTTAATTTGTAAAGTTAATGATGAGAATTTTAACAGAATATCACTAAATCTTAGTTATATAAAAAAAATTAAAAATATTATTTTTGTAATAAATAATAAGAATAAAAAAAATATATTAAAAAAATTACTGTCAAATAAACCTGACAATAAGATGCCAGTTTTTAAGCTTATTAAGGATGCAAGAAATAAAGTTTTTTTATATTATTTAAAAAATAATATATAATATGTGCTAGAATTTAAAAAATTAACCAATAATATCATTTTAATGGAAGATTATACTGAAAAATTTGAAAAAATGAGAATTGCAGGACGTTTAGCTGCAGAAACTCTTGATATGCTTACAGAAAATATCAAGCCTGGTGTTACCACTGATTTTATAGATAAATTAGGTTATGAATTTATAAGAGATAATGGTGCCTACTCAGCTCCTCTATTTTATAGAGGTTTTGAGAAATCATTATGTACTTCTTTAAATCATGTTGTTTGTCACGGTATTCCTTCGGATAGAGTTTTAAATGAAGGTGATGCTCTTAACGTTGATGTTACTGCAATCATTAATCAACATTATGGAGACACAAGTAGAATGTTTTGTCTTGGAAAAACACCTGTTAAAGTTAATAATTTAATCGAAACTACTTATGAATCTATGATGAGAGCTATAAGACTTCTTAAACCAGGATTAAAACTTGGAGATATTGGTCACGAAATACAATCTTTTGTAGAAAAAAAAGGTTACTCTGTGGTCAGAGATTTTTGTGGTCATGGGATTAGCACTACATTCCATGAGCCACCAAATATTTTACATTATGGAAGACAAGATACAGGTATGGAGCTTAGACCTGGTATGACTTTTACTATTGAACCTATGATAAATGTAGGTGAATGGGACATAAAAATGCTAAAGGATGGATGGACTGCTGTTACAAAAGATAAATCTTTATCAGCACAATTTGAACATACATTGGGAATTACTGAAAATGGTTATGAAATTTTTACAGAATCTGCTAAAGGTTATTCAAAGCCTCCTTACTTATAACTAATGATTAAGAGATATTCTAGAAAACAACTAACTGACATTTGGTCAGAAGATAATAAATACCGAATTTGGTTAGATGTAGAAATTGCTGCAGCTGAAGCAATGGAAAAAATGGGACACATTCCAAGAGGTGTGGCCTCTGTTGTTAAGAAAAAAGCCAAGATTAATGTAAAAAGAATTCATTATATTGAAACTAAAGTTAAACATGATGTGATAGCTTTTCTTACTTCTGTAACGGAAAAAGCAGGGATTAAAGCAAGGTATCTGCACCAAGGTATGACTTCTTCAGATGTTCTAGATACAAGTTTGAATATTCAATTAGTTCAGTCAGGTAAGATTTTATTAAATGACATTGATCAAATCTTAAAAGTTCTTAAGAAACAAGCAAAAAAATATAAATATACTCCATGTATGGGCAGAAGTCATGGAATACACGCAGAGCCTATTACCTTTGGTTTAAAACTTGCTTCATTTTATGAAGAATTCAAAAGAAACAGAAAAAGATTAGTTAATGCAATTGATGAGATTTCAACATGTGCCATATCAGGAGCAGTTGGAACTTTTGCAAATATCAATCCAAATGTTGAAAAGTATGTTGCCAAAAAACTTGGTTTAAAAATAGAGCCAATTTCGACTCAAGTAATACCAAGAGATCGACATGCATTTTACTTTTCTATTTTAGCAATTATTGCTGGTTCCGTAGAAAGAGTTGCAATTGAAATTAGACATTTGCAAAGAACTGAAGTTTATGAAGTACAAGAATTTTTTTCAAAAGATCAAAAAGGTTCATCAGCAATGCCTCACAAAAAAAATCCAATTTTGAGTGAAAATTTGACTGGTCTTGCAAGAATGGTTCGTAGTGCGGTAATTCCCGCGCTAGAAAATATTGCACTATGGCATGAAAGAGATATTTCACACTCTAGTGTTGAGAGAAATATTGGACCAGATGCAAATATAACTTTAGATTTTACTTTAGTCAGGCTCGGCAATATTTTAGATAAGATGATTGTTTACCCAGAAAAGATGGCTGAAAATCTAAATATAACAAAAGGTTTAATTTTTTCTCAGGAAATAATGTTAGAGTTAACAAAATCAGGATTAAGTAGAGAGCAGTCTTATAAAATGGTTCAAAACTACTCAAAGAAATGTTTTGCAGAAAATCTTAATTTATTTGATGTTATATCTGATGATAAATTTATAATGACTAAAATTTCTCCAAAAAGATTAAAAGCTATATTCAATTATTCCTCTCATTTTAAAAATGTAGATTTACTCTTCAGGAGAGTATTTAAATAATGAAAAAAGGTAAAAAATTATACGAAGGTAAGGCTAAAATAATTTATGCAACATCTGATAAGAATTTAGTAATTCAATATTTCAAAGATGATGCTACAGCTTTTAATAATTTAAAAAAATCAACTATTGAAGGCAAGGGTGTTTTAAACAATAGAATATCTGAACATATTTTATCTAATCTTTCTCAAATAGGAATTAAAAATCACTTAATTAAAAGATTAAATATGAGAGAGCAGATTATAAAACTTGTAGAAATTATACCAATAGAGTTTATTGTAAGAAATGTTGCTACGGGTTCTATCACTAAAAGACTTGGTATAGAAGATGGGACAGTTTTAAAACAACCTTTATTAGAATACTGCTTAAAAGATGACAAATTAGGTGATCCACTAATTGCTGAAGAGCATATTTTAGCATTTGATTTAGCTACAAAAACTGAATTAGAAAAAGTAAAAAGAATGATTTTAAGAATTAATGACTTTATGATTGGGATGTTTAGAGGTGTTGGGATCAAATTAATTGATTTTAAACTTGAGTTTGGGAGACTCAAGGAAAATGGAAAAAATGAAGTCATTCTAGCTGATGAAATAAGTCCAGATACTTGTAGATTGTGGGATAGCATTACTGATAAAAAACTTGATAAAGATAGATTTAGAAAAAATCTTGGAGATTTAATACCTGCATACACCGAAGTTGCTAAAAGACTTGGAATTTTACACGAGCAGTCAAATGTAAGTGCTGTCAATGTTACAAAGCTAAGGTCAATAAAAAAAAGAAAATAATATGATAGTATCAGTAATTATTACACTTAAAAAGGATGTATTAGATCCACAAGGTAAAGTTATTTACCAGACCTTGGATGGTATGGGTTTTGAAAATATTAATGAAGTTAGGCAAGGAAAATATTTTGAAATTAACACAGAAGAAGGTGATAAGAAAAAAGCTGAGGCAAAAGTTGAAGAAATGTGTAAAAAACTTTTAGCAAATTTAGTCATAGAAGATTATAAAATTATCAGATCAGAATAATAGATAATGCATTCGTCCGTAATAACTTTTCCTGGATCCAATTGTGACAGAGATATAGATGTAGCTTTGAAAAAATTTGGCTTTAAAAATAAAATGGTTTGGCATGATGATACTGAACTACCAAAAAGTGACTTAGTTGTTTTGCCAGGAGGCTTTTCATATGGTGATTACCTAAGATGTGGTAGTATGGCATCAAAATCAAAAATTATGAAGTCTATTATAAACTTTGCACAAGGGGGTGGTAAAGTTATAGGTATCTGTAATGGTTTTCAAATTTTAGTCGAGTCTGGTTTGCTACCGGGAGCACTACTTAGAAATAAATACCTAGAGTTTATTTGTAAAAATGTTTTCGTAAAAATTAATAATAAAGACAACTCTTATTTTAAAGGTGCTAAAAAAGATATTTTTGAATTCCATATCGCACATAATGAAGGAAATTACTTTTGTTCTGAAGATCAAATTAAAAGAATTAACGACAACAATCAGATTGCTTTACTTTACACCGATAAAAATGGAAATATTAATGATGATTGCAATCCAAACGGTTCATTGCAAAATATAGCTGGTATATTTAATACACAAAAAAATGTTTTAGGAATGATGCCCCATCCTGAAAGAATGATAGATCCCGCTTTGTCAGGTGAAGATGGTTCAATATTTTTTGAAAATTTAATTAATAATTTAAGATAATGATAATTAACGAACAGCTTGCAATCGATCATGGTTTAAAAAAAGAAGAATATAAAAAAATCTGTGATTTATTGAAAAGAGTTCCCAACATTACTGAATTAGGTATTTTTTCAGCAATGTGGAACGAACACTGTTCTTATAAATCTTCTAGATTTCATCTAAAAAAATTACCAACTAAAGGAAAAAAAGTAATTCAAGGACCAGGTGAAAATGCTGGTGTTGTTGATATTGGTGATGACGATGCAATAGTATTTAAAATTGAAAGTCATAATCATCCTTCTTTTATTGAGCCTTATCAAGGTGCTGCAACAGGAGTTGGTGGAATTATGAGAGATATATTTACAATGGGAGCAAGACCTATAGCGAACTTAAACTCAATTCATTTTGGCTCACCTCAAAATAAAAAAACCAAAAATTTATTACGTGGTGTTGTTCATGGTATTGGTGGGTATGGTAATTGTATGGGTGTGCCAACTATTGCTGGTCAAACTAGTTTTGATGAATCTTATAATGGTAACATTTTAGTGAATGCTATGACATTAGGTCTTGTTAAAAAAGACAAGATTTTTTACTCAAAAGCTGCTGGTTTAGGAAAGCCTGTAATTTATGTGGGCTCAAAAACTGGTAGAGACGGAATACATGGTGCAAGCATGGCATCGGCTTCTTTTGATGATAAAATAGAGGAAAAGAAACCCACTGTTCAAGTTGGTGATCCTTTTACTGAAAAACTTTTACTAGAAGCTTGTCTTGAATTAATGGCAGGAGACTCAATTATAGCTATTCAAGATATGGGAGCTGCTGGACTAACATCTTCAAGTATTGAAATGGCTTCAAAAGGCAACTTGGGAATAGAGTTAAATTTAGATAAAGTTCCTTGCAGAGAAGCAAACATGACACCGTACGAAATTATGTTGTCAGAAAGCCAAGAGCGAATGCTTATTGTTATGGAAAATGGCAAAGAAGAAATGGCTAAAAAGATATTTGATAAATGGAATTTGGACTTTGCTGTAATTGGTAAAACAACAAATAGTAAAAAAATTGAACTGTTTTTTGATGAAAAAAAAGTAGCTGATATTCCTGTTAATACATTAGTTGAAAACTCACCAATGTATGAACGAAAATGGAAAAAAGCTAAATTACCAAAAAAAATAAAAATTGAAAAAGATCAATTTAAAACTTTAAAAGTAAAAAATGTTTTGAATAAAATTCTATCCAACCCAAATGTTTGTAGTAAAGAATGGATTTGGCAACAGTATGATCATACTGTTATGGGTGATACTATTCAAAAACCTGGTGGAGATGCTGGTGTTGTTAGGGTTCACGGTACCGAGAAAGCAGTCGCAGCATCTGTAGACTCTTCAGCTGTATATTGTTGGGCTCACCCCCTAAGTGGAGGGAAACAAATTGTATGTGAAAGTTGGAGAAATTTAATTTCAGTTGGTGCAAAACCAATTGCTATTACTAATTGTTTAAATTTTGGTAGTCCTGAAAACGAGGAGAATATGGGTGAGTTTGTAGAATGCGTTCAGGGATTAGGTGAAGCAAGTGCTTATTTAGACTTTCCAGTGGTGTCTGGAAATGTTTCCTTTTACAATCAAACAAAAGATATTGGAATCAAGCCTACTCCAGCAATTGGTGGAATTGGGTTAATTAAAAATTATTCAAACATGATTACAATGGATTTAAAAAATGTTGATAGTTTACTTTTAGTTATAGGAAAGACTGAGGGTCACTTAGATCAAAGTTTATTTGCTAGAGATATTTTAAATGAAAAAAATGGACCTCCACCTGAAATTAATCTTTTTAATGAAAAAAATAATGGTGAAACAGTCTTAAAGCTTATAGATAAAAATTATATCAAATCAGCCCATGATATTTCATTAGGTGGGATAATTACTGCACTTTCTAAAATGTGTATTAAAGGAAAAAAAGGCGCAATGCTCAAAAAACCTAATTATCTGATTAATAAATTTGAATATTTATTTGGTGAAGATCAAGGCAGATACATAATAGAAATTGATAAAAATAACTTAAAAAATGTGATTAATATACTTACAGAAAATTCAGTTCATTTTGATGAACTTGGGACTGTGATTAATAATGAATTAATCATTGACGATAAGTCAAAAGTATCAATTGACGATTTAATTAAATCACATACAACTTGGTTAGTTAATTATATGAGTAAATAAATGGCTATGGATTTAAAAGAAATTGAGAATTTAATAAAAGAAGCCTTGACTGATGCAACTGTTGAAATACAGGATCTAGCAGGTGATGGTAATCATTATTCTGCAACAGTAACATCCTCACAATTTTTAGGGAAAAGTAAAATCGAACAACATAAAATGGTATACAACTCGCTTAAAGGAAAAATGGGTAATGAGCTTCACGCATTAGCAATTAAAACAAAGGAGCAATAATGGATGATCAAACAAAAAAATTAATTCAAAATCACATCGAGACTAATGAGGTGTGTTTATTTATGAAGGGAACACCAGACGCTCCTCAGTGTGGGTTTTCTATGGCTGTTTCAAATATGTTAAAAATATTAGAAGTTAATTACAAAGGAGTTAATGTACTTGAAAGTCAATCTTTAAGAGAAGGAATTAAAGAGTTTAGTGATTGGCCTACAATTCCACAAATTTACATTAAGGGTGAGTTTATTGGAGGTTGTGATATAATCAAAGAAATGTACGAAAATGGTGAACTTAAGAAGACACTTATTAAAAAAGAAATTAATTTTAAAAAATAAGAATGAGATCATTTATTTATAAAACTATAATATTAGGAATTATAGTTGTTTTAGTATTTGAGGTAACAATAGGCAGAAAATTTAATCAAATAAATGATAAAGTAGAAACCTTTTTTACAAAAGAAGGTAGAAGAGAGGCTGTAACTAATCTTAAAAAAGAAATTAAAAAAGCTAATGAAAAAGAGAACTACCTTAATGAAGATGAAAGAATTTTATTAAAAAATTTTATACTTAAGATAAAAAAAGAACTAGATCTATAGTTACTTACATTCAACTAAATTAGCTATTTGAAGATTTTTTTTATTATAAAAATTTAAAGTAATAAATTCTGAGTATATGATATTACACCCATAAGGAATGCTAGACTTCATGTTTCTTACTATCTGGACTCCATAAAAAGGTCTGGAAATAGGTTTGTTAATATTTTGCCATGTGTAATAACAATTTATTCTCTCATCATCTAAAAAAGGCTTAACTAAATAGATTGGAGATACCACTATACATGTGTCTTTAATATCTAAATTGATTATTTTTTTTGAGATGTTTTTACCGCTAATTCCCCAATAATCTAATTCAAAATTTTTATTTATATCAATAGCTCTTGTTGGTAAATTAAACCAAGAATACTGATATGGATGAGTAGAAAAGTTTTCAAAAATAAAAAATATTATAAATAATGAAATAATTTTATTAATATATTTTGGTAATAAAAATTTAAGAGAAATAAGTCCTATAACGAAAAAAAGTGGAACGAGAAAAAGTATTTGCCTTAATTCGTCATAAAGAGGAGTTTTTAAAAAGATAAAAATCAAAGGTAAAATGATTATAGTACCAAGTATAGTGCCAATAAAAATTTGATTTTTATCTACAGAAAAAATTTTTTTTTCTGTGAATGGTATTACAAAAAAACCTAATAAAATCAAAATAGGTAATTTGACTATAAGCCAACTAGGAATATATAGTGCGTCAAGATTTTGTGCCATTAAACATCTTCCAAAAGTTAAAGTACAAATATTTTGAGGAAAATTACTCATGAACTTTATGGCATCAATCAATAGTAGTGGGTTGGTCCAAAAAACTGGGTAAAAGATGATAACAAACACCAAAATCGTAAAAATAAAAAATATTAATTTTAATAGTAGTTTGTTATAAAAAAAATTATAACTTATTTTTTTTATATTAAAGATTAATATAAAGCTTAATAAATATTGTAAAAAAATTAATACACCAGAAACTCTAATAGATATTAAAAAAGCTGTAATAAAAGCAAATATAAATAAATCTTTATAACTTATTAAATCAGTATCTATAAATTTATTTATTAGATAAAGATTATAATAAGTTAATATTAGCCATACTGCCAAAAAGGGAATATCTTTTGGATTAAACATGCTGTGTCCAAATAAATAAGGGTATGTTAGATATAGTATTGCCGCTAAAGCTGAGAATAATTCATTGTTAGAAATTAAATATAAAATTTTTTTGAAATATACTCCAGATATTGAAAATAAAATGAATACAACTGCATGCTTAGAAATTAACTTGGCTCCATATTCGTCAACATAAAAAAAAAGAGGAACTATCTTTTTGATAAGTATCTGAAATGGCTGTGATAAAAGATTAAATCCAATACCATAAAATTTATCTCTAAACGGTGATTGGTAATCAATATTTTGTGAAAAAAAATTTAGTACAATTTCTTTGTTAAAATTCCAATAAAGTTCTTCATGGTATTCATCATGAGAAATACCTACATTTAATGAAAGATAAAAACCTAATAATATAAAAATAGTAAGAAAAATGTAAAAAGAAAAATTGATATTTTTTCTTAAGTAATTCAATTATCTAGAGTAATATTCAATCACAAGGTTGGGCTCCATAACCACAGGATAAGGGACTTCTTCAAACTTAGGTATTCTTACGAAAGTAACTTTTTTATTTTTTTCATCCATTTGAATATATTCAGGAGTTTCTCTTTCCTTATTTGCTAAAGCAATATCTATAAATGCTAATTGTTTTGACTTATCTCTTATTTCAATAGTATCTTCTTCACTAACCATATAACTTCCAATATTAACTTTTTTACCATTTACTTTTACATGGCCATGATTTATTAGTTGTCTAGCGGAAAAGATTGTTGTTGAGAATCTTGCTCTGTAAACAACTGCATCAAGTCTTCTTTCAAGCAAACCAATTAAATTTTCACCAGTATCACCTTTTTGCATGGCAGCTTTTTTATAGAGATTTCTGAATTGTCTCTCATTAATGTTACCATAGTAACCTTTAAGTTTTTGCTTGGCTTGTAACTGAATTCCGTAATCAGAGGGTTTTCCTTGTCTAGATTGACCGTGTTGACCTGGTCCATATGCTCTAGTATTGAAAGGACTTTTGGGTCTCCCCCATAAGTTTATCTTTAATCGTCTGTCGATTTTGTGTTTAGAACTTATTCTTTTTGTCATTTGATAATTGGGGTTATAAACTTACTCATTATTTTGTCAATCAACCTTTTTTGGCCAAACTAGCAAATACACTTGATAAAATACGTGTTTCTTTCTCAGATAGCTCCATTTTAGAAAAAATACTTCTTAAGTTTTCTAGCATAATAGGTCTCTTCTCCAAAGGTTTGAAAAAGTTCTTTTCTTCTAATTTTTTAATACATAGGTTGGTCATAGCTTGAACATCTCTTTTACTAGCAAGAGATATTTTTTTTGATTTTGAATATTTTACCCCCTTTAAACTAATAATACTTGCAACTGTTTGTGCAATTATGATTACGCTATGAGATAAGTTTAAAGATTTAAATTCAGGATTAGTTGGTATTTGCATTGTAAAATTGGCATAACTAATTTCATTATTAGATAATCCTGAGGCCTCTGAACCAAATAAAAAAGCAACTTTTTTATTAAAGTTAATTTTTTTTAGATCATTTAATCTTATATGTTTAATATTTTTATTTCGAAATCTTGCAGAAGTAGCAATAACATAATCTACTTTTTTTAAAGCTGAGTCTAAAGTTTCATATATCTTTGCATTCATTATTAGATCTTTTGCTCCCACAGAGGTTGCTAGAATTTTATCATTTGGAAAAATTGGCTTTGGTTTTACAATAATCAATTTTTTAAATTTAAAGTTTTTAATTGCCCTAGCACAAGCACCTATATTTTCAGATAACTGTGGTTGGTGTAAAATAAAAGAAATATTATTAAAAGACATCAGTAGCTCAATTAATCTAATCCATGATTTCTATTATAATTAGATATTTTTGAATTAACTAAACCTTTGAGTAAAGTTTTTTCTACAGACCAAGTTGAAACCTTTAATGGATAACATTTGGCATTATCTGAAGAGTGTTCAGATCCACAATCACCACCAGGACAAGCTGATAAAACGCCGAGCAAATCTGTTTCAGCAAAAAATTCTAAATAGTCACCAGGTCTTACTGGACTTGACTTCATAAAGTACTGCTTAGTATCTCTTGTAAAACCTGTACACATAAAAACATTTAAAACATCATGAACTAGTTTTTCAGCTTCATCTAACTTAATTCCTTTTTCATTAATTAATGCTCTTGTTAAATTTGAATGACAACAATAATGGTAATTTGCATCTGAAAGTAATTTTGAAGTATACGGATCACACCGTGTTCCTATAACATCATGAACCGATCCTCCATCTAAATCATATCCATACCAATCTAAAGTGTCCCAAGTAATTGTTGCTAAAGACCTTAAGTATGGAAAGCTACTTAGCATTTTATCTCCTGTCGAAAGATGTGTTCCGTAAAGAGCCCTAGTTTTACCTGAATAAAATTTTTCCTCTAAGTTATCTGCTTGAAAAATATTTAGATCACCCACTTGAGGTCCTTCAATACATTCAATTCTAAAAAATTGGTCTTTTTTTACTTCAAAGGTTTTAGCATCTCTTGCTGGTACTATAATTTCACTAATTTTTTTTAAGTTACTTCTAGCACTGTGTAATATCGCTAAATTAACATCCTTTAAGCTATCAATTGGATAGCAAACAATAGGCTTATCTTTTATTCTGTCTTTAGCATCCAAAGGAGCTGTAGAATATTTTTTAGTCTTCATTTTTACTTACTTGCAGGTGCTTTATCTTTAAATAGTTTATAGTCTAAACTATCCACCAATGCTTTAAAGGATGCATCAATAATGTTTGCTGAAACACCAATTGTAAACCAATTTTTACCTTTTGAATCTGTGCTTTCTATTGAAACTCGGGTGATAGCTTCTGTACCTGTATTTAAAATTCTAACCTTGTAGTCAACTAACTTAAGATCCTTTAAATATTTTGAGTATTTATTTAGTTTATCTACATTTTGTCTAATAGCGTTATCTAATGCGTTTACCGGTCCATTTCCCTCACCTTTACAAATAATTTTTTCACCATCTACCTCTAATTGTGCTTTTGCCGATGAGACTATTTTTCCAGATGAATCTTTTTTAACAGACACATCATATTCTTGTATTAATATATATCTTGGTATCTCACTTATAATTCTTCTTGCTAATAATTCAAAAGAAGCATCAGCACCATCATAACTATAGCCAATAAATTCTCGATCTTTAACTTCATCTAAAAGTTTTTTAATTTTAGGATCATTTTCCTCTATTTCAATTCCAATAGTTTTTAATCTTGAAATAATATTGGATTTACCTGATTGATCTGACACTACAATATTTCTAGAATTTCCAACATCTTCTGGATTTACATGTTCATAAGTTTTCGGGTCTTTTTGAACAGCAGATACGTGTAGACCTCCTTTATGAGAAAATGCTGCAGCACCTACATAGGGTAAATGTTTATTTGGTTTTCTATTTAATATTTCGTCTAACAATCTAGAACATTCAGTTAAATTTTTAATATTTTCTGGTTTAATTTGTAATTCAAATTTAGAAGCAAAATCTTTTTTTAAAAAAAAAGTAGGAATTAAACTCATTAAATTTGCATTTCCACACCTTTCACCTAACCCATTAATAGTTCCTTGAATTTGTCTAACACCTGCCCTAACAGCTGCTAATGAATTGGCTACAGCATTACCCGTATCATTATGAGCATGCATTCCTAAATTTTTACCAGGTATAACTTTAGCAACTTCTAATACAATTTTTGTGATTTCATGTGGAAGTGTCCCACCATTGGTATCGCATAATATAATCCATCTAGCTCCCTCATCTAATGCTGACTTAAGGCAAGATATTGCATATTTAGGATTTGCCTTATATCCATCAAAAAAATGTTCTGCATCAAACATAAATTCTTTTTTTTCTTTAACAAAGTGTTTGGTGCTCTCTGTAATATTTTCTAAGTTTTCTTCATTAGATATGCCTAGCACAATATCAACTTGAAAATCCCAAGATTTACCTACCAAACAAACTGCAGGTGTATTTGCATTCAATAAAGCTGATAAACCAGGATCATTATTTGCGCTACGACCAGTTCTTTTGGTCATACCAAACGATGTTAATTTAGCATTAAGAAATGTATGTTTTTTTTGAAAGAATTCGGTATCGGTAGGATTCGCTCCAGGCCATCCGCCTTCAATATAATCAACTCCTAAGTTGTCTAAAGCAGAAGCAATTTTTAACTTATCATCTACTGAAAAATCTACACCTTGAGTTTGTGCTCCATCTCTTAATGTAGTATCAAATATATATAGTCGTTCTTTACTCATTTAAGTTTCCAAATTGTTTTACCATCTTTATCTTCTATTAAAACACCTTTATCTAAAAGCTTATCTCTAATAATATCAGCTTCTTTATAATTCTTGTTCTCTCTTGCTTTATTTCGAAGTGCAATCATTTCTAATATATCACCTTCATCGATAGATGAATTTATCTTTTTAAAATCTATCCACTCTTCTTTTGTTTTATTTAAAATACCTACAAAATTACAAGCAGAAAGAAATAAATATTTATCATTATCATTCCCCTTTTTAGCTTTATCAAAAAGAACGTGAAGATTTGCAATATAGCCTGGAGTATTCAAATCATCATATAAAGGAGATAAAATATCTACATCTAAAATTGTTTTATCTTTCATAGGTAAATAAACCTCATACCACTTATCAATAGTATTTTTACAATCCTCTAGGAGCTTTTCATTCCAATCTAGTGGCTGCTTATAATGAGCACTCATAAGAGCAAGTTTTAAAACTTGTCCATTAACATTTTCTTTAAAATTTTTAATCTTTAATATGTTGCCAGTTGATTTAGCCATTTTTTCATTTGACATAGTGATAAATGCGTTATGGATCCAATAATTAGCAAAAACTTTAGTATTATTGGCACATCTTGATTGTGCAATTTCATTTTCATGATGAGGAAAAATTAAATCAATTCCACCACCATGAATATCAAATTTATCTCCTAAATATTTCTTAGACATCGCTGAGCATTCTAAGTGCCAACCAGGTCTTCCCTTTCCCCAAGGTGAATCCCAAGAAGGTTCATCATCTTTAGAGGGCTTCCATAAAACAAAATCTTCTGATTTTTTTTTATTTTTTGAAACTTCAACTCTAGATCCTGCAATTAAATCTTCTAATTTTTTATTCGATAGTTTTCCATAATCCTCAAATTTACTGACTTCAAAATAAACATGATTATTTACCACATAAGCAAAATTCTTTTTTATTAAAGACAATATCATTTCAATCATAAGATCAATATGATCTGTTGCTTTAGGTTGTTGTGTTGGATTATCTAAATTCAAATAATTACAATCATCATTAAATTCTTTAATAATACTATTAGTCAATTCAGATATAGAAATATTTTTCTCTTTTGATGACTTAATAATTTTATCATCCACATCAGTAATATTTCTTATATAATTTATTTTGTCATGACCATACTTTGATTTTAAAACTTTGTATAAGATATCAAAAATTACAAGAGGTCTTGCGTTACCAATATGTGGGTTATCATAGACAGTTGGACCACAAACATACATGCCTATGTTTTTATTATCTAATGGAACAAATTTTTCTTTTTTGTTACTTAGATTGTTTGTTAAATAAATATCCTTGTTCATTGTCTTAGAATTATACTTTAATTATAGTTTTGGGAATCTATAAGATTAATTAGGAATCTTGCAAACTGGAATTGGTTCCATCTTATGCATGTTTATCTTTCTTATTTTTTCATATTTCGCTCGATTTATTGAGTTAATGTTACTCATTGCTTCTTCTAATTCCGTATATTTGAGACCTAATTGACCTTCATCAGTTCTACCGTCATCCCATAGTCCATCTGTTGGAGCTGCATCAATTATCTCTTGAAGTATATTGAGAGATTTACCCATTTCCCATACTTCTGATTTATTGCAATCTGCTATAGGTGAAATGTCTACCCCACCATCTCCATATTTTGTATAAAATCCCACTCCAAAATCCTCAACTTTATTTCCGGTGCCAACTACAATTCCTTTATTTGCAGCAGCTACTTGATAAAGAGTGGTCATTCTAATTCTTGCTCTAGAATTTGCCATTCCATGTTCACTATCAAAATTAGATAAAGTGTTTTCAAATGATGCAAATAGTTTATCTAAATTTAATGTATGTGCCTCAACATTTTTAAAATTTTTAACAAGCCATTCTTGATGTTTTAAACTTAAATCATGTTGTGATGATTTTTGTTTAATAGGCATTGATAATACAATTGTTTTTATGTCTGTCATTGCACTTAAAGTGCTTGATACAGAGGAGTCTATGCCGCCTGAAATTCCTATAACTAAAGATTGAGCCTTACTTGGCATCTTTTCTGTATAAGCTTTAATCCAATTGCTTATAAATTGTGCTTTTTCTAATGGTTTCATTATTTAAAATTTAAACGAAATTGTATTTAATACAATCGTTTAAGATGCCGCTTTAATATTTTTTTTAGAGTACGCTGCGTTTTTTTTAATTTCATCAGAAATTAAAAAGGCCAGTTCTAATGCTTGATTAGCATTAAGTCTTGGGTCACAATGAGTGTGGTAACGGCTAGATAGGTCTTGATCGGATATTTTCTGAGCACCACCAGTGCATTCTGTAACATCTTGACCTGTCATTTCAATATGGAGTCCACCTGCATAACTTCCTTCACTTTGGTGACATTCAAAAACATTTTTTACTTCTTTAACAACGCTATTAAATGGTCTTGTTTTAAACCCTGTTGTTGCTTTAATTGTATTTCCATGACAAGGGTCACATGACCATATTACGTTTAAACCCTCTTTTTTAATTGCTCTAATTAATTTTGGTAAAAATTTAGAAACATTTTCGTGACCAAATCTAGAAATTAGAGTTATTTTACCTTTTTCATTTTTTGGATTAATTTTATTACAAAGATTTATTAAGTCCTCAGCTTTTAATGTTGGTCCACATTTAATTCCAATTGGATTTTCAATTCCTCTACAAAACTCAACATGTCCACCATCTAGTTGTCTTGTTCTATCACCTATCCAAACAAAGTGTGCAGAAGTATCGTGATATTCACCTGTTGTTGAATCTACTCTCGTCATAGCTTGTTCAAAAGGTAGAAGTAAAGCTTCATGTGAAGTCCAAAAGTTTACTGTTTTTAATCTTCTATTAAAATCAGAGTTAATTCCACATGCATCCATAAATGCTAGAGCATCAGCTATTCTATCTTCTAAATCTTTAAATTTTTTAGCAGCAGGAGAGTTTTTAATAAAACCTAAATTCCAAGTATGTACTTTTTTAAGATCAGCAAAGCCTCCATGTGAGAAAGCTCTAATAAGATTAAGAGTAGATGCAGACTGAGAATATGCTTTAAAAAGTCTCTTAGGGTCTGGAACTCTTAATTTTTCATTAAATTCCATGCCATTAATATTGTCACCTAGGTAACTAGGTAATTCAACACCATCAATATTTTCAACAGGAGAACTTCTTGGTTTAGAAAATTGTCCAGCAATTCTTCCAAGCTTAATAACCGGTAAAGAGGCAGAATAAGTAAGCACAAGTGACATTTGAAGAATTAACTTAAATGTATCTCTTATATTATCGGGATGAAATTCCGCAAAACTTTCGGCACAGTCTCCACCTTGTAACAGAAAAGCTTTTCCATCAACAACATCAGCAAGCTGTTCTTTTAAGTGTCTTGTTTCACCTGCAAAAACTAATGGTGGAAAATCTTTAATCTTATTTAATACACCATCTAATTCTTTTTTATCCGGATATTCCGGAATATGTTTTACAGGATAATTTTTCCAGCTATTTATTTTCCAATTTTTCATGTTCAACCTATGATTGTTGTAACAGAGATTATTCTTTTTTCAATAGAGTATGATTTTAAACTAATAAAAAAAACCAGATTAATTACAATTCTTGGCAACTTGCAACAGTCCCTGTTATTCCAGGAGTTTTAATTTTAATTGTTCCAACTCCTCTAATATAGCGATCTGCCATGGCGACAGGTTTTCCATCTTTTTTAATGACACATCTTACACTCCCACTTTTATTCAAATCGCTAAAGGCAACTGTTACATCATGAAAAATGCCAGTAATTGATACTGTATAATTTGTAATTTCAAAAGCATAAGATTTTAATTGAAATAAAAATGTAAAAATAATTATCAAAAAAATTTTAAAACGCATTTTATTAAGAAAGATTATTCTACTGTAACAGACTTTGCAAGATTCCTAGGCTTATCTATATCATAACCCTTTTTTAAAGCTGAATAATAAGCTAATTTTTGTAAAGGAATTGTTAATAAAAAAGGCAACAAATCATCATTAGCACTTTCAACCAATACTGTTTCCCAAATATTTTCAGAAAAAACCTCATCTTTGCTTTTATTTGTAATCAATAAAACTTTCGCACCTCTTGCTATTACTTCCTGCATATTAGAAATAGTTTTTTTGTAATAATTATCCCTTGGAGCTAAAACAACTACAGGCATTCCATCTTCAATTAAAGCTAAAGGTCCGTGTTTCATTTCTCCTGCTGGATATCCTTCTGCATGTACATAGGCTAGCTCTTTTAACTTAAGTGCTCCCTCTAAAGCTATTGGATAAGAAAATCCTCTACCTAAGAACATTGAACCTTTAGCATCAGTAAATGAACTTGAAACTGCTTGAATTTTATTTTCAGTTAATAAGGTTTTTTCAACTAATTTTGGTAATACCTTTAGTTCCTTAATCTTATTTAAAAATAAATCTTTATTAATATCTTTTCTCAAAATACTTAATTTTAATACCAAGATATAAAGCACAAGCATTTGACCCATAAAAGCTTTTGTTGAGGCTACTCCAATTTCTGGCCCACAGTGAATGGGTAAAACAAATTTTGAATCTCTTGCTATTGAACTTTCTATTACATTAACAACACTGCAAGTTTTCATATTATTTTTATTGCACAAATCTAAAGCAGCATAAGTATCAGCAGTTTCTCCAGATTGAGATATGAAAATATACAAACTATCATTTTTAAATCTATTTTTCCGATATCTAAACTCAGAAGCAATATCAATCGTAACATCAAGTGTTGTATTTTCCTCAAACCAATATTTTGCCATTAAACAAGAATGATACGCTGTACCACATCCAATTAATGTTATTGAAGAGATTTCTTTTATATCCCATGGTAAATTATATATGTTGATATCATTATTAATTTTATCAACATACTCGTTTATACAATTTTTTAAAGTTGTGGGCTGTTCTTCAATCTCTTTAGCCATAAAATGTTTAAAGTCACCTTTGTCATAATCTTGTTCTTTAGAGGATAATTCTAAAACTTTTTTGTTGATCTTTAAGCCTTCTTCATCAAAAAATTCTACCTGATCTTTTTTTATAATACAAAACTCTCCATCATTTAAATATGAAATCTTATTAGTCATAGATTTTAAAGCATAAGAATCAGAACCTAAGTAATTTTCACTAGGACCATAACCAACTGCAAGTGGTGAGCCTCTTCTCGCTCCCACTATAAGATCTGGTTGATCTTTAAAAATTATGCCCAAAGCAAAGCTTCCATGAAGTTGTTTAAGTGTCTTTATAATAGCTTCTTTTAAATTTAGTTCTTTTAAATATTCCGTTATTAAATGCACAATTACCTCAGTATCTGTCTGTGATTTAAATATATGACCTTTGTTAATTAAATGTTTTTTTAAAAGAGTTGAATTTTCAATAATACCATTATGTACTACTGATACGTTTTCAGTTGAATGAGGGTGCGCATTAATAGTATTTGGAATTCCATGGGTTGCCCACCTTACATGACCTATACCAATTGTCCCAAGCATGTTTTTAACAGCTAAGTTTTTTTCTAAAATATCAACACGACCTTCAGATTTAGCTTCGTTTAATACTCCATTTGATAAAGTTGCAATTCCAGAAGAATCATAGCCTCTATATTCTAATTTTCTAAGTGAATTAATGATTGCAGATGAGACTGGTTTGTTGCTAGCTATACCTATAATTCCACACATACTATTTTTTTCTTTTATAATTTTTTACTTCAACTTGAGAGGGCCGTGACAATGCTAGAGACTTTTTTTTAACATTTCTTGTTATTACTGATCCAGCACCAACAATACTATTTTCATTAATTGTAACAGGCGCAACTAAGGATGAATTAGATCCTATAAAAACATTATGTTTAATTTTTGTTTTGTTTTTTTTAAAACCATCATAATTACAAGTAATCGTACCGGCTCCTATATTAACATTTTTTCCAATATCACTGTCTCCTATATAAGATAAATGATTAACTTTTGATTTTTTACCAATTGTACTTTTTTTAACTTCCACAAAGTTACCTACTTTTGATCCTTCTTTTAAAATTGTACCAGGCCGTATTCTTGAATACGGACCAATATCAACTTTATTTTCAATTTTACAATTTTCTAAATGTGAAAAAGAATTTATTGTCACATTGTTTCCAATTCTAACATTTTTACCAATCACAACATATGGGTTGATAATTGCATTTTTTCCAATTTTGGTATCCTCTGAAAAAAATATTGTTTCTGGACCAATCATCTTAACTCCAGATTTGATAAATTTATTACGTAATTTAATTTGAATTTTTTGTGAATTTATTTGTTTCATTTAGAAAAATCTTTATAGTAATAATAAAGTAATCTTAATTCACAAATTATTTCTTAAAAATACTTTTATTAATGACTCAAAAATATACAATTCTATTTGATCTTGATGGCACTTTAGTTGATACAGCACCAGATTTGATGAATGCTCACAATCATGTGATGAAGAAATATGGTTATCCAACCAAATCAACCGAAGAAATTAGGAATTTAGTAGGACAAGGCGCTGGGGCTATGCTTGGAAGATCTATTTGGGGACAAGCCAAAAAAGAATTTGGAAAAATTCATGATCAAAAAATTAAAGACGAAATGGTCAAAGATTTTGTGAATTTTTATGGAGACAATATAGTGAATGAAAGCACTTTAATTGATGGTGTTAAAGAATTTTTAAAGTGGTGCAAAAAAAAAAGTATTTCTATGGCTGTATGTACAAATAAACAAGAGCACTTAGCCATAGATCTTTTAAAAAAAATTGGGATTAATGATTATTTTGAATATGTAGCAGGTCATAATACTTTTGAATATTGTAAGCCTGACCCTAGACATCTAACAAGTGTTATTGAAATTTTGGGTGGCGATGTAAATAAAAGTCTAATGTTTGGTGATAGTGAAACTGATGCAAACGCAGCTAAAGCGGCATCTATACCTGTAATCTTATTAGAAAATGGTTATACGGAAAAAAATACTAATGAAATTTATCATAATCATTTAATTAGAGACTTTATTGGTGTTGAAAAAATAGTTTCTACCTACTTAAAAGATTGATTTAATTTTTTTTCTTATTATTAATAATCTCATATAAATTAAGGAGATTTGTGATTACTAATAAAGTTAAAGTTTATCCATCTAAAATTCATTTACCAAAAAAAAAACAGTTGGCCTGGAAAATTGCTGAAATCGCATCTGATAATGCAAAATTGAATCAAAATTCAGTTGAAATGGTTATTAACAGAATAATTGATAATGCTTCAGTTGCTATTGCCTCTTTAAATAGAAAAGCGGTTATCTCTTCAAGGGAAATGGCTTTGGCACACTCAAGAAAAAATGGTGCAACCTTATTTGGAATAGACTCAAAAAAAAAATTTGATTGTGAATGGGCGGCCTGGTCAAATGGAACTGCCGTTAGAGAGCTTGATTTTCATGATACTTTTTTAGCTGCTGATTACAGTCATCCGGGTGACAATATTCCTCCTTTATTAAGTGTTGCACAACAAAATAAAAAAAGTGGTATTGATCTTTTAAGAGGAATAATCACAGCTTATGAAGTTCAAGTTAACCTAGTGAAAGGTATTTGTCTTCATAAACATAGAATTGACCATATTGCTCATTTGGGTCCTAGTGTTGCAGCAGGATTGGGTGCTATGCTAAGATTAAATACTGAAACAATTTATCAAGCCGTTCAACAAGCTTTACATACAACAATATCAACAAGACAATCTAGAAAAGGTGAAATTTCAAGTTGGAAAGCATTCGCTCCTGCACATGCAGGTAAACTTGCTATTGAAGCTGTTGATAGAGCAATGAGAGGTGAAGGTGCACCCAGCCCTATTTATGAAGGTGAAGACAGTGTAATAGCTAGGATTTTAGATGGAAAAAAAGCTTTGTATAATGTTCCATTACCAAAAAAAGGTGAAAGTAAAAAAGCTATTCTTGAAACTTATACTAAAGAATACTCTGCAGAATATCAGGCACAAGCACTAATCGATATTGCAAAGAAACTAAATAAGAAGATAGATGATCTTAACCATATAAAAAAAATTGACCTATTTACAAGTCACCATACTCATTATGTTATTGGAACTGGTGCAAATGACCCCCAAAAAATGGATCCAAACGCAAGTAGAGAAACTCTAGATCACTCTATAATGTACATTTTTGCAGTAGCTTTAGAAGATGCTGATTGGCATCATGTAAGATCTTACACTAAACAAAGGGCTAATAGAAAAAGTACAATCAAAATATGGAAATCAATTACAACTCATGAAGATAAAAAATGGACTAAAAAGTATCACGATCCTGATCCAAAAAATAAATCTTTTGGAGCAAAAGTAGTTGTTACTCTAAATAATGGTAGAAAAATTATAGAACAATTAGATAGAGCAGATGCTCATCCTTATGGAGCTCGTCCATTTAAAAGACAAAACTACGTACAAAAATTTTTAACACTTACAGATGGCATTTTAGATAAAAAAGAAAGTATAAGATTTCTAAAAACTGTTCAAAATTTAAAGAATTTGAAATCTGGTCAATTGAATAGATTAAATATTCAGGTAAAAAGAAGTCAGATAAAGAAAAATATAAAGAAAGGAATTTTTTAGTGCACTTTGTAGATAAAGAGCCCAGTCAAAAAAGAGTAGATTTTGTTAATAAATTAAAGACAAATAAAATTCTAAGAGTTCCAGGAGCATTCAACCCTTTAACTGCAAAATTAATTGAAGAGATTGGCTATGATGCTGTCTATGTATCTGGTGGAGTAATGGCTAATGATTTAGGTTTTCCTGATATAGGCCTAACGACATTACAGGATGTAAGTACTAGATCCTATTTAATCTCAAGAGTTACAAGCTTACCTACAATTGTTGATATTGATACAGGCTTCAAGTCTTGTGAGGAAACTATTAAAACTTTTGAAGAGTTTGGAATATCTGCCGTTCATTTAGAGGATCAAGTAGAACGCAAAAGATGTGGGCACTTAGATAATAAAGAACTGATTTCGACTGAAGCAATGGTAAAAAAAATCAAAGAATGCGTTGCTGCTAAACAAGATGAAAATTTTAAGATCATAGCACGATCTGATGCTAAAGGTGTTGAAGGAATCAACAAAATGATTGATAGGTGTAAAGCTTACATTGATGCTGGTGCTGAAATTATCTTTCCAGAGGCCCTACATAATGAAAAAGATTTTGAAAAAGTTAGAAAAGAACTTTCTTGTTATCTATTAGCTAATATGACTGAATTTGGAAAGTCAAAGCTTTTTAATTATAAAGAATTAGAAAATTTTGGCTATAATATTGTAATTTATCCAGTAACTACACAAAGATTGGCCATGAAAAATGTAGAAGATGGACTTAAGGACATTTTTGCAAATGGACATCAGAACAATATTATAGATAAAATGCAAACTAGAAAAAGATTATATGAGTTAGTAGAATATGAGAAATATAACTCTTTAGATGAAAAAATTTATAATTTTAGTACAGAGGGACATGAATAATGAGTGAAGAGATAAAGAAAGGTTTACTGGGTATAGTTGTTGATGAAACTGAAGTTTCAAAAGTTATGCCAGAAATTAACTCTTTAACTTATAGAGGTTATGCTGCTCAAGATTTATGTGCTAGATGTGATTTTGAAGAAGTTGCATACCTAATTTTAAATAAAGAATTACCTAATAAAAAACAATTAAAGAATTTTAAAAAAGAATTATCTAAAGAAATAACTTTATCAAAAAATTTAATAAAAATTTTAAAACAAATACCTAAAAAATCTCATCCTATGGATGTTGCTAGAACTGCTGTAAGTGTGATGGGTCTTGAAGACAAAGAAACAAAAGATAACTCACCTAAGGCAAATTTAAATAAAGCAATTAGAATCTTAGCTAAAACTCCAACAGCATTAGCAGCTTTTTATAGACTTAGAAAAGGAAAAAAAATTATATCTCCAAAAAAAAAGCTAAACTTTTCTGAAAACTTTTTCCATATGTGTTTTGGAAAAGTTCCTAATAAAGAAATTGTAAAAGCTTTTGATGTTTCTTTAATTTTATACGCTGAACATAGTTTTAATGTATCAACTTTTACAGCCAGAACTATTACAAGCAGTTTGTCAGATATTCATGGTGCAATAACTGGTGCTATTGCAAGTTTAAAAGGACCTCTTCACGGTGGAGCAAATGAAGAAGTGATGCACATGATGAAAAAAATTAAAACACCTAATAACGCATTTAAATGGATTAATAACGCTTTAAAAAATAAAGATGTAATAATGGGATTTGGCCATAGAGTTTATAAAAGTGGAGATTCAAGAGTTCCTACTATGAGGGAATATTTTAAAAGAGTAGCAATTATTAAAAAAGATAAAAAATTTGAAAGAATCTATGACATTGTTGAAAAAGTAATGATCAAAGAAAAAAACATTTATCCAAATGTAGACTACCCTACTGGACCTACCTACCATTTGATGGGCTTTGACACTGATTTCTTTACACCAATATTTGTAATTTCAAGAATTACAGGATGGTCTGCACATATAATGGAACAACACGCTGCAAATAAATTAATTAGACCACTTGCAAGTTATAAAGGTAAAAATCATAGGAAAGTTGTGCAATTAAATCAAAGGTAGCTATTTTTTTTCTGCTAAAATATTTTCTTGGTCAATTTGTTTTATTATATAATTATGATTTAATAATTTGTTCTTAATCATTTCAAGTTTATTTCCATCATTAAAAACTCCATCAAAATGTTTAAATTCAAAGATAATCTTACTTATTTTTATCTTATCATAGTCAATTGAATCCAAAATTTGATATTCTGCTCCCTCAACGTCAATCTGTAATTTTTCTATTTCTGATATGGAGTGTTTGTTAACAAGAGTAGAAAATGAAATACAATTAACATTAACTGCTTCAATGTCTGACTCATTTATTTGAAATCTTTTAGATTTATGGTCTAAAATATGTTTTTTATCCAAAGACCCAATGGCATCAGCCCAATGTTTTCCAAGTTTAGGTAAGGATTCTTCCTTAACAAAATAAAATTTTTTATTTTCATTTACATTACCAATCGCAGACTCTTCAAAGGTTATATTTTTATAAATATTTACTCTTTCTTTTAAAGATTTTAAATTATGGGGGACTGGTTCAACTAATAATATTTTGGAATTTTTATATTTTTCTAAATCAGCAAGTATATGAAGCCCATTGTAAGCTCCAATTATAACTAGACCAAATTTTTCCACTATGCCTTTACTTAACTGAATGCTTCTGTCCAAGTTCCTTGAGCAGATGCTTTAG
>Ga0209425_10001401_pt1 | contig 28198 bp, 24 predicted proteins | sample COG_05_FD_184749 | JGI IMG/M metagenome (GOLD analysis project Ga0209425, IMG submission 184749) | Pelagic Microbial community sample from North Sea - COGITO 998_met_05 (SPAdes) (version 2) | ecosystem: Environmental > Aquatic > Marine > Neritic zone/Coastal water | place: Helgoland, sampling...
AAAGCCATCCTTGGCTAGTCATCAGGGTTAGTTGCTTGAGCTTAAGAGTGATCTTAAGCCTAGACAAATGATAGGTTTAAATGACAGAACCCGGCTTACAGTTTATCTGGCAAATTTTCTTTAAATCCTTCAATCAAATGTTCACGTTTTGACTCACTTTTTGTTATTTCAAAAATAAAATAATCTTCTAATTGAAGGTATTGACTCTATTATAAAAAACCCATAATATCCCATATATTCCCAAATAAGGGTATATAGAAATTATGGCTTATGTTTTTATCAAGTTACGAAAACAAATTGGACAAGAAAGGGAGGGTATCAGTGCCTGCAAGTTATAGATCCTATCTATCCAATTTAGGATATAATGGAGTAATTTGTTACCCATCTTTTAACAATCAATCAATAGAGGCATGGCCACAAGATAGAATTGAAAAAATTTCAAATACAATTGATTCATTAAATCCCTTTGAGGAAAAAAGAGATTATTTTGCAACATCAATATTATCTGAAAGTATTAATCTGCAGTTTGATAGCGAGGGAAGAATATCACTTACATCAAAACTATTAAAACATGCAAAAATAAGAAGTAGTGTGTTGTTTGTTGGTCAGGGAAAAACTTTCCAAATATGGGAACCAACAATATTTGAAAAATTTAAGACCAATGCAAGAAAAAAAGCAAACATTAATCGTTCAGGTCTTAAATGGGAAAAACATTTAAACAATAAAGAGGGGGAATAAAATGACAATTAACTTTAAAACACCAGAAATAAAAGAGTTGCAACCACGACTTTTAGTAATGGGAGTTGGTGGTGCAGGTGGAAATGCTATCAATGAAATGATTGAAAATGGAATGCAGGGAGTTGAATTTATTGCAGTAAATACTGACGCGCAAGATTTAAAACATAGCAAGGCAAAGGCAAAAATTCAAATTGGTTTAAATTTAACTAAAGGTTTAGGCGCTGGTGCAAAATTAGATATTGGCCAAGCTGCTGCTGATGAATCTTTAAATGAAATTATAAATGTTCTTCAAGGTGCAAATATGGTTTTCATAGCCGCTGGAATGGGCGGCGGAACAGGAACTGGAGCAGCACATGTAATTGCTAGAGCTGCAAAAGAATTAAATATATTAACAGTTGGAGTTGTAACACTACCATTCTTATATGAGGGACCATCAAGAATGAGAAGAGCTCAAATTGGTTTAGAGGAATTGAGAAAGCATGTAGATACAATAATAGTAATTCCAAATCAAAATTTATTTAAAATTGCTAATGAACAAACTACATTTGAAGAATCCTTTAATCTTTCAAATAATGTTTTGATGCACGGTGTTCAGAGTGTTACAGATTTAATGGTTAGACCTGGAATAATTAATTTAGATTTTGCCGATGTTGAAACTGTTATGGCATCTATGGGTAAAGCTATGATGGGAACAGGTGAAGCAGAAGGAGAGGGAAGAGCCATGCATGCTACAGAGATGGCTATTAGCAATCCTTTAATTGATGACTATACTTTAAAAGGTGCAAAGGGGTTGTTAGTGAATATTACTGGAGGGAAAGACTTAAAGTTATTTGAAGTAGATGAAGTAGTTAATAAAATTAGATCAGAAGTAGAAGCAGATGCTGAGGTTATCATTGGAGCTATAACAGATACCTCTCTTGAAGGTAAAATAAGAGTTTCTATAGTTGCTACGTCTTTAGATAATCAACAACCTGAGTCAAAATCTGTTGTTAACATGGTGCATAGAATACAAAATCGAAATACAGGCTACTCTGATTTTAGTACTAATGGAGCGACAGCATCTTTTTCTTTTTCTAACAGTACATCAAATGTAGTAACGCATGGAGCAAATGCGTTAAAACTTGAAAATGAAGTTGTTTCAGAAAATTTTAATGAATCAATAAATGATGTAAACAATCAGTACAATGAAGAGTTGTTAAAGAATCAAGAATTAGAAAATATTATAGAAAATAATTCTGAGGAAAATGAAATATCATTTTCACAGGAGGCATTAGAAACAAACCGAACAGAGCAAGAAAGTTCTGTTGACCTAAAAGAATTCGGTGTAGATGTGGAGGAACCAGACTTATTTAGTGAAGATAATCAAACCTTATCTTCTGATGATTTATTAGGGTCTTCAGAGAATAATGAAGAAGATGATTTAGAAATACCTGCATTTTTAAGAAGACAAAAAAATTAATGGTCTTCAAAAAAATAAATGGAAGCCACCATGGTATTGGATATTACAAAACATTATCCAGTACTACTAAATGAAATAATTAGTATTATTACCCCTCAACATGGTGGCACATTTATTGATTGCACATTTGGACATGGAGGATATTCAAAAAAAATTTTAAGTTACAAAAATACTCAAGTAATAGCTTTAGATAGAGACATAGAAAGTAAAAAAAAAGCCAATATAATTTCAGAGAATTTCAAAAATAGATTCATTTTTAAAAATAAAAAATTCAGCCAATTAGAAGATCTTAAACTTAAAAATGAAAACATAAAAGGTATAATTTTTGATTTAGGATATTCATATAGTCAAATTAAAGATTCAACAAAAGGTTTATCTTTTGATTCTAATGGTGATCTTAATATGCAAATGGGCATTAATGATTTTTCTGCAAAAGAAGCTATTAATAATCTTAGTGCAAAAGAATTAGAAAAGATTTTCAAATTTTTTGGGCAAGAAAAAGAAGCAAAAAAAATTGTCAATCAAATCTTAATCCTAAGAAAAAATAAACAAATTAATACTCAAATGTTAGTAGAGCTTATTGAAAAAACAAAAAGAAAAAAGAATTTTAAAATTCATAGTGCAACTAAAATTTTTCAAGCATTAAGAATATTTGTAAATAAAGAAATAAGTGAATTAATTAATGGCCTAGTAGCTGCATCTAAAGTTTTAAAAAAAGATGGTATTTTGGCCGTAGTAACATTTCATTCATTAGAAGATAAAATTGTGAAATATTTCTTTAAAAGTTTATCAGAAAAAAAAAGTATATCCCGATATGTCCCAAAAACTGATCAACCAGATACATTATTTAGGATGATAGAAAAAAAACCTCAAACGCCCTCTGCAAAAGAATTAAAAGAAAATATTTCATCTAGATCTGCAAAACTTAGATATGTTATAAAAAAAAGAGATTTTTATAATTTTGAAACAGATATTTTCAAAAAATTTGAGACCCTAATTGAAATCGAAAATTTTGGAAATAAATTATGAAAAAATTTTCAGTAATTTTCTTAATTTTATCTTTAATTCTATTTACTGCAATTATTAAGAATTCAACAAAAAGAATTGATGATGAAATTTTTTCTACTAAAGAAAATATTAGAGGTTTAAAAAAAAATTTTGAAGATATTAAACTAGAGTATGACTACTTGAGTTCTACTTATAAATTACTCGAATTTCATAGGCTATATTTTGACAAAGAATTATTTAAAAAAGATATTAAAAATTTTATGATTATTAATGAAAAAAAAAATTCTCTAAAAATTAAACAATTTAAATTTTAAATGAGTAATAAAGATTCAAGAATTGTCATAGAAAATCAAGAAAATGATTTTCTGTATAAAAAGAATAAATCAAATTTAAATATAACCTTTAATCGAATATCTTTTATTTTTTTTATATTTCTAATTATCGGTTTAATTTATTCTATTCATTTAATACATCTTGGATCTAGAAAATCAAAAATTGAAAATTCTGATAATCTCAATCAAATATCAAATAAACTTTATCGAGCAGATATTGTAGATAGAAATCAAAAATATTTAGTAAAAACAATAAATTCGATAGATATAGGAATAAGTCCCTCAAAGATAATTGATGAAAAAAAACTATTAATAAATTTAAAGTTAATATTTCCAGATAAAAATTATTTTGAAGTTCAAAAAAGAATTAATAAGGGAAAATTTTTTTATTTTAAAAAAAATATCTCAGAGGAAAATTATGAAAAATTAATGCAACTTGGTGATAAATCTATTGAGCCTAGAGATAATTTAATTCGAATTTATCCTCAAAAAAATTTATTTAGTCATATTATAGGTCAGATTGATAGTGATAATAATGGTATTTCAGGCTTAGAAAAATCATTAGATAAGAAACTTAAGAGTATTAGAGAACCAATAAAGCTCACGGTAGATAAAGATATTCAATATTTAATTAGAAGAGAATTGATTAAATTTAATGAAATATTTAGAACAAAAGGTAGTGCTGCAATTTTAATGAACGTTACAGATGGTGAAATTTTATCTTTAGTTTCGCTACCAGATTTTAATCCAAACAAAAGAGAGAGAATTTCTGATATAAATTTTATTAATAGAGCAACAAAGGGAGTTTATGAGTTTGGCTCAGTTTTTAAAACTTTCACATTAGCGGCAGCTTTTGACTCAAAATTAATTGAACCTCAAACAGAATTTATTGATCTGCCAAAATCATTAAGTTGTGCTGGGTTTCCAATAAGAGAGTATGACAATAAGATACCCTCTAATTTGACTGCTGAACAAATTTTAATTAGATCTGGAAATATTGGTTCAGTAAGAATTGGTCAAAAAGTAGGTGAAGAAAAATTTAAATTATTCTTAAATAAATTAGGAATTTTAGAAAAAATTAATTTTGAAATTGAAGAAGTTGGTAAACCAATTGAGTTTAATTGGGGGAAATGTCCTCTTGCAACTGCTTCATTCGGTCATGGGATTACAACTACTTTGCTTCAATTAGCTAAAGCTTACTCAATCATAGTTAATGGAGGTTATCATATTCAGCCAAGACTTATCAAGATAGATAAAAAAAATGATAGAGAAAAAATTTTAAATGGAGAGGTGTCCAAAAAAATCTTATCTATTTTGAGAAAGATTGTAACATCAAAAGAGGGCACTGCATCCTTAGCCAATGTTAATGGCTATGAAATTGGTGGGAAAACAGGTACAGCCAATAAGATTATAGATGGAATATATTCGAATAAAAAAATAAATACTTTTGTTTCAGTATTCCCAACTTCTAACCCTAAATTTGTCTTAGCTGTAATGTTAGATGAATCTCAAAACAATGAAAATTATATTTACAATTATAGAGATGGTTCAAATTTCAAATTGAAGGGAAGCCCTAGAAACACAGCAGGCTGGACAACAGTTGAAGTTGTAGGACAAATTGTTGAAAAAATTGGGCCTATTTTAGCCACAAAATACGGTGACATTAATTAAGATATGTTACTTAGAGACTACATTCCTAACATTAACAAAAAACACAGAAAGATTTTTTTTTCTGGTATTTCCTTTGATAGTTCTAAAGTTAAAAAAGATAATATTTTTTTTGCAATCAAAGGAAATAAATTTGATGGCAATGACTATATTGATGTAGCTATTAAAAAAGGTGCTAAAATAATATTTACCAATAAGAGGATTGTAAAAAAAAAAGATAATGTTCTTTTTTTTTATTCTTCTAATGTAAGAAAATTATTAGCTAATATTTCTTACAAAATATTCAAAAAAAGACCAAAAAAATTGGTTGCTGTTACTGGTACAAATGGGAAGTCATCAATTGCAGATTTTTACTACCAAATATTAAATTTAAATTCAAAAAAAGTTGCTTCAATTGGTACTATAGGTGTTAGATATAAAGGTAAAAAAAAAATTTTAGAAAACACGACCTTAGATCCAATTCAGCTAAATAATATATTTAAAAATTTAGAGAAGAGGAAGATCGATAACGCAATTTTAGAAGCCTCAAGCCATGGTTTGAAACAAAATAGATTAGATGGATTAAATTTTGATGTAGGAATATTTACAAACCTGTCTCATGATCATTTAGATTACCATAAAAATATGAAGAACTATCTAAAAGCAAAATTATACCTCTTTGAAAAATTGATTAAAAGAAAAGGAAATATAATTACTGATAATGATATTCCTCAAGCCAAAGAAATAAAAAATATTGCATCAAAAAAAAAATTAAATTTAAGTTTAATCTTTAATAAAGAAAAAGGGATTCAATTAATTTCACATAAATTTTTTAATGAAAAGCAAATCTTAGAAATTAGTTTTAAAAAAAAAGTATATATTATGGAACTAAATTTAATAGGTAAAATTCAAATAAAAAATATATTTATGGCTATGTTAGCAGCATATAAAAGTGGTCTTAAATTTAAAAAAATAATTAATATAATTAATAAAATTAAACCCGCTGAAGGTCGTCTTGAAAATATCGGTTCTATCAAAAATAATTCTAAGGTTATTTTGGATTATGCACATACTCCTGAAGCATTAGAATTAGCTTTGTGCAATCTTAAAGAACAATTTCCTGCCAGTAAGATAAGTTTGGTATTCGGTTGTGGGGGAAATAGAGATTTTATAAAAAGACCTATCATGGGTAAAATTTCTCAAAAGTATTCAGATAAAATTTATTTAACTGATGACAATCCGAGAGACGAAAATCCCTCAAAAATAAGAAAAGAAATTAAGAAAGGTATGAAGAGAAAAATTTACGAAATACCGAGTAGAAAGAAAGCAATACATCAGGCTATTAAGAAACTTAGTACAGGTGAAATATTATTAGTAGCAGGTAAAGGTCACGAAAAAACCCAAGATTATGGAATAAAAAAATTATTTTTTTCTGATCGAGAGGTAATCTTAAGTTCTATAAAAAAAAAAAATAAATATTTATCAAGAAATTTAAAATTAAACATAATTAGAGAAGAATCTAATTCTCAAATATCTAAAAAGCTAGTTATTAAAAATATTTCAATTAATTCTAAAAATATAAAAAAAAATGATATTTTTTTTGCAATAAAAGGAAAAAAAATTGATGGTAATAAATTTGTTTCAGAAGCCTTTAAAAAGAAAGCAAGTTTGGTAATTGTTAATCGAATTAACAAAAATTATCCATTATCTAGGCAAATTAAAACCGAAAATACTTTGAATTTTTTAACAAAATGTTCAACTATTTTTAGAGAAAATATTAACGCAAAAATAATTTCAATTACTGGAAGTTGTGGGAAAACGACTTTAAAAGAAATGATTGGACTTACTCTTAAAACAATATCAAGTACAACTTTTTCACCAAAATCATTTAATAATAAATATGGAGTTCCACTAAGTTTATTTAATTTAAAACAGAATGATAAGTTTGGTGTTTTTGAGGTAGGAATGGATAAAAAGGGTGAGATTGATAATTTAACAAAAATAGTTAAGCCAGATTTAGGGGTGATAACGAATATTAGTTACGCTCATTCCAAAAATTTTAAGAATATTGATCAGATAGCAGAAACTAAGGCAGAGATAATGAATAATATTAAGAAAAATGGTACAATAGTTTTAAATATGGATGATAATTTTTATCATTATCATAAAAATTTTGCACATAAAAAAAAATTAAAAGTAATCTCTTTTAGCATCAAAAACAAATCTTCAATGATAAGATTGATTAAGATTAAGAAAATAAAAAATAAGTATGAGTTAAATTTAAATGTAAATGGTATGTTGTTATTTTTCTATTCTCACAATATTAATAAAAGCCATTTATATAATATTCTAGCTACATTAGCTTCAATTTGTTCTTTCGTAGAAATAAAAAGACTCAATGAAAATATTTTTTTAAAATTTAAAACACCAAATGGAAGAGGAGATATTTCAAAAATAAAGTTTAAAGATAAAAAAATCTATTTGATAGATGAAACTTATAATTCGAATCCTTTATCACTTAAAACAGCAATCGAAAATTATGATAAGATTAATGTATTATCAAATAAATCTAAAAAATATTTAATATTAGGTGATATGTTAGAATTAGGAAAACATTCTGTGGAACAACATAAATTAATCAGTAAGATTGTTAATAAAACAAAGATTAATCAAGTGTATGTAATAGGAAAATATATTAAAGAGACATTTAAAAGAATAGAATTATATAAAAAAGCAAAAATATTAAAAAATAAGTCTGATATAATAGATGTGATTGATAAAGATTTAAGTTATAATGACTATTTGATGATTAAGGGATCTAATTCCACAGGTCTTCATAAAATATCATCCCATCTAAAAAAAAGAGGCCAACATGTTATATGAATTTCTTCTTAACTATATTGAAACATTTACTATTTTAAATGTTTTTAAATATATAACTTTTAGAGCTGGGCTGGCATTCTTTACGTCATTATTGATTGCCCTTGTAATTGGAGGTCCTTTTATTAGATTGTTTTCAAACAAAAAAATTTTTAATCCTATAAGAGACGATGGGCCAACTGATCATATAATAAAAAAAATAGGAACACCAACAATGGGTGGTGTGATCATCCTATTCGGTTTAATTTGTTCAGTTTTACTTTGGGCAGATCTAACAAATATTTATATTATATTTTGTTTATATATTGTTACTTCTTTTGGACTTCTTGGTGCTTATGATGATTATAAAAAAATTAAAAATAATAGTTCTTCAGGAATTTCATCTAGATTTAAAATAATCATACAAATATTTATAGCAATGACAGGTTTAATAATTTTAACATATTTTGTAGAGTACGAGCAATTTAAAAATCTATATTTTCCATTTTTTAAAAATCTAATAATAAATCTTGGTTGGTTTTTTATTCCTTTTTCAATTTTTGTAATAGTGGGCTCTTCAAATGCAGTAAACTTAACTGATGGTTTAGATGGTTTAGCTACAGTCCCAGTAATTTTGGTTGCTGGCTGTTTTGCTTTTATCAGCTATATAACTGGCAATATTTTTTTTTCTGAATACCTTCAAATTCTTTACATTGAAGGAACAGGTGAGATATCTATTTTTTGTGGTGCGATAATCGGAGCATGTCTAGGTTTTTTGTGGTTCAACGCACCGCCAGCAAAAATATTTATGGGTGATACGGGATCTTTATCACTAGGGGGTTCTCTAGGTGCAGTTGGAATTATAACAAAACATGAAATAGTTTTAGCAATAACTGGAGGTTTATTTGTTCTCGAGGCCCTATCAGTAATGGTTCAGGTAATTTCTTTTAAATTAACAGGTAAAAGAATATTCAGAATGGCCCCAATACATCATCACTTTGAAAAGAAAGGATGGCCTGAGTCAACTGTTGTTATCAGGTTTTGGATTATTTCAATAATTTTAGCAATGATTGGTTTAGCAACACTTAAATTAAGATAAAAGGGCAAAGGCTTGAATATTTTCTTAAATAAAAAAATATTAATTTACGGTCTTGGAAAAAGTGGTTTATCATCCTTTAAATTTTTAAAAGATAAAGGTGACATATTATTATATGATGACAATTTATCAAAAATTCGAGTCAGTAGTATAAAAAAAAACTTAATTAGCTATAAAAAAGTTTTAAAGATAAAATTTGATCAAATAATTTTAAGCCCTGGAATTGATATCAATAAGTGTAAATTATCAAATTTTTTAAAAAAAAATTGGTTTAAGATTTATTCTGACCTAGATGTTTTTTTTTCTTTTTATAAAAATAAATGTATCACAATAACAGGCACGAATGGAAAATCTACGACATGTCAACTAATGTATAAAGTTTTATCAGATCAAAGATTTGATGTTAGGTTGGTTGGTAATATCGGAAACCCAATCTTATCTGTAAAAAACGTAAAAAAAAAAACAATTTTTGTTGTAGAAGCCTCATCTTATCAACTTGAATATAGTAAAATTTTTAAATCTAGATATGCGGTAATTTTAAATTTGTCACCAGATCATATTGAAAGACATAAAACTTTGAAAAAGTATGTAAAAACCAAATTTAGCTTATTAGAAAATCAATCTAAAGGATATTTGGCATTTATCAAAAAAGACGATCTATTGATAAATAACGAATTAAAATCGAGTAGTCTTAAAGGAAAAATAATTAAAGTTGATACAAAAAAGAATTATAAGTTTTTAGAGAAAACTAATAACAAGTTTTTTTCATCAGAAACTAACAAAGAAAATTTATCATTTGTTATTGAAATATCAAAAAAATTAAATCTCAATGATAATTTATTAATTAACACAATTAAAAAATTTACTGGACTAAAATACCGTCAACAAGTTATTTTTCGAAGTAAAAATTTAACAGTCATTAATGATTCTAAATCTACAAGTTTTTCATCATCTATTGGAGTTTTAAAAACAAATGATAATATCTATTGGCTCCTTGGTGGAATTCACAAAAAAGGTGATAAATTTAATTTACCAAAAAAATATTTTAAGAATATTCAAGCTTTTGTGTATGGTAAAAATAAAAAATTTTTTAACAAAAAACTTAAAAGAAAAATAAGTTATAAAAATTTTGATAATCTTAATAATGCATTAAAAAAAATTTTTATACTTATCAAAAAAGAAAAACTGAAAAAGAAAATAATATTGTTTAGTCCTTGTGCTGCATCTTTTGATAGTTTTAAAAATTTTGAAGATAGAGGTTTTTATTTTAACAAATTGATCAATAAATATTTAAATGCAAGAGAATAGATCAATATCTAGCTTATATTATGCGTGGTGGAAAAATATTGATAAATTCATATTTTTTTTAATCATCTTTTTATTTATTATAGGTTTGTTTTTTTCATTAGTTTCAACATCTCTATTAGTCTCTGATAAGTTGGATACAAACGATTACACATTTTTTTTTAAACATCTGTCCTTTGTTTTTTTGGGTATAATTATAATTTTTGTACTATCATCAATTAATGAGAAAAAACTTTTAAAAATTTCCCCAGTAATATTTATATTTTCATTAATTTCTTTATTTTTAGTTCCTATTATAGGTGTTGAAGTTAACAATGCTCAGAGGTGGTTAGATTTATATTTTTTACCCAGATTCCAACCAGTGGAAATTGTAAAGCCTTTTTTGATTATCTTAATTAGCTTAATTTTAAGTAGTGAAAAATATAAAAATATCTATTTTAAGTATATTTTTTCTTTCTTAATAACTTTAATAATTGCTTTACTTTTGGTTGCACAACCAGACATAGGCCAAACCCTCCTTGTTTTTTTTTGTTGGTCAGTTTTAATATTTATATCAGGAATTAATATTATTTTTTTAATATTTTCATTTTTAGTTTTATTTATAGCATTATTTTTTTCAATTAAATTTGTTCCTAAATTCTTATACATTAAAAATAGAATATTATCTTTTTTTAACACTGAAACAGGTACTCATAACGCACAATCAGAAAAAGCAATAGACTCTATTACAAGCGGTGGATACTTTGGAAAAGGAATAGGAGAGGGTACTTTAAAAAGTAGAGTGCCAGAAGCTCATACAGATTATATAATATCTGTTATTTCCGAGGAGTTTGGTATTATTGCTATAATTTTAATCTTATTAATATTTTTAATATTTATTTATTCAGTTTTTAAAAAAGTTTATTTAGAAAATAAAGAAAGAACAAAATTAATTCTAGTAGGATGTGTAAGTCTTATATTAATACAAGCAATGATACATATTGGAGTTAACATAAGATTATTTCCAACAACAGGTATGACACTTCCTTTTATAAGTTATGGAGGCTCTTCGATTATAAGTATATCTATATTGTCTGGAATAATATTAAATTTAACTAAAAGAAAATTATTATAATTAATGAAAAAAAAAATTTTAATTTTATATGGTGGAATTTCTAAAGAAAGAGAAATTAGCTTAGAAACAGGAAAGCAGGTTGCGAAAACATTAAAAGAAAAATATTTAATAAAATTGTGCGAACCAAAAGATCTAATTTTATCAATTAAATCTTTTAAGCCAAATATAATCTTTAATGCTTTGCACGGACAATTTGGGGAGGATGGATATATCCAAACAATATTGGAAACTTGCAAAATTCCCTATACTCATTCAGGACCAATAGCTTCATTGTTAGCTATGAATAAGGAAGTTTCAAAAAAAATATTTAAAAAAAACAATATTTTAACACCTAAATATTTTACTTATAATTATAAAAAAAAAATAAATATAAATTTAATTAAACACAAATTAAAATTTCCTGTTGTTATTAAACCAAAAAATGAAGGTTCAAGTGTTAATGTTTATATTTGTAATAATAAAAATATTTTGAAGAATTTATTAAAATTAAAATTTTATAAGGAGATTTTGATAGAAGAATTTATAGGAGGCAGAGAAATCCAAGTTGCAATAATGGGTAAAAAAAAATTAGGTGCTATTGAATTGAAACCAAAAAGAAAGTTTTATGATTATAAGGCCAAATACCAACAGAATTCTGGTACAAATCATATTATACCAGTAGACCTGCCAAAAGAAAAAATGAAAGAAATTTTAAATATAGCAATGAAAGCTCATAATGTAATTGGATGTAAAGGCGTAACACGTTCAGATTTTAAATATCACAAAGGGAAATTTTACTTACTTGAGATTAATACTCAACCTGGGATGACTAAGCTTTCTCTTGTACCTGAAATCGCCAGATATTATAATATTAATTTTATTCAATTATTAGATTGGATGTTAAATGATGCATCAATTAATAAGTAAAAAAAAATATTTAATTTATTTATTTTTTTTTATTTTACTAACCACATTTAACAATTTGAATATAAATAAATTAGATATCTTTAAAATTAAAGAAATAGATGTCTTTGAAGATAACAGTGATAATGGTTTATCAATTAAAAAAAATGTAAAAAAAGATTTAATGTTTTTTAAAAATAAGAATATTTTTTTTATAGACAATAATCAAATAAAATCACAAATACTGAAAAATGAATGGGTATCAAAATTTTCTATTAAAAAAGAGTATCCCTCTAAAATAATTGTTAATTTAACAAAAGCAATTCCAATTGCCAATATAATGACGGATGACAAAATTTTTTTTGTTGGTTCAAATTTTAAGTTAATAAAATCAAATACTCTTGATAAAGATTTACCAAACATTTTTGGTTCACCAAACATGAGAGATTTTAAAAATTTTATTAATGAATTAGAATTATCAAAAATAGATTATAGAATAATATCAGATTACTATTATCTTAAATCTAAAAGATGGAATATAAAAACCAATGATGGGATTTTAATTAAACTTCCTAGAAATGAAACAGTTAAATTTTTAGATCTAGCAAATAAATTACTAAAAAATAAAGATATTATAATTAAAGATACGATTGACTTAACAGTTCAAAATCAAATAATAGTTAATTAATGGTAAATAAAAATTCGTTTAAATCATATTTTTTAGTAACAGATGAAAAAATATCTATTTATGTAAAAGATATCTTTAGTTCTGAAATTATTTTTTTTAAAACAAAGAAAATAAATAAGAATTATGATAATTTTTTTGAAAGAGATGTACAAACTTTTTTTCTTGAAAAAATTGAGCAAGTTGAGAATCAAATAAAATTATTTATTGATAATACTGTATTAATAGTTGAAGACAAAAGTATTTTCTCAATTGGACTATCATTAAAACAAAAAGTAGAAAATAGAAAAATTACAGAGGAAGAATTAAAGAACTTATTATCTAATGGATTACAACAAATATATAAATATAACCCTAATCATTTAATAATTCATTATATTATAGATCAATTTAATATTGATGGTAAAACAATAGGCAAACCTGAAGAAAAAATAATAAATAATTATTTATCTATTAATTTAAGATTTATATGTATTGAGAAAAAATTAGCTGACAGATATAAAAATTTATTCAAAAAAAAACAAATCTTATTGGAAAAAATTATCTCCTTATTATATTTAAAGGAGTATGAACATGAAGAAGAGAGCGATTTAATAAGCATGGCCTCCAAAATTGAAAATGGTTATAATAAATATGAAATAAAATTAGTTCCAAAAAAGCTTAAAAAGAGGGGTTTTTTTGAGAATTTTTTTCTTTCAATTTAGATTAAGTGGTATTTTATTGAAATATTACTTGTTTTTTAATTTCTAATTTACGGACTACTTTGTCCGAGTGCATAATTTAAAACAAAAAACCGTTAAATCTGAAATTAACTTCAATGGTGTCGGGCTTCATTCGGGTAAAAATGTTAATCTGAAGATTAAACCTGCTAAACCTAACGAGGGCATAGTTTTTATTAGAACAGATTTAATTGAAAACAATGTTGTAATTCCAGGAATATTTAATGTATCAAGTGCAAATTTTTGCACAACCATTTCAAATGATTTTGGAACAAGCGTATCTACCATTGAACATTTGATGGGTGCATTATTTATATTAGGAGTTGATAATGCAATTATTGAAGTTGATAACAAAGAAGTTCCTATTCTTGATGGTTCAGCAAAAATTTTTATTGAAAAGATTTTTAAAACTGGTTTTGAAGTAAGCAATCAGCCAATTAGAATTATTAAAATAAATCAAAAAATAGAATTTACAGATGGTTCAAAATTTATTTCAATTGAACCAAATAATATAAACTTTGAAATAGATTTTAAATTAGAATATTCAAATCCAGTGATTGGTAATCAACAAAATAATATAAATATCTATGAAGATGATTTAGTAAATATTTACAATTCAAGAACCTTTTGTCTTTATGAAGATATTGAAAATTTAAAAAAATTAGGCCTAGCCAAAGGTGGTAGTTTAGATAATGCAGTTGTTGTAAAACAAAACGAAGTTTTAAATAAAGAGGGATTAAGAAATGATAAGGAATTTGTTAATCACAAAATTTTAGATTGTATTGGAGATGTTTATTTAGCTGGATACAAGATCATCGGAAAGATCAAATGTATTCATGGAGGTCACAAACTTACTAATCAATTACTGAGAGATGTTTTTAAAGATAAAAAAAATTATTCAATAATAGAAATTGAAGAAAAAAACCTACCAAGTTCTTTTATAAATAGAAGTCGTTTAAAATCTATTGCATAATTTTCGAAGTGATTTAAATATAAGGAATACTTAGTCAATTATGAAGTATTCAATAAATTTTTTTTTAATAATTTTGATTGTATTCTTAGGGTCTTGTTCATCTAAAAATAATGAAGATGTTTCATTAATCAAAGAAGTTGATCAGCAAGCAGAATTAGTTGCCACATATGCTGATGCAATGAAAAATTTAAAAAAAAATGACACTTTTTATGCAGCTAATAAATTTTTAGAGGCCGAACTATTATTTCCACAATCTGATTGGGCTCCTAAGTCTGCATTAATGGCAGCATACTCATTTTATCTTCAGGATTATTATTCAAAAAGTATTTTTCATTTAGAGAGATTCTTAACAACGTACCCAAATGACAAAAGGACACCTTACGCATATTATTTGTTGGCCATGTGCTATTATGAAAATATTGAGGACGAAAAAAGAGATCTTTTACCTTTAATTAAATCTAAAGAAATTTTTAAACTGATTATTTCAAAGTATCCAAATAGTGATTTTGCATTAGATTCAAAATTTAAGATTGATTTTATTAATGATATAATGGCATCAAAAGAAATTTACATTGGCAGACATTATATAAAAAAAGAAAAATGGATTGCTGCGATTAATAGATTTAAAACAATAATAGAAAATTATGAAACAACAATATATGTTGAAGAAGCAATTCATAGATTAGTTGAAATATACTTCAGAATTGGTTTAATTGACGAGTCCACAAAATATGCAAAACTGCTAGGTTATAATTATGGTTCAGGTGAATGGTACGAAAAATCTTATACTATTTTTAATAAAGAATATGATAAAGTTGTTAAAGATAAAGATGTAGAAAAACCTAAAAAAGGAATTATAAAAAAATTTAAAAAACTTTTTGAATAATAATGAATGATGAAAAAATTAAAAAAAATTATTCAAAAAAACTAAAATTATTTGAAAAATACAATCAATATTATTACGAAAAAAGTAAACCTTTAGTTGCAGACCACGCATTTGATTTATTAAGAAAAGAAATAATCCAATTAGAGAAAGAATACCCTTTCTTAAAAACCAGCAAATCTCCAGATAAAAATGTAGGATATAAACCTTCTAAAATATTTAGAAAAGTTAATCACAAATCACCAATGCTTTCTTTGGGTAATGCGTTTAGTGAAGATGACCTAATAAATTTTGAAAAAAAAATCTTAAATTATCTTCACCAAAATAGTAATATAGAGTATTCAGCAGAACCAAAAATAGATGGAATATCAGCGTCACTTACCTACATAAATGGAGAATTCAAATTAGGACTATCTCGAGGAGATGGCAAAGAAGGTGAAGATATAACTGCTAATTTGAAAACTATTTCTGATATCCCAAAAAAAATAACATGTAAGAATTTCCCTGAAGAAATTGAAATTAGAGGTGAAGTTTTTATTCAGAATACTGATTTTAAGAAATTTGAGGATAAATTTGCCAATCCCAGAAATGCAGCATCGGGATCTTTAAGACAAAAAAATCCTGATGATACAAAAAAAATTCCTTTGAAATTTATTGCTTATACCTTTGGATTTGCGAAAGGATTAAAAATTAATAATCAAAAAGATTTTTTAAACAATTTGAAAAAATGGGGCTTTAAAACAAATCCTTTGAATATCACATTAACTGGAATTAAAGAATTAATGGACAATTACAGACAGATAGAAAAAAAAAGAAGCAACATAGATTTTGATATTGACGGTATTGTATATAAAGTTAATTCATTTCAATTACAAAAAAGATTAGGTTATGTGACCAATTCTCCACGGTGGGCAGTTGCACATAAGTTTTCTGCAAATAAAGGAATTTCTAAAATTAAACATATAGATATTCAAATAGGTAGAACAGGTGCCTTAACCCCTGTAGCTAAGATATTACCCGTAAACATTGGTGGAGTAATAGTTTCAAATGCAACTCTCCATAACGAAGATGAAATTCAAAGAAAAGATATAAGAGTTGGAGATACTGTAGTTGTAGAACGAGCAGGGGATGTAATACCACATATTGTTTCTGTAGATTTAAAAAAAAGAAAAAATTTTGATAAATTTATTTTTCCTCAAAAATGTCCTTCTTGTGGATCGAAAACAATAAAAGAATTTAATCTTACAACTAAAAAAAAAGATGCTGTTAGAAGATGTTCAAGTGAAGGATATGAGTGTGAAAAAGTATCGATTGAAAAAATTAAACATTTTGTATCAAAAGAAGCATTTAATATAGATGGATTCGGAAAAAAAATTGTTGAAAATTTTTGGAATGAAAAATTAATTAGACTTCCTCAAGATATTTTTTCTTTAGATTTTAAAAAGATACAGTCAATGGAAGGATGGGGCAAAAAATCATTAGCAAATTTAAAATATTCAATCAATGAAAAAAAAAACATTTCATTAGAGCGATTTATTTTTGCATTAGGAATTAGACATATTGGATTTGAAAATGCAAAGTTAATTTCAAAAAATATAAAATCATCTAAAAATTTTATTTCAATTGGTGATAAAGCGAAATTTGAAGAGTTATTAAATATTGATGGTATTGGAGAAACACAAATTAACTCTCTTAAAAATTTCTTTTTAAATAAAACAAATTTAAAAATACTTAAAGATCTTGATAAAATTCTTACAATTAATGACACCACTAATTTACGAAATAATGGCTTATTAAAAAATAAAGTATTTATGTTAACTGGAAAGTTGACTGGAATAAGTAGAGCAGAAGCTAAATCGTTAATAGAGGAAAATGCTGGGATAATTATAAGCAATGTATCTAAAAAACTGAACTATTTGATAACTGGAGACAAACCCACAAAAAGAAAAGTTGATGCAGCTAGACAACTAAAAATTAAAATAATAAATCAAAATGAGTTGTTTAAAATGCTAAATAAAACTAGCTAACCATTTTTTTTCAGCTTTACTCAAATATTTAGATAACTCAGAATAAACTGTCATATGATATCTAAATAAATAATTCTTTTCATTAGACGTTAACTGTTTAAAATCAATCAGATCTTTATCTATTGGTGCAAGAGTTAAATTTTCAAATAAAATTTTATTTTTAATTTTTTTAACATACAAAAGATTCTCTATTCGAATACCAAATTTACCATTTTCATAATATCCAGGCTCATTACTAAGTATCATCCCTTCCAAAATCTTAACATTATTGTATTTAGATAATGACTGGGGTCCTTCGTGAACATTTAAAAAAAACCCTACACCATGTCCTGTACCATGTTGATAATCTAAATTATCCTTTTTTAAATATTTTCTAGCTCTAGCATCAATTAATTTTCCAAATTTTAAAGAATTAAGATCAGATGTAGCAACAGCAATATGACCTTTTAGTACTTTGGTAAAAATATTTTTTATTTTTTTTTGTGGTGAATTAAATGATATTGTGCGGGTTACGTCAGTGGTTCCATATTTATATTGACCACCAGAATCACACAAAAAAAGATCATTTTTTTTAATAATTTTAGTATTTTGCTTTGTAGCTCTGTAATGAACAATTGCTCCATTTTTTCCAGATCCTGCAATAGTAGCAAAACTAGGAAATAAATAATTTTTATTCATTTTTCTGAAAGACTCTAACTTTTTTTGAGCCTGGTATTCAGTAATTTTTTTTTTATTTTTTACTTTTATCCAATATAAGAATTTAGTTAAAGCTACTCCATCTAAAATATGACAATCAATCATATTCTTAATTTCAATTTTATTTTTAATAGATTTGAACAAATATATTGGATCATCTTTTTTAACTAATAAAAATTTTTTTTTTAGAATTTTTTCAAAAAAAATAGAACAAGATTTTAAATCGATTAAAATTTTACTTTTTTTTAAAGAATTTAATAAGCCGTTAAATTTTTGATAAGATAAAACATTTTCAGAGTTTATTTTTTTTTCTTTTATTAGGTAAAAAAATTTATTTTTTTTTCCAATTAAATAAATATTTTTTTTTACGTCTAATAGTAGGTGGCAATTAGGTATCGGGCTATTTGGATTATCGTGGCCTCTAATATTAAGTAACCACGCAACATTTTCAGGGGCTGATATAAAAATATAATTAAGCTTATTTTTTTTTAAAAAATTTATTACTTTGTTTATTTTATTCTTATAATTTTCTCCAACAACATCGTCTTTTAAAGAAAAAAAAGGCCTTGAATTTTCTAAATTATTTTTATGAATATCATCAATTAAATTTTTTGGGATTTCTTTAACATTATTCATTTTAAGAAAAAATTTTTTTATTTGTGACGTAGTAAATAATTTTGGATCTATACCTAAATTAAGTTTTTTAAAAAAATTACAATTTATAATTTTTTTATAATCAACAACTTTAAAATTATCACCAGACTCTAATTTAGCTTGAAGAGTGTATCTTCCATCAACAAATAAATAGTTCTTTTTTTTTAAAATAACTGCATATCCAGCTGAACCACTAAAATTTGATATTATTTTTAGTCTATCTTTGTTTGAATGCTCAGAAAAAAATTCATCATTTTTGGGTACCACGTAACCATCAATATTAAATTTTTTGAATGAATTTCTAAGAGTTTTAATTCTATTTTTTATCATTTAATTCTTTTTTGATATCTTATCCAACCGGGACTTTTTTCATTTTCATTTATTTCTAAATCTTGGTTGAATTCAAAATCTTCTATTTCATCTTTATTTTCATCAAAGAAAGAATTTTTTTCTAAATACTTTTCAGGAAGCTCATCAATAAATCTAGAGGCCATACTATCAATCCAATCACCTTGGTAAAATCTATTCATTGAAAATGATATGATTGCTCTCTTCTTAGCTCTTGTTAAACCAACATAAGCAAGCCTCCTTTCTTCCTCCAATCCATTCTGACCTTTCTCCTCAATTGATTTTTGATGTGGAAATAATCCCTCTTCCCACCCAGGTAAAAAAACTACATCAAATTCCAGTCCTTTAGCCGCATGCATGGTCATCATATTAATTTTTTCACCGTCCCATTCTTGGTCGACTGATGTTGCCAAAGATACGTGTTCTAAAAAACTTTCTAAGTTATCAAATTCTTTCATTGCATTTAAGAGTTCTTTTAAATTTTCAAGTCTATTTTCGTTTTCTAAATCTTTTTTATTTTTAAGCATAGCCGAATAACCAGACTCATCTAAAATTAATTGAAGTAACTTAATGTGACTTATCTTTTTAATTTTTAAATCATTCCTCCATTTGTCTAAAAGTTCTAAAAATAATGATAAGCCAAGCTTAGTTTTTGGTTTTACTAAATTCTTTTCTATCATTTTTTTTGCAGAAAGCTCTAAACAAAGAGAATTTTTTTTAGAATATTCATGGATTGTTTTGAGTGTACTATCCCCTATAGATCTCTTGGGATTATTAATGATCCGTTCGAAAGCAAGATCATCTTTTCCTTGATATGTTAACCTTAAATATGCAATTGCATCTTTTATTTCAGCTCTTTCATAGAATTTAGTACCACCTAATATTCTATAAGGCATTCCTATTTTTAAAAATCTTTCTTCAAATTCTCTAGTTTGGAATATTGCTCTTACAAGAATTGCCATATTATTAAGTGAAAATTCTTTTTTAATTTTTTCAATTTCATCTGAAATCCCAGTAGCTTCATCTTTTCCATTTTTAAAACAATTAAGTTTTATTAATTCTCCATCTTCAGAGTTAGCAACTAACGTTTTGCCAACTCTATTTTGATTATTAGCTATCAAATTTGATGCAACTGATAAAATATTTTGGGTAGATCTATAGTTTTGTTCTAATCTTATAACTTTGGTATTAATATAAATTTGATCAAATTCTAAAAAATTTTTAATTTCTGCGCCTCGCCAACTATAAATAGATTGGTCATCATCACCAACACAGCATATATTTTTATTTTTATTTACAAGTAGATTAAGCCATTTACTTTGTATAAAATTCGTATCCTGGTATTCATCGACCAGAATATATTTAAAATTTTGAGAGTAGATTTCTCTTAAGTCTAAATTTTTTTCTAATATCTTTACAGTGTGCAAAATTAAGTCACCAAAATCACATGAGTTTAATTCAATAAGCTTTTGTTGATAAATTTTATAAATTGGTAAAATAGTTTTTTCGTAAATATCTTTGTTATTTATTATTACTTCGTTGGGATAAAATCCTTTATTTTTCCAACGATCAATAATTGAAAGAATATATCTAGGTGCCAATTGCTTTACATCTATGTTTTCAGCCTTGCATATATTCTTGACTAACCGTATTTGATCATCCGTATCTATAATAGTGAAATTTGAATTTAAATTGACTGCTGAAGAATGTTTTCTCAAAAGTTTAGCACAAATAGAATGAAAAGTTCCCAGCCAAGATAGTCCTGTTGCAGTTGAACCAAGTATTTTACTGACTCTAGTTTGCATTTCTTTTGCAGCCTTGTTTGTAAAAGTGACAGCTAGAATTTGATTTGGAAAAGCTTTTTTTTGCTCAATTATATTTGCTATTCTAGTTGTGAGCACTCTTGTTTTACCAGAACCTGCACCAGCAACAATTAATAAAGGGCCATCAAGGTGCATAATGGCTTCTTTTTGAGCTTTATTTAAATCTTTTAAAAAATCAGAGTTTACCATTACAAATTTTTAATTATAAGTTGAACTAACATTTATGAGTAAACATAATATATTATACCAGAAAATTAAAAAACAATTCTTATCAATAAATGATTTAATAGAAAGCTATTTTAATAGCCTAAGACAATTCATACAAAATTTTAAAAAAAGTAAATTTAGCACCAATAATAAACTCTTTTTTGTATTTGGAGTTACCTTAATTTTAATTTTAATTTATTTTTTAATACCAACTTTTTATAATAAGAATTTAATTCAATTAGAAATAAAGAATCAGATTTTTAAAAAGTATAAAATTGAAATTAAATTTAATGATGAAATAAAATATGGGTTATTGCCAAAACCTCATTTTGTAGCAAAAAATCTTTCAATTATTCGTTCAGATAGAGAAATAGGTAATTCTAAAAACGTTAAAATGTTTATTTCAATAGATAAATTTTTTTCTACAAATAAATTTAATCTAAAAAATTTAATTTTTAAAAACACAGATTTTATGGTTTATAAAAAAGACCTATCATTTTTTAAAGATCTTATGAAAACAGAGCCAAATGAAAATAAAATAATATTCAAAAAAAGTAATATTTTTTTTAAAGACTCTAATGATGAAATTTTATTTATTAATAAAATTAATAAAAGTGAATTTTATTATAATTTCAAAAATTTAGAAAATATTTTGGTATCAAAAAATGAAATTTTTAATATCCCGTTTAAACTAATTGTTAAAAATGATAAATTTAATAAAGAAGTAAATACAAAATTTGATTCAAGTAAAATTAGATTAAATATTGAAAATAAAATTGATTATGAAAATATAAATAAATTAGGATTTCTTGACGTCTTGTTTGTAAATAAAAATACTTCCTTAAAGTATATAATTAAAAAAAATACTTTGACCTTTAACTCAGAAAATACAGGTAATTCTTATAATGGACACGTAGACTTTAAACCTTTTTATTTGTTTGCAAATTTTGATTATAAAGAATTGAGTACAAAAAAATTGTTTAACGAAAACTCGATTTTAATTGATTTAATTAAAACTGATATATTAAAAAGTGAAAATTTAAATGCAAAAATAGATTTTAATGTAAATAACATTACTAATAATAATGAACTAAATAATTTAAATCTTAAATTAAATATTGATCAAGGCGACATAAGTTTTTCTGGTTCAAGTATTATGTGGAAAGATGCTTGTAAAATTTTTCTTAGTGAAAGTTTATTAAGTTATGATGGTGAAGAAATAAATTTAATTGGAAAATTTATTTTTAATTTTAATGATATTAACAATTTATATAGCACATTCCAAATTAATAAAAGTAATAGGAAAGAGATAAAAAAAATTGAAATTGATTTTGTTTATAATTTTAATAAAAAAAAAATAACCTTTGATAATGTAAAAGTAGATAATACTTCTAATATAAATTTACAAAATTTCTTGGATGAATTTAATACAAAAAATAAAAAAATATTTAATAAAATTACTTTCAAAAATTTTATAAATAATTTTTTTAGTAATTATGAAGGATAAATCATTTTTTTTGGATTAACGATTTTATTGTAATTTTTTTCATTAATTAATTCTGACTTCAAAGCTTCTTCTTTTAAACTAGTTTTATTTTTAAGTGCGTTTTTTGCAATTTTTGCTGCGTTATCATAACCAATATGTGGTGCTAGTGCGGTTACTAACATTAACGAATTATCCAAAAATTGTTTAATCTTAACTTTATCTGCTTTTAATCCTCTAACACAATATAATGCAAAGTTCTTAGAGCTATCAGCTAATAAATCTATTGATTGTAAAATGTTATGAGCAATTAATGGTTTAAAAACATTTAATTCAAAGTGCCCATGTGAACCAGCCATTGTAATTCCATTATGATTTCCTATTACTTTAACACAAACCATTGTTACAGCTTCTGACTGAGTTGGATTTACTTTACCAGGCATTATTGATGACCCCGGTTCATTTGCTGGTAAAATAAGCTCACCATATCCTGCTCTAGGACCAGATCCTAAAAACCTAATATCGTTTGCTATTTTCATTAAGCTAACAGCTGCTGTATTGAGTGTTCCTGAAAAATTAACTATTTCATCGTGAGCAGCTAAAGCAGCAAATTTATTTTTTGTTGGCACAAATGGCATCTTAGTAATTTTCTTAATTTCTTTTATTACTTTTTTATCAAAATTTTTTTTACTATTGATACCTGTTCCAACTGCTGTGCCTCCTTGAGCTAAACCATATATCTCATTCAAAGAATTTTTAATTCTATGAATACTTTTTTCAAGCTGAGATTGGTAACCGGAAAATTCTTGTCCCAATGATAAAGGTGTAGCATCTTGTAAATGGGTCCTACCAACTTTTATTATACTTTTAAAAATAGCAACCTTTTTTTTTAATTCTTTGTTTAAAAGTTCTAATGATGGTAACAGTTTATTTTTAGTTTCGATTGCTATGGCAATATGCATTGCTGATGGAAATACATCATTTGTAGATTGAGATTTATTAACATGGTCATTTGGATGCACAGGTTTTTTAGTACCTTTTTTTCCTCCTAAAATCTCTATTGCTCTGTTTGCTATAACTTCATTAACATTCATATTTGTTTGAGTCCCAGAGCCAGTCTGCCAAACTTTTAAAGGAAAATGATCGTCTAATTTACCACTTATTACCTCATCGGATGCTTTAATTATGGATCTTGAAATATGAGGTGAAATTTGTTTTTCTTTACCATGAACTATGGCAGCAGCTTTTTTTATTATTGCGATAGACCTAATTAAAACAGGTCGTACTAAAAATTCACCTATATCAAAATATTTTTTTGATCTTTGAGTAGAAGCACCCCAATATCTATCATTTGGGACATTTATTTTTCCTATGCTGTCGTATTCTTTTCTAAATTTCATATCTATTGTTTAATTATGTAATTACTTTAAATATATAGTAATTTTATTTAAACTTACAGGAGCAAAATGACAAATTTTGATAAAGTGGGAATTTTTATGAAAACTTTTGGTCAAGAGGTAAAAGAGAAAGCCTCCTTCAGCACTGAAAAGATAAACAAGCTTAGAATTAGTCTTATTGAAGAGGAAGTTAAAGAGTTAAAGCAAGCAATGAAAAACAAAGATTTAATTGAGGTTGCTGATGCTTTAACTGATATCCTTTATGTAACATATGGAGCCGGACATGCTCTAGGGATAAATTTAAATGAATGTTTTGATGAAGTACAAAACTCAAATATGAGCAAATTAGACCAAAATAAAAAACCAATATACAATGAATTTGGTAAAGTCTTGAAGGGTCCAAATTATTTTAAGCCAAATTTAAAAAAAATTATAGATCTATAAAAATACTCTGATATTCATTATTTTTTATGATTTCAAAAAAAGAAACAAAATTTTTAGAAAATTTAATTAATAGATTCTCTAAAAAAAAAATTGAAAAAGTTAATCATTATCCACTTTTAGAAAAAGGCTTTACCTCCGAAGATATTATGAGGGGCATTGAAGTTTTATTAAGTAGAAAATTAACAATGTCGGATATCACAAAAAAATTTGAAAAAAAATTTTCTGATTATGTTGGATCGAAATATGCATTGATGGTTAATTCAGGATCTTCTGCAAACCTTTTGTCAGCATTTGCTCTTGTAAATCCAAAAAAAAAGAAAAGATTAAAACCTGGAGATAAATTTATTATACCAGCAATTTGTTGGTCGACATCTTTATGGCCTTTAGTACAGTGCGGACTTAAACCGGAATTTATTGATGTGGATAAAACTAACTATTGTTTAGATGTAAATCGATTAAATAAAAGTACCAAAGCAAAAGCCATTATGAATATTCATATATTAGGCAACTCAACTAATATGGATGAACTTAACAACTTTATTAAATCCAAAAAGATGTACATGATTGAGGATACATGTGAAGCCCTTGGATCGAAGTTTAAATCAAAACATTTAGGTACTTTTGGTGATTTTGGAACTTATTCGTTTTACTATTCTCATCAAATTACATCAGGAGAAGGTGGCATGATAGTTTGTAAAACTAGAGAGGACTATGAATTAATCCATACAATGCGTGCTCATGGATGGGATAGAGGATTAAGTAATTCGAAAAAAAAAAATTTTAATTTTATAAATTCTGGTTTTAATTTAAGACCAATGGATTTAACTGCCGCAATTGGTTTAAGTCAACTTAAAAGATTAAATAAAATGATTAAATCAAGATCCAAAAATAGAAAATTAATTATTAATAATATTAAAAAATCTGAATTTTGGGATAATCAATTTAGCTTTTTTTATTCTAATGAAAATGTAAAACCAAGTTGGTTTGGTTTACCATTTCTTATTAATCAAAAGCTTATTAACAAAAAAGAAAAATTTATGAGATATCTTAATTCCTCAGGTATAGAAACTAGGCCAATCTTAAGTGGAAACTTTCTTAATCAACCAAGTTGCAAATTATATAATTTCAAATTTGATAAAAAAAATTTTAAATCTTCACAAGATATTGAAGACAGAGGTTTTTTTATTGGGCTGCCAACAAATGATATGACTATAAGAAAGATAAATTTTTTGACTCAAAAATTATTAAATATAAAAGATCTTTAATGTTACATTGTGGAATCACGGGTTCTAAGGGGAATCTTGGTAAAACTTTTTTGAAAAGAAATAAAAAATTCAATTATATTAAATTTCAAGGAGATATAAGCAAAAAAAAAGATGTTTATAATTGGATAAAGAATAATGAATTTGATCTTATAATACATTTTGCTGCACTAGTACCAACTCTAGTTGTAAATAAAAATTATAAAAAAGCCCTAAACATTAATTATAATGGTACAAGAAATTTAGTTGATGCAATTAAAAGATATAAAAAAAAAATAAAATGGTTTTTTTTTGCTTCAACATCACATGTTTATCCTCTCCAGAATAAAAAAATTAAAGAAAATTTCAGAGTAAATCCTTCATCAAATTATGGCAAAACCAAACTTTATGCAGAAAATTATATTAGAAAAAGATTTAAAAATTCAAATATTAAGTTCTGTGTGGGTAGAATTTTTAGTATTTTTGATAATAAAGATAAGAGTTTTTTCACCCCAAGTCTTGCAAAAAAAATTAAACAAAAATCAAATAAATTGGTTTTAGATAATTTGAATCATTATCGTGATTTTTTAACAACTGATCAAATATCTAAAATAATTATGGTTTTATGGAGAAAAAAATTTGAAGGAATTATAAATATAGGTAGTGGAAAAAAAACAAATTTAAAGCAAGTTGCAAAAAACTTTGCTATCAAATCGAATAAAAAAATTAGTTTTGGATATAATAAACCTTCATGTCTAGTTGCTGACGTATCTAAGTTAAGAAAATTGGGTCTAAAATATAAAAAAATTATTTTTCAAGATTTTTTAATTAAATAAAGTTTAAATAAACCAATTAAAGAATCTATAATTAGTTTTAAATTAACTGAGCTCTCCCCTCTAATTCTATTTCTAAAGATTGTCTTTATTTCAGAAATTTTAAAATTATTTTTCCATAAAACTAAAATTATTTCAGATAAAATTATGAAACCACCACCTGTCTTGTTACACTTTGAAATAATTTTTTTTGCAGCAGCATTCGAATAAAATCTAAACCCATTTGTATAATCATTAACAGGTACGCCAAGTAAATTTCTAGCAAGTGTATTAGATAGTTTCGATAATATTCTTCTTGATAACGGCCAGTTTATTATTGAGCTATTTTTTAAATACCTACTAGCTATTAAAAGATCAAGAGAATTATTATAAAAATAATTTATATTTCTTTTTAATTCTGTAGGACTATGAGATAAGTCTGCATCCATTTCAATGAGACAATTAATATTTTTTTTAAAATAAATTAATTTCTTAAACCCAAAAAGTACAGCTGATCCACGTCCTGATTTTTTGCCACGGTTAAAATATTTTATATTTTTCAATTTATTCTTTAAAAGAATTTTTTGAATATCAATATTAGATGAGTCATCAACAATAATAATTATACAACTTAATTTTTTCCTAATACTCTTTACAAGTTTTAAAATATTATCTTTTTCATTGTAAGCTGGGATTACAATTCCTATGGATTTCATATGTATTAGTTTTACTTGAAAAATTTGATATTAAAAGAGACTTTCATTTTTTTGGTTATTTTTCTTAACAATCTTTTTTCTCTTTCAATTTATTTAAATGAAGAGCTCTATTTTTTGCAGCTGATGATGCTTCTTCTACATTTTTTAAAGTAATTCCATAACCTGGTAAAAAAAATAATAAAGCTCCAATGTTATGTGGACTTCCAGTTTTCTTAGCCTTTTGAGCATCATTTGCATACTCATTTGCTTTAGCAATTTCTAAACTTAGGTCAGCACAATTTAACTCACTATCATTTGGTTGAATTACATTTACAACTTTGGGTGTTGCGCAAGATATTAAAAAAGAAAGCAAAAACAATAGTGATAAAAATTTTTTCATCTAGTAAGTTATATTAATACCATAGGGGGCGTTCTGTTGCCAGGTGCCCCAAACCCCGTCTGCTTAATTAACCAAAGTTAATTATGCAGCAAGTGCGTAACTTTCGTTAGCAATTATAAATTAGCCCTTTACGGAGGAGCAATTCCGAACGAAAGAATAGCTTTTAGTCACTCGTCGAATCTAGTTCACCCCCATAAGTTGTAAATGGTGGAGGTGGTGGGTACTGCCCCCACGTCCGCAATGGTTATTACGAAATTCGTTTATCGTCGTA